>ERZ827156.445-NODE-445-length-60133-cov-11.170145_pt1 | contig 60133 bp, 47 predicted proteins | sample MGYA00519919_ERZ827156 | MGnify/ENA primary metagenome ERZ827156 (study PRJEB31778, sample SAMEA3449269) | human gut metagenome | biome: human gut; feature: human-associated habitat; material: faeces | place: United Kingdom | collected 2010/2012 ... | reverse complement strand
TAACAATTAAATTTTAGCTAAAATGAACAGATACAAACAACCGAAAACAGAATGAATGACCAAAGCATGGGAGGATAAACAAGCTATTTGCAAGTTGGTCGAATGGAGCAAGACAGAGGGAATAGGCTTAATTGTCATAAAGCCTCAAAATGAGATTTATCCCGAAATGTTTTACTTTGTTTTCTCTCCCGAAACAGCGGACATAAATAAACCCGTTGAAATCGCACTTGTAAAGAACAAACAATGAATAATCGGGTGAAAAAGCGATCTTAAAGAGATAGACGATACAATAGGAATAATAATCGCTAACGAGGTGAAGATGGAGGGCATGAGCGAAACGGTAAATTTATTCGACTGCCTTGTCAGAGCGAACACTATATTATTATTTCATTACACCACGCCCGACGGACGGAACGAAACAAAAAGATTCCCGTTAGCGGGATTCTGCGAAAACTATCTGATGCAATTTGCAAAGTAGCGGCAGGAACCGTACGGTAGTATGGAACAGGCGCACGTATTAGAGGCAACGAATATTACTCCACAAAAAATGGAGTTATATATACTATATATCTTAAAAGGTTAAGGGCAGGCCGAAAAAAATGCGGTTTTCCTTTGACTTCAAAATTAGGACCGACTTTGCAGGATGGTCTATTTTAAGACCCCCTGCACAAGTTGGTCCGATTTTATCAAACGATGAATGAGATAAAATTAAAAATAAATAGCAATTAGTTTGGAGTTAAATTGCGTCGTATCTTAAAGAATAGGGAAAGAGGGCCGAAAAAATGCGGCGTTTTCTTTTGCTTTCAGTAGACAGACACAAATTCTCGGCTTAACGGTCGGGAATTTTTATTTGAAAACTATAAATTCACTATGCCAATGAATAACAAGAAAGAACGTGTTACAGAACTTATTTAGCCCATTAAACAATTCTTTAATTAACAATCATTTACAAACCAGTAGACAGACGCAAATGTTTAACCATCCGTTTAACCAATGCGAAAAACATGGTAAAACACATTCGAGAAAATCGTCGTAAAAGGAAATAGATCAGTTGGTTACCCCTAAACGCGTAGCGTTTTGGGGGCTTGAGAGCACAACCTTGCCAAGGTTGAGGTCGCGGGTCCGAGTCCCGTTTTCCGCTCACGACAAACGAGTGATAATCAATGAATTATCGCTCGTTTTTCTTTTTCTACCGTGTGTTACAGATGTCCGTTGTGTAACACAAAATGCCTTGAAATCGCCGTTTGTGATACAGAGTGTGATACATAAAATCGTGCACTACTGTCCCGTAAAAGCGGGCAAGTCGGTCTTTGAAATAGTTGAAACATAGTCTATTAGAAGTAATTTTTCATGTGCGACGATTTGAATTTGTAATTTTGCAGCCCATAAAGGGACTGCTCTATGAACAAAGACAAATATGTATTCGCTCAATTGGTTGCATTTCTCGACAACAACAAGTTCCGTCACCTGGTTGACAAGTATGATGGGAACAGGTATGTCAAGAACTTCACCTGCTGGAATCAGCTCATGGCACTCATGTTCGGACAACTCTGTAACCGTGAGAGCCTGCGTGATGTTGTCGTTGCATTGGAGACTCACCAATCCAAATGTTATCACCTTGGAATGGGGCGTAATCCAATAGCGAAAACGACATTTGCCACAGCGAATCAGAATCGTGACTACAGGATCTTTGAAGACTTTGCCTTCTTCATGATGGAACAGGCTCGCAAGAAACGAGCAACCGACATCTTCAAGCTGAAGGGGAATGTTTATGCATTTGATTCAACAACGATTCCGCACTGCTTGTCAGTATTCTGGTGGGCAAAGTTCCGCAAGAAGAAAGGAGGCGTTAAGGCGCATGTCCTTTATGATCTGGAGTCCCAAGTTTCTGCTTTCTTCCATATTACGACTGCATCGGTACACGATTCAAAGGCAATGAAGGAGATTCCCTATGAATCAGGTTCTTACTACGTATTTGACCGTGGTTACAATGCATTCAAGGAACTCTACAAGATTTGTCTTAATGAATCATACTTCATGGTTCGGGCGAAGAAGAACTTACAGTACAAGTGTACGAAATGGAAACGTAGATTGCCTAAGAATGTGCTTTCTGATTCCGTTATTGAACTCACGGATGTGAACACACAGAAGAAGTTTCCTGAGAGGCTGCGACTTGTGAGATTTCACGATGACGAGCAAGACAGAGACTTCGCATTTTTGACGAATGCATTCCATCTTACCGCTCTCGAAATTGCTAATCTCTACAAGAACCGATGGCAGATTGAGTTGTTCTTCAAGTGGCTCAAGCAGCACCTCAAGATTAAGAAATTCTGGGGCACTACAGAGAACGCTGTCAGAATACAAATTTGCTCTGCAATCATAACTTATTGCCTTGTCGCCATCGTCCAACACGACATGCGACTAAAGCGGTCAACTTATGAGGTCCTGCAGATTTTGAGCATCTCACTAACGGATAAGACTCCACTGAGAGATCTCTTCGAAAAGACTAATTTCAACGATGTCAAAGAACTCGATTATCCCCTCTTGGAGGGACTATTTGATTAATATTAACTTCGTCCCAATTTTAACGGGACACTAATGAAAATCGTGTAACACACGAATCGCATTTTGTTGCTTGCGTAATCCGTAAAGATTATGACAATCAACGTTGTATGTCGCAAAGACGCTATCAACAGAAACCATTTAGCCCCTCTTGCTCTTGTTTTTACCCATGACCGCCGCCGTAAGTTCGTAGGATTGGGCATATCCGTTGCGCTGGAGCATTGGGATTTTGAGAAACAACAACCTACCACCGACTGCCCCGATGGAGCAGAAATACAGTTTCAAATCACCTCCAAAATCCGTGAATACGAAAAGAAAATCAAAAAGTTGGAGGTGCTGGAAATCCCTGTTACGTTCGATAATCTTTTTGAACAGAACGGCAAACGAATCAACTGCACCGTAGGGGACTTTTTCAAACAGGTTATCGAACGCTTGGAAAAAGTTGAAAAGTACGGTTCCGCCAGCAAACATAAGGTAACACTTGCCCTTATGTCGCAATTCCGCTCGGTCAATATGCACTTTGAGGAATTGGATTTGACTTATTTAAGGGAATTTGAAATCTTCCTGCGTCAAAGGGGTAATGTCAATAACAGCCTTGCTACCAAGTTCAGCGTACTGAAAGCAGTCTATAACAAGGCGGTTTCAGAGGGCGTATTCGTGCCTAAATCGAATCCTTTCCAGCAATTCAAAGTGGGTAGCCTATGGACGAATACCCGCAAGCGGGCCATCACGAAAGAGGACATCCACAAACTGATTGAGTTGGATTTATCGGACAGGGACTTTTACACCCAACTTGCCAAAGACATCTTTCTGTTCTCTTATTTCATGGCTGGAATCAATTTCAAAGACATTGCCCTGCTGACTTATGGAGACATCGACAATGGACGCATCTACTATGCAAGACGCAAGACGGGTAAGATGATGAACTGCTGTCTTACGGAACAGGCACAGGAAATCATCGACAAGTACCACACCGACCAAATGGAGGAGGACTATATCTTTCCAATCCTCGACCGCAACGTACACACGACCGAGAAGCAAATCTTAGAACGTGTTAAGAAAACGTTGAAGCACATCAATAAACGCCTGCACGAATTGAGTGAGAAAATAGGACTGCATACGCCATTAACAACCTATGTAGCCCGCCATACTTACGCAACCGTACTCAAACGGTCAGGAGTAAGCGTAGCCTTGATTTCCGAATCGCTGGGGCACTCCGATTTATCCACCACTCAAATCTATTTGGATTCGTTTGAGAACAGCCAAATAGACGCAGCGATGCAGCACTTGTTATAGGAGTTTAGAGGTCGGCGGCCAATATGGTAACCGACCTCCTTTTTCCTATTATTCGTATATCGTGGCATCATCGACCGAGGTATTCGACAAGATTATCTATAATTAATTGCTCGCGTGTTACCAATCCTTTGGGAGGATTCATAATAAGTTTAGCCTGTTCGTCTGTTAATTGCTCGATCCTTTCCTCTATTTGAGCGTAAAATGCCGTGGGGTCTTTCGCTTCATGACCTTGGTCTATAATGTACCCTATCAGGTATTTTTTTGCCAAGAAGGTTTCACTGAATTTCTCTTGTGCTACCCGATACCAGTTGATGCTCCGTTGATACCATGCGCTATTCTCGAATGCTTTGGGTAATTTTTTCTCTTTTATGGCATTTACGAAATCGCGTGGTTTCAGTGTGTTCTTTCCAAGACACCACTGCGAGATAGTCGAGAGAGGATAATTCTTACGTCGTAATTCCAACGCAAATTCGAATACCTCGTTCTCTTTCATTTCAAGTGCCATGCAGGGTGCGGCCATATAGTCCGTGCCTTTCCATGCGGTGGTACAGATATTCATTTCTGCAATCAATGCCACGATGGACATCTCTACATTCAACGGCTCTGCAATCACGAGGTTGTCCAAATTCATCCCCAGTTTCAAGCAGGCCATCAAACGGTGCTGACCGTCCAGCACGGCAAAATAATTTTCGGTCTGTTCGTCTGGAATATCATTTCCATCCAGATCTACCAAGTGCCCTCCTGAGAGGTAAACATCTTCTCCTTTAACTACGGTGATGGGCGACAATTGCCCATATTCTCGGATGGATTTCACTTTGGCAGCAACAGCCTTTGCGTTGATTTGACGGTTGCCTTTGACAAAGGCGAAATTACGGTTGAGTTCTACGGAAGAAATAACTAACTGCTTCATATTAATCGGTGTGGGTTTACCTCCACCCACGAGGTCAAAATGGTTATTTATATAAGTATTAAGTATTTGGTATTAGTTATGCTTGTTTCTCAGCGTTAGGTCTGGCTGGTGAGCTCTTGCCAGCTCTCTGGCGGCGGTCGGATGTTGGCTTGGGCAAACTCCCATCATCGTTGCGTCGTTCGATTCGACCCTCGGCCTTTCGGTTCGGATGCTCCCTCCCAACCGAGAAGAGGGGTGTATGTCAAGGAGCGTTCGTTTGCGTTTCTGCCGTTAATACAATCGAAAATCATACATAACACATTGTGGCACACAATTATTGTCGGATAGCAGAAAAGTGTATTATTTCTGTTACCCCTTAATTTACAGCATAAAAAAGGACGGCTTATCGCCGTCCCGTTCCATCTAAACTTAGAGATTATCAATATAAACCGCTCCCTATGGTATGCCATTCTTCATCCTTGTATCGTTGCCAGATAGCTTTTATATTTTCATCATTATCAAGATATTTCTTATTCTCTGTATAGCCGAACATATAGACGATACGAGAGATTAAGAGCATAAGATTATATGAAACTTGGGTAGGATTTGTACTGCGTTTATCCTCGGCCTTGAATTGCTCCAGAAATGGCAGCAGACACGCAACAACAAAGGTAATTTTGTAGCAATCTTTCAAATTGATCGAGAAATCGCCCAAGCCAAACTCCACATTGCGTGACAGATTGGCATAGAGTGTGGCGGAGTTTTCTGCCAAAAGAGCACCCAACATCTGTATTGCCTCTTGTGATTCGATGGTTACACCGTGTTCACGCCCCCGCCAGATACGAATTTTGGCATCGGGATTGGCATGGAGATACTTGGCGAACGCTCGGAACTGGTCGAAAGCAGGTGCAGGAATCGCCATTACGTTCTCTGTTTTCTTTTGTGTAAGGTAATAAACAAAGAGCAATGCCACCCAGAATTTTTCGATGTCGATGCCCAATGCCTGTAACGAACGAATTACTGACGTGTTCTCCAAGAACTGCTCTTTGGTAAAAGGGAATTTCGACATATCCAGTTTTCCGTCCTTGTGTGGTACGATAAAATCCCCTGTACAAGCGGTATCGACTTGGTATTCCTTTCCATCCTCCTCAATTTCGTATGTAGGGAACATTCGATTGCCGATGCTATGCACATATTCATAAATTTCCATAAAACAGATAGTTTAAGGTTATTTTCAAAGGTAGCGAATTTTCCTGCAAAATTTCCTTAAAAAATAATGTTAAAATATTTGATTATCGATTAAATTATTTACATATTTGCATATCAATTCACAGACAAGGGTAATTCTTGTTTCTTCCATAGAGAATATGTTATTAGGACTGATAAGGACGGCAGATATGCTGTCCTTGTCTTTGGGCGATAGTCGCATATTTTTTGTGTGGGAAATGAAATTCCCTTATAAAAAGATATTTCACACACAGAAAAAATGCGGTGAAATCCTTTACCACATTTTTTGAGTACGAATCAAGTATTCTCTATAAAAAGAGTATTTCAGAATCAGAAAATGTGGAAGATTCCAATTAAAGAGATAGTAGGTTTTTGAATGACGGGATAGAGAGTTGCTCAAAACTGTCCTGTGCAAACTGCTCAAAAGTGTCCTATATATACAATACCTACTTATACACTACCTATTAAAGTCGTACCGACCATGTACTACCACATCAAAGACCGCAGGTGATTCGAGAACCGCAAACAGGCCAAAGAACATTACGGCGTAGCCTGCTTCCGAAAACTGCTACACTTAAAAGAAATCATATTTACGAACAATCAAAATTCCATTGCTAACGATGAATTATACAGTAATCCCCAAATCAATCGTGAACTTTCAGACGGGCAACAGTAAGCCTATTGATATTTACGTGTGAGCAACCATTAAATATTGCTCCAATCACAAGACCAACATATCCCATATAACAGAGGAAAAACTATCCTTACTGACGGAATTGGATGAACGGACCATACGACGGAGCATTAAACGGCTGAAAGACGCAGGTTATCTAACTGTGCATACCACCATTAAAGAAGATGCAGACAGAGGTTTTATAAAGCGCAATTCCTACTATATAAAGCCAGCAAACAAAGACTATTTCTTCCTCGATAATAGTTTCTTTAAGAGGAACTATCCCGCCAAGATTGCAGGGTTTCTGCTATTATTAAAGTCGGTATGCCTTAATAATACGGATACCATCCAATGACGCAACAGCCAAATTGCAAAGAGTATCGGTTTATCAAGAAATACGACAACAGCCCTCATTAAAGAGTGTCTGCAATTAGGGCTTATAAAGCAGATTGCAAAGGGCTATGAACTAACGGTAGACTGTTTTATCAATTCCTCTGTTAAAAAGACCAATGCAGGGATTTATAAGGAGATATGCGATTTCTGCAAGGTGAAAGGCATAACCGCTCCCAAGTGGGATAAACGGGCTATGTCCGTACTGCTTACAAAGTATAATGCAATAGGCTTATCGAGAACAGAGCCAATAAGCATAACCTACCAACTCGATAAACGATGCAAGAACCTACCCGAAAAGGTATCATTGCCATACTTTATTAAGATTCTGGATATGCAGGAGCAATATAATGCAGTTATAGAACAGGTAGAGCAAAACAAACTCGATAAGGAAGAATTCAGAGGGTTTGCATTTTAGATATACAGCCCTCATGCGCAAGCATGAGGGTTTTCCCTTTTAATAGGAGAATGACATATTTTGCAGATTATTTCATTTATAGGGACTTATAAAATTATGTCATTCAATTTTCTGTTTTCTTTTTCTCTTTAGATGGCGTGCCGCAGGCACTCAATCAATAAATAAGAGTAACATATTTCCTTTGTTCAAGATAATATTATAATTTTGCAGATATAACATACTGAGCATTATGGAGAAGCCAGATTACAGAGCATGGTTTGAAAGTACACGCGAAAGCAACCAAGCAACCATAGACCAGACAGAAACAATTTTTGAGGGATTAGTTCTTAAAATAGCATCTGGAGCAATGGCTATTTCATTCAGTTTCATTACAGCACTAGCACCTAAAATAGAATATCGATTTTGGTGGATTCTTGCTGTTGGATGGATTGCTCTTGCCGTGTGTATTATTCTGAATATCCTATCATATTTAAAAGCAAAAAGAAATTGCCGCACAAATATTCAGAATATTGACAACTATTTATGGGGGAAGTACAACACAGATAATGACCAAGAAAGATATGATGAAACACAGCGAAGAAGCAGGGAAATATATGATAAAAATAGAAAATTAGATAATCGTTATAATCGGCCAACTGCATGGCTGATGATTGGAGGTATTACGTTTATTTTGGGATTTGTGTTTGTAAATCTCGTTTTTAACAGTCCAAAACAACATCAATTGCGAGAAAAAACTACGACTCACGCGATCTCATCTATTGAGAAAACATCGAATGGACTAAAAGTTATACAGCAAGATACATTAAGCAGTCACCAGATTAAGGAAACTTTATAAATGACATATATGGCAAATACAATTTTAACAGAAGGTAAAACGCCGTCTATTCCAACTCCGCCATCACCTCCAACCAAGCCTATAGGAGATGTAAAAGTAAAACTTGGTTTAACCCCTACTAATGCAGTCCCTCCACCTCCACCTAAAACTATTATAAAGAAATAAGAGGCTTATGATACGAAATGATAAGTTAGATGCTGTTCCTCCAAAACCAACAGGAACAAGCAAGCCCAAGAGAATACAAGACGGGAAAACAACAAATACAGCAACCCCGCCCCTTCCGCCTAAACCCAGAATAAAATAGTACAGCATGATAATCAATGAGAAAGAATATGATTCGCCAGAAAGTGTGCAAATCAGAGGGCTGACATCAAAAAATGCTCCACCGCCTCTACCTCCACCGCCACCACCAACAAATTCCAAATAGCTCCGACAATAGTCGGAGTTTTTTGTCTATATACTGCCCACGAACAGATAGATAAATCAAAGCCCCCGCCCTTTATTGAATGTAAAATCTAAAAATATGGACAGACAGTCAAGGGCAAAACGCATAGCGGATTTGCATGTGTTTTACGGACAGAACGAGGTGGTGGAAGAACTCATCCGTGCAGGTAAAATCGACGAGGAATACATGTATCCCTTTGTCGATATGGACGGGGAGGTTTTCGAGTGGTGGCTGGTATCGCCTTACTTGGCACAGGAACTCAAAGGACGGGGAGAGGTCGTAATCGACGCGCTCGATTGTCATTGGTGGGGACGAACAACCAGCGGACAGGCAATCTACATGGACGGCGTGATACAGAAGATTGCAGGAGAGTAAAACTCGGTCTGCATATCGACATAGTAAAACTGCAAATTACAGAGATTAGGGGCATTGCAATTCCGAGAAGATTTTGCAACCTCTAATTTCTGTTTTTGTGTTGGCGTAAGGTCGAGAAATGCAGAATCAAACGACCTGCAAACCACGATTAAAGAGTTTATGCAGGCGTAACGACAAAATCCTCTACTCCAATTTATAAAGAACAAAGTTTTGAATCCATAAGCCGTGCTATTGCATGGAAACTTTGTTTTAGAGAACTTTGCAACTACAATACTCCAAGAGTGTTGCGTATTGAGAAACATTTTCTAACTTTGTGGTGCTGTCCCAAATGGGCGGTAACATATTAGTTTAGTGAAAGTGTTTCGCTAATCCTTAACAGGAAATCTGGAAAATGTTGTAAGACATATATGTTATACGTTGTATATCAATACAATATAATTTCATGTGTCTTATCAAAGAAACAAGACAGGAACAAAATCAATAATTTAAGCGATTCTTCGCTTTTCACATTTCACTTAGTTTCATCCTTTGCACTTGGTTGTACTAAAATGTTTTTTAAGCCATTTTCCCCGACAACCAGTCGCTCTTCTGAGAATATATTGTTGAAGCGCATCGATGAATTGTTGCAGCCAAAAGAGAAAATGAGCAAAAGTATATCTTCAGATTACATTCGCCGGAATTTTTATTATCCGCAAAGGTAAGCATTTCCATCAAGTCATAGGCATATGGAAAGGCAAATATGCCTACCTAAATTTAGTTTACTTTGTTTAGCATATATATAGGCTAATGTACTAAACTAAACCGAATTTTCACCTCTTCTTGCACTTTCTTCACATAACAGCGCAGTTAAAAAGAATACGAAACAACATCGTATTTTTCTCTTTTGGCTGCAATATCAATTTCGACATAAGATTGTGTCATTCAATAAAAAATCGTGAGATCGTTAAAAACAGAGGTTTTTTATTATGCACGAATCAAATAAAAGCAGTACATTTGTCAAAGAATGACAAATAACGAAACATAAAATGCTATTTGCTCAAAGAATAAAAGAGGCTCGAATTAAAAATGGATTGCTACAAAAAGAATTAGCAATAGCTCTAAACATAGATATACCTATGTATAGCCGAATCGAACGTGGAGATCGATTCGCTAAAAGAGAACAAGTAATTCATCTTTCCTCTATATTGAATATTGAGCGAGATGAATTACTAAGCCTTTGGATTGCAGATAGAGTAAACGCAGTTATAGGAGAAGATAAAAACATTGCTGATAAAGCTTTGAAAATAATAGTGGATGATAGAATATGGAAATAAAAACAACGCATACGCTTATTAATGGTGATAGTCGGAATCTATCTTTGATACCGGATAAATCCGTTCATTTGATAATTACATCGCCACCGTATTGGCAATTAAAAGATTATGGAACCGATAGTCAAATCGGATTCCATGATAGTTACGAGAGTTATATCAATAATTTGAACACCGTATGGTCGGAATGCAATCGTATATTGCATGACGGTTGCCGTTTGTGTGTAAATATCGGGGATCAATTCGCTCGCTCCGTTTATTACGGACGCTATAAAGTAATACCTATAAGAACAGAAATCATTCGTTTTTGCGAGTCGCTCGGAATGGATTATATGGGAGCGATTATATGGCAAAAGCAGACCACAATGAACACGACCGGTGGAGGAGCGGTTATGGGAAGTTTCCCATATCCTCGGAACGGTATTCTGAAAATCGATTATGAATTCATTCTGATATTCAAAAAGCAAGGCAAAGCACCAGTTCCCACTGCCGAACAAAAAAAATGTTCGGCAATGACGAAAGAGGAGTGGAATACCTTTTTCGCCTCCCATTGGAATTTTGGCGGAGCAAAACAAGATGGGCATATTGCTGTCTTTCCTGAAGAATTGCCGCACCGTTTAATCAAAATGTTCTCTTTTGCTGGAGAAACGGTATTCGATCCATTCATGGGTAGCGGAACTACGGCTTTGGCAGCGCGTAATCTGCAACGTAATTCTATCGGGTATGAAATAAATCCCGATTATAAAAAATACTATGAGGAAAAGGTCGCTTCATCCTTTTCGTTCGGCAATGTAGAATATAGATACAGCAACGATATATCTGTTTTCGACATTGACGAAAAGATGAAAACTTTGCCTTATATATTCAGTGACCCGCACAAAATGGAAAGCAAAATCGAGATTAAGAAATTGCAATTCGGTTCACGGATAGATAAAGACAAGAAAGAACGGGAAGAGTATTTTTCTGTAAAAACGATCTTGTCACCAAATACTATTGTATTGAACAATGGACTTACCATACGACTGCTCGGAATCAAAGAAAAGCCGTCTGTCAATGGTAATGCGACAAAATTTCTTGTGGAAAAGACAAAAGGCAGGAAGGTCTTTTTGCGTTACGATGCCATAAAGTATGATGATAAAGACTTGTTGTTGTGTTACTTATACTTGGATAACAAGACTTTTATAAATGCACATATGCTGAAAAATGGTTTGGCAGACGTGGACTATTCTTTTGATTTCAAATATAAAAACAAATTCGAGAAACTGATAACCCTATAATGTTATGGATAGATATTCAATGAATTTCGGGAAAAAGGAACGAGTTCTGAACTATGCTTGCCAAACTTATCAATTATCCCGTCCTAATAAAGTCGGTGCAGTTATGGCTCTTATACGTGATTGCCAACCATCCTCTTTCGAAGAGTGGCAATCATGGTATTTCGATAACGCCCATACAGCAGGTAAGAACCCGACAAAAATAACGGTAGAAAGTTTGAAAGAATTAGGAGAACGGCTATATGCTAAAATTACAGAAGTCGTTATACCCGAATGGGAATCCGCTTTTCGAGAGTTGACTGAACAAGATTGTATCGATTATATTTATAATCTTACCATAAATCGTACTTACGACGGTTATTTACGAGAAAAGTCCGTTATCAATGATGGTTTAGCCAAAATATTTTCCGACATAACTTTTGAAGAAAGCGATCCTGAATTGGATCATGCCGGAGATATCGACTATATTGCAAAAGTCGGAGATAAAGCGATAGGCATACAAATCAAGCCGATAACTGCAAGTGCCAATTTCGGAAGTTATTCTCTAACGGAACGGATGAAAGCGAGTTTCGAATCATTCAAAGAGCAATATGGCGGAAATGTATTTATAGTATTTAGTTTGGATGGAGAAATAGCCAATAAAGAAGTAATAGAACAAATCAAATTAGAAATAAATCGATTATCATAATAAACTCATGAATCCAATAGGTATAAAAATATCTAATTCGTTATTAGATGTAATGCAAGACGGCAGAGAATTTGAGAGTCTGCTTGGTTATCAATACAATAATTTGGATGTTCTCAGAGAAATCAGACGTAGTATATCTGAAATATATGCTGTTAGAAATAATCCTGTTGTATGTTATGTTACAAATGTAGTTCAAGGCAATATAAACAATTCAATCGATGGAACAGATGATCTTCCTTTTAATGAGATGATATCGTCGGTTCCTGCTGATGCAAAAGAAATAGATATAGTATTGGTTACTCCTGGAGGGTCTGCAAATCAGGTCAATAGTTTTGTTAACGTACTACGACCTCGCTTTGAAAAAGTGAATTTTATCGTTCTAAATATGGCGATGAGTGCAGGTACAATCTTAATTATGTCAGGAGATGAAATTATCATGTCTGCTCAATCAAAATTTGGTCCTATAGATCCTCAAATTCCGAATAAGGAAGGTCGATTTATTCCTGCACAGTCAATATTGGTAGCATTAGAAGGAATTCGTATTAGAGGAGAAGAAAAACTCAAACAAAATCAGCAACCGGATTGGACGGATATTCAGTTACTGAGAAATATGGATGCGCGAGATATTGGATTAGCGCAAAGTGCAAGCAAGTATTCAATCGATATGGTTAAAGACTTTCTTGTTAAATTCAAGTTCAAAGCATGGAATACTCATTCTTCAACAAATACACCTGTTACAAACGATGAAAAAATAAAAAGAGCTAATGAAATAGCTAATCTTTTATGTAGTCATAGCAACTGGAAAAGCCATGGTCATGCTATTAATAGGGATGTTGCTTGGAATGTCTGTAAACTTAAAATTACCCATTCAGAGTCAATTGATGGGCTGGATAAAGCTATGCGACGAATGTGGGCAATGTTTTATTGGATATTTGAAAATACAGGAATTGTTAAAATATTTGTTTCCAACAACTATTGTGTCATAAGAAATGCAGCTCCCATTAATATTCCATTAACTCCTCAAAGAAGATGAAATCGTTAAATAGTACATTAAAAGAGGCGGGGTTCTCCGAGAAGTTTATAGATGCAATTAATAATGCAGACTTCCCGGCAAACCAATACAAAGAAATTGAAAACACAAGCTTTCAATCACATGAAAATATGTTCCAAAGTTCAACAACATTAGAAATTAAGGAATCAAATAATATGTCTGCTAATTATTTCGCCATAGACATAGCCTCAGAGTAAGCATCCTATATTATACTTAATTATTGATGCTCATTATCAGACTTCTGTATGCGAAAGAGGTCAGTCCCAAGTGTCTTGGGGCTGATTTTATTTTGCCATTATATAATACTACATGAACTTATCCATGTGCCACGAAATTTATTTCGGGGGAGCCTAATACCCCAACCGCCTTACTGCGTCGGGAGGATTGCCATACAATCTGCAAGCAGAAATTGTAAGATTGTCCAATGTAATTCTAAAAAAGATCACAAATAATCTGCCAAAATGACACTATTATGCCATAAATATGGCTATTTTGTGCCAAATACATGATTGGCATTTTTATTGTCCTTATTTTTTAAACTTAAAATTAATAGACATGGGAATTAAGCCAGGACCAAAAAGGATTGCAAAATCCACAGGGAAACCAGACAGACGTCAAAGAGACAACAAGCAGACACCAGGGAATACGCCGTCTCTTAAGCCCCATATTCATAAAAAGGGGGATTAAAAAGAATACCGCTGGCATTGTGCTTCAGCGGTGTTTTTTGTCAATATGAAAGTATATATTTGATTTGGAAGTTTTATAAACTTCGCTATCGTTATACACCTATGCGCTTTCTTTTCAGTTGTTTTTACGAAACGGTTTACTTTAGTTTTCTTGCCCTATATATAGAGAAATACTAAACTAAACAGAATTATATATGCCCGCGCGGAAATAAACTGCACCAGCAAAAAACATCGGGCAACCCTAAAATTCGGCAGCTGCTTTAGTCGAACAATCCGTTTACTAAATTGACCGCATCATCCTTTTTCTGGTTGATGATTTTGGCATACACCTGCGTCATCTTGACATCTGCATGGCCGAGTAATTTCGAGGTCGTGTAGAGGTCTGCACCGAGCGTCAGCATCATCGTCGCAAACGTGTGCCGACTGGTGTGGAACGAAAACCGCTTATCTATTCCAGCCGCTTTCGCCCAAGGTTTGAGAAGCGTGTTTATCATCGTTGGGCTCGGCAAATCGAATACATGATCTTCCGATGTCTTCTCTCCACGTTCCGGCATCCACTTCAACGCTTCAGGGGAAAGAGGTAGATAAATCGGCTCTTTGGTCTTTTGCATGGATACGGCCAAACGATATTGTCCTCTATCGACAAACACGTCTTTCCACTTCAAACTGATAATATCGCTTATCCGCAGTCCGCAGAAGCAGGAGAACAAATAAGCCTGTTTTACGGCTTCGTTTTTCATCGGAGTACCAATCAATGCCCGAACCTCTTCTATGGTCATATAAGACCGCTTACTTTCCGGCAGACGGATTTTATCCGAATTGTTGATTTTGGTAAAAGGATTGACTTTTATAATTTCCGCTCGTACGGCTGCATTCAAAGCTCCGTTCAAGATACGGTAGTAGGTGTGAAGCGTAAAGTTAGATACCCGTTTCCCTTTGGGGCGATACTCCGTCAGCAAGTAGTCGATATACTCTTGGCAGAACGCCTTGTCAATTTGATCCATTGTCATACGTTCTCCGGCATAATCTTTCAGTATGCGGATAGTAACTTGGATTTGGTTTCCATCTTTTTTTCCTCGCTTTGCCTGATTCTCTTTGTAGGTTTCCATCCAGTCCAGAAGAAAAACCTTTTCACGGGTTTCGATACCCGCTTCTCCGTTGGTCAGTTGGATAATGCGCTTCGACTTGATAGCATTGGCGGCAGCCATTGTCGTTTCGTTCTGTCTACGGGCATTGTGATCCGTTTCTGGAATAAGATACATCTTCAGATATTCATACGTCCGTTTGCCGTCGCGGTATATATCCAGATACAGGCTTTTGTTTCCATTGGCCAACTCTTTCATCCGAAGACGGATAGGTTCTTTGACTTTTGCGGGCTTCTTTACTCGTGGCATAATTCCTCCTTGCTTTACTCGTTATTTCTGCCACAAAGATAGAAAGAATAATCCGAATTAAGGAACAAATAAGAAACAAAAATGTACCGAAAAAGAGCCAAGCAACAATAATCAAGTAAAACAAGAGAAGATGCAGATATAGCTTAATTGCTTATTATACAGCATATTTATTTTCATTTGATTGACTTTTGTTTTCCTTCCTAATTTATACTTTATAAATCTGGAAAATTTTCGAGTGCATTAAGGATAACGCAACGCTCGTCACCGTGTATAGGCATATATCATTCTCGATATATTCTATTCGGTGTGGGGTATTGTTTATTTAATGCACGGGTATTCCAGAACCTCCTGTTAGATAAACGAACAACTCCACACTTTCTTTTTGCATATATCCCACCGCAGCGGAGTTGATACGGTACATTGCAGGCTAACTATGACCGTAAAAGAACAAGCTTTACAACAAGCGATAGAAATCGCTGTATCTCACTATGACTGCTTTTATGAACATGGCGGAGGGAAATTAGATGTTCTATCTATTTCCAACATTCAGCTATTCGATTGCAAATTATATCCGTCTGACGGTATGGATGGCAGTAATTTGGAAAAATGCACAGGAGGGCGGTGCAATGTGTCATTTAGAATCGCTTATAATTCCCCTTTACAAAACGGCCTTAAGATAAGTGATAATTTCAGATGTGAAAATGTTGATTTTGAGGTTATAAGCTATAAAGAAGAAAAATTCACAGTCAAAATAACTAATAAAAGATTAACCTTATGAAAAAACTACTATCTCTTGTGTTTTGCGGCTTATTGCTATTCGGTTGTAGCGATAAGTACGACGACAGCGCATTGCGCAATGATCTGAACGACCTCGAAAATCGCGTAACAAAATTAGAGGAACTCTGCACGCAGATGAACACCAATATTTCATCGTTGCAGAAGATTGTAGACGCATTACAGGATAATCTGTCTATTTCCAAAGTTGAACAAATATCGGATGGTTACATTATCCACTTTTCAGATGGTTCTACCGCCACAATTAAAAATGGCAAAAATAGCGGAGATGCTCCTATTATCGGTGTAAAGAAAGACACGGACGGAATCTATTACTGGACGCTTAACGGCGAGTGGCTGACCGACGATGCAGGCGATAAGATAAAAGCAGAAGGCATGGACGGCGAAAACGGCAACGATGGCACGGATGGCGAGAATGGCCAAGACGGCATTACACCGCAACTGAAAATAGAGAATGGCCGATGGATGCTTTCAATGGATAATGGTAAAACTTGGACAGACATAGGACAAGCAACGGGTGCAGACGGTCAGGACGGTGCCGATGGCACGAATGGCAAAGACGGCGACAGCTTCTTTCAGAGTGTTACCGAGGACGATAACAATGTCTATTTTACCCTTATAGATGGTACTGTTATCACTATTCCCAAAGGAGATAATTCACAGTTCGCAATTGCATTCGATACAACGGATATAGCCATTCTCAACGGTGGAGAGAGCAAAACAATCTCCTACACGATTACGGATGCAACCGAGAATACGGTTGTCAAAGCCATTGCACAGGATGGATGGAAAGTCAAAGTAAATGCTACCTCCACGGATAAGGGAACGATTACGATTACAGCCCCCGATCCGATTGTAGAAAGCGAAATCCTTGTCTTTGCCAACGACGGTTCCTATCGTACTGTTATGGCATCATTTTATTGCCACGAAAAACAGGTCTTGGATATAAACATTGCCGATAATTCTATCAATGTATTACCAGCAGGAGGAACGCAAGAAATTAAATTGACAACGAATTTGGATTATACCGTTGAGATTCCTGACAATGCCCGATCGTGGTTGTCGCTGGCTCCTGAAACACGAGCTTTGCGGGAAGATACGATTGTCTTTGAAGTAGCTGCCAACGAGGGGATTCAACGCCATGCGACGGTTACTTTGAAGGGCGAACAAGACAATATTTTACAAACGATTATTTTTCGCCAACTGGGAACGTGTACCGAGATTCATGTCGAAACGAAAGGCGAACTGGAAAATGTGTTGGCGGGTTATGATTATGCCAATATCGAATCGTTGAAGATTACAGGTGTGCTGAACGATGTCGATTTTCTGTTTATCTATCGCATGATGCCCAAGTTGAAGAACCTCGATATTGCAGAGGTGAATATTACGGCATTGCCGACACAGGCATTTTATAAATCTACAAATGTCGAGCATCTGATTCTCCCCAAGACCCTGACAACGATTGGAAAGGAGATGTTTTATCGAAGCAAGCTAAAGTCGGTTGTAATTCCTGCAAGTGTAGAGACGATCGAGGCCGCCGCATTCATGGGTTGCTCTTCATTGGCAACCGTAACTTTTGAGAAAGGTTCGCAGCTGAAAACTATCGGTGGCGGTTATTCTTCTTATTATCCTAATTATTATGGTGCTTTCGCGGACTGCACGGCATTAACCTCGATTGAAATCCCTGCAAGTGTAGAGACGATCGAAGCAGCGGCATTCATGCGTTGTTCTAAATTGGCAACAGTAACTTTTGAGAAAGGTTCTCAACTGAAAACTATCGGTGGAGATTATTCTTCTTATTATTATGGTGTTTTCTCGGATTGTACTGCATTGAAATCTATTGAAATCCCTGCAAGTGTAGAGACGATCGAAGCGACAGCATTCAAAGGCTGTTCTTCATTGGCAACAGTAACTTTTGAGAAAGGCTCTCAACTGAAAACTATCGGTGGTGGTTATTATTCTTATTCTTCTTCTTATTATTATGGCGCTTTCTGCCAATTAAAGAATCTAATGACCGTCGATATGTCTGCCTGCACGCAGATTGAGACGATCGGTGAATGCGCCTTTTATGGGGATTTCGAACTGCGATTATTCAAGATCGGCACAGAAATACCACCGACTTGTGAAAACTATGCTTTTAGCGGCATAAATCCTTATTCGGTACTGAAAGTGCCTTCGGGTTGTGCCGATGCCTATAAAGCCGCAACAGAATGGAAGCGGTTTGCAAGCACTACAGGATTAGATGAATAAATGTTAAACATTAGTCTGCGATACTTCGGTATTGCAAAGGTGTATTATTCAATTTGATATGATTCAGTCATTTAAGATGGTCTTTGATGCCAACCGTATTTCAACTCAAAAAATTAGAGAAATCATTGAAGAATTAACAGAATTGGGAGTATATGATTCTAAAACAGGTATGGTTTCGTATGACAATGATGATAAAGTTTTAGAGCAAAAGATAATTGCAATTCTTGACAATATAGTTCAAAACCATTGATTGGTATTTTTAGGACAGACTTGTGCAAAAGGGTTAATATATAGACCCTCTGCCCAAGTTTGTCCTTTTTATATTACTTGCATATTTCATAAATTTTTTGTATATTTACATCATTATCAAAGATTTAATCACAACATAAATTTTAGCTAAAATGAAAAGAAAAACACCAAGTATTAATTGAAAAACGGGCACAGAGACTATCGACGATGTTCAAATATCGTATGTCTCCAAAGGGGTATCTTATGATAATATTTACGGCGTCTGTCTGTTCGTAGGACGTAGAACTGATGACCCTACACCGCGAGAGTTTCACTATATCTTTGAACTCGACATCGACCCTGCAAAAGATATGACCATCTGTTTTCAAAAACGAGGTCGTTATATGGCAGGATTCTCCTATCTGCTAAATCCAAAAGCCGTAGAGGAGGGTTGTCTCGCCATTGTATTGCCCAACATGGTAGATATTCCCAAGTCCAATTGTATGCTCAATCTTTTTGAAGCCCATATAAAGAGCGATACGGTCATATTCGACTATACGACAAAGGAGGGCAAACAGAACGTATTCAAATTTCCACTCACGGGTTTTAACGAGAAATATTTAGAGCAGTTTATATAGATATAATTAAGAAATATGGGATTAGTATATAAAGACCTCATGGGTAAAATGGGGATAGATGATGAGGGTTTATTTGAACTTGCCTATTGCGAATTAGATTATATCTCTAATGAATTGCAAAAGATATATAAGTCTCCGTATATAAGTGATCTGAATAGCTACATATTATTCGCTATTAGGAAAATGTTGGATTCTTGGCAGTCAATTCATCTACTATGTGAAGATAGGATAGATGTTTCATCTTTGGTTACACTTAGTCGAATGATTGTCGATAACTATACTATATTACATTTCATCCATATTAACTCTAAAACGATAGAAGAAAGAGAATTAAGACATTACTTGTATGTTTTAGATGGGGTTGAAAATAGAATAAAGGAACTACGCAAATTTCCATCCTTGACTTTTGATCTCAATTATATTGAACAAACTGAAATAGATCAACTGGCCCAACAAATTGAAACAACTATGCAGAGTGATCTAAAGGCAAAAGATCAATTATTGAAAAAGATTAGAAATAATCCATTATGTAATGTTGATATGGAAAATATCATCCAAAGGCGTAATTGGAAATACAAAAAGTTAAATAATACGATAAAGGGAAATAGATTTTCATGGCTGGAATTATATCAACAAGCAGGAATTAAAAATAGTGTATCTCAATTCATATCTGGCTATATGTCTGAATTTGTCCACGGACTTTGTATGTCTAATATTGCATATAATACTCCTCCTTTTGAAAAAGGCCAAATCTTGAATATTAACACTGTATTTATCAATAAAACAACAGATATTATCAAAAAGTTATTCCAAAACGACCTTGCTAAAAACGATATTGATATTCGAAAATCAGATATAGCGACCTCATTGCTTTTAATGGTTACTCCTGAATATATTTCAGAAAAACTATTACAAATTGCAGATAAAACAAAAGCAACACAACATTCTTAAAAGGAGAGAGGAAAGAAATTTCCTCTTTTTTTCTGAACCGAGGTTGGGGTCGGTTGCAGAGAAATCCAATAAATGAATACGCTTAATTCTCTATCAACTAATAACATAATTGCTTATGAATGACACGTGTTAAATGCTTTATGTAGCACAAGGAATGAAATTTTACCTAACAAATTAAGAATCTGCAAATTACAAACAATTTGCAAGCAAGAAAATGTGATACAGAGTGTGTTACAGACCGATTTTTAAGGTATAAAACAGCTATTTTAACGCTTGTAAATAACTGATTATTTGCAATTTGCGGAAATAGCTCAGTTGGTAGAGCACAACCTTGCCAAGGTTGGGGTCGCGAGTTCGAGTCTCGTTTTCCGCTCTGAAACGCAGAGGACAATCGAAAGGTTGTCCTCTGCGTTTTTCAGTGTATTGAGGTCCGGACGAATGATCCTGTATCTCGTCTTTCGAGGGGCGGGAGTATCAATAAAAGTTTGCGAAATTACCTGTCGAAGCGCTGGTTCGAATTCTATTTCCTTCTTCATAAAAAGATGGTTTATTATTCGGAAGAAGAGTTGATGCTCCTGCGTGATTCCAAATATATTATCAGGTGGGATACGGATAAGTTCAGAGAATTTTTGAGGAAATGGAGAGTCCGTTGTTCCTGTTTGACAAGGCAATGGAAAGATTTTTGGTAATAAAAGAAAAACTCCTGCTTGTCACTGACAGGCAGGAGTTTTTCTTTGTATAATCGGATCCGGGGAAATATTTTGAGGGACCGGAGCCAAAAGCCTTTTATTTTCCGGCAGATAACGGTGTCTGTTTCATTCTTTTTCGGGAATTATCGCTCTAAAACCGATTGTTGGCTTTGGCCGACCAATTTCCCGTTTCGGTATTCGGTCGGAGAAATCCCGACATACTGCTTGAAATATTTGCCGAAGAAGGATTGGGTCGAGAAATTCAGTTCGGAAGCTATCTCCTTGATACTTAAGTCTGAGGAACGGAGCATCTGTTTGGCGTCGGCAATGACCATGCGAATGATCCATTGCAGGGCCGAGATGCCCGATTTCTCTTTGATGATCGCCGAAAAATAGCGGGGTGTCAGATATTGTTCCTGGGCGTAGTAGGTTACCTCCCGTTCCGTGCGGTGATTCTGGTAGAGTGAAACCATGAAATTCTGAAGTACATGGTTTTTCCGATCTTTGTGCTGCGGTTGCTGGGGATGGCGTGCAAAATAGATACTTAGTATCTCGTAGCAGAGTACCTCGCCCATCGCGGTCACCAATTCGCGGTTGATGATCTTTTGTTGTGTATTGGTGGCTGCAGAGCTCATTGTCGCAATTCGCCTCCGCAGTGCATCGATCAGTTGGTCGATATACATGTATTGCTCTTTCGACAACGACAGGCAGGGGTTTTCATAGATGAAAAAACTCCAGGTCGGATCGAATGTCTTTTTCGTATTGGTCAGGATGTAATCTATATCGACCGTAAGCACGACTCCTTTCAAATCCTTGCTTCGATGTTTTATCTGAATGGACATGAGAAGCGGAGAGATGTATATGTCGCCTTGACGGATATGGTATGTTTTATCTTCCAGAATGATGTCGAGTTCACCGCCCTGGCAGAGGAAAAGGCTGCACTTATCCGTTTGCGAGAAAGTATAATCTTCTTCCTTGTCGGAAGCGAGCGGAGGAACAGTAGAAAATTTTACTGGAATTGTCATGGTTACGGTTTTTTATAATTTGGCCGAAAAATAGGGAAAAGGGATATAAAGTACAAATATTCAGGAGGAATCCGTTCGATAATTCTACAAATAGGATAGTGGATAAATGGAATGAATAGTTCGATTTATCGCCCTTGAACGGAGTTGTAGCCGTGTTTCGAGCCGGAAAGAGTGTTTTTTCGATAATCATCCGTGTCAAAGGATTTTCGGTTTTCACTTCGTTCGACGGATGGAGTGCAAGCGGAACGACCGGAGGCAGCCCATACAGAAGGGCTGCCTCCGGTCGTCGGAAGGAGATGTTACGGGAGGAGGTTTTTCAGAAAGCGACGGATGGCCGCCCATACTCCTGTTTTGCGGAACACTACGGTCAGGAGTATTCCGAGTGCGATGCCGGTAAAGAGCGTGCGAAACAGATTGCCGGAAGATTTTTTCCGGGTCGTCGAGGCGTGTGTTTCACGCAGCAGGGTGGTATCGCAGGCGAAGGAGGAAAGGTTTCGCAGACCGGTATGGCTTGCGAGGCTGTCCGATTGCCGCTGCCGCCGGAAAGTCTGGTTTGTCAGCAGCCATGTACGCCGTTCCGCTCGGTCGCTTATACCGGTGACGACGAGCGAATCGTCCTGTTTTTCGGCTCGGATCGCGGCCCGTCCGCTGCGGGCGGTGTAGGCCGCACCCGGGGGAAGATGGTCGAGGTCTTTAAGCGGGATCGCCAGCCGGGTCCGGTCCGTCGGCAGGGATTCGGTCGCAATCAGCAGGGTTCGTGATGTCGAGTCGGACTCCTGTTGCCGTTGCCGTAGTTGTCGTGCGAGGCTGTCGCGTTGCGATTTTTCGACGCTTCGTTCCGAATGTATTCGGGTCTGTATGTCCGAAGTCTGCGTCGTGGTGCGGGTCGTCGCACATCCGGCTGCCGTCAGGAGTAGCAGCGGCAGCAGCACGGGCCGGTTTTTTCGTCGGGGAGGTTTCATCGGTTTTTTTCTGGGTTTTGCGGTTGAAGTTTTTGCGGAGCCCTTCGACTTCGCGGGTGAGTTTGTCGATTTTGCGGAGCAGTTCCTGTTGGGCGACCAGCCAGTCGGCCTTTTCCCGGCGCAGGGTGACGTTCTCCTGCAGTACGTCGTTGTACTTTTCGCACAACAGGTCGATCGAGCGCTGCATGTCGGCCAGCATGTCGTTGCGGCGCTTGCGGCGGCTGACCAGCCAGGTGACGGTTCCGGCCAGGAAGCCGCTCGGCAGGGCATAGGTCAGCAGGTCGGTGATAAGTGTCGGGTTCATTTCGGTAGTTCGTGTCGAATGGGGTTAGAGAATGCCGGTTTCCCGGAGCCATGCCTGCACGTCGAACGACGGGCAGGCTTTGGCTGCCAGTTCGTTATGCCCTACGACGGCTGCGCCGGGAAACCGGGCGACGAAATCCCGGACGTAGTGTTCGAGGGCGTTTTTCTGCTGCGGAGTGCGGGTGTCGCAGGGGGTCGTGCCGTCGGCGGCGACTCCTCCGGCGTATGCGATGTGACGGCTGGTGGCGTTGTAACCACGGGCGCCGTTGGTGATCTCCCAGGGATCGACCGTGCGGTCTTCGTTGTTGGGGACAAGCCGTTCGACGCTGCCGTCCAGGTGGATGAGGTCGGTATAACCCACCTGGCGCCAGCCTCGGCCGCCCTGGGAAACGGGGGCGGTGTGCCACCTGCGGATATCGGCGGCACTCACTTCGCGGCCGGGCGGCGTGGCCGTGCAGTGGATGACGAGTCTTTCGAGTTTTGCCATAATAAAAAAGTGTGGAAGAGGTTGGAATCGGGGCGACGACCGGATTCGGACGGGGTGGATAAGCTCCGGCCGAGGGTGCGGGAGAAGGTAGGCCGTTTCGGATTGGGTCGGCGAAGCGCAGGACTTCGGGGCGGGATGCCGGTTTCCGCTTTTCCGGGAAAAGCGGGGAGGGGGCCGATGGATGCCTGCAAAGATAACGGATGCCGTCCCGGAATACAAATCGGAGGGACATCCTGCGGTTTTTCGGCGGCATGATGTCGGTTTATTCCGTTGCGATGCGGCGGATTTCCGGTTTTTCGGATTATCTTTGAAACGGTTCGGGCTATGAAACTTCCGCAATGCACGTTTGTTGTTCGATATGAAACGTAAAATAATTCGCAGTATGATCGTTTTCCTTGCAGTTGCGGCCCTGCTGGTCGCGGCGATCGCCCTTTTTATGAATCGGCCCGAATTCGGGCGTGCTCCGCGCGGGGAGCGGCTGGAACGGATCCGGCGTTCGCCCAATTACCGCGACGGCGCTTTCCGCAACCGGCATGCGACGCCGCAGCTCACATCGGGAAAGGGCTGGTGGGCTACGATGTACGACTTCCTTTTCGAGCGTCAGGAGCGCAACCGTCCCGATCATGCGCTGCCTGCAGTGAAGACCGACCTGAAAGCGCTCGATCCGAAAGAGAACCTGCTGGTCTGGTTCGGCCACTCCTCCTACCTGATTCAGGCAGACGGGCTGCGTATTCTGGTCGATCCCGTTTTCGAAACGGCTTCGCCCTTGCCGTTTTTCAACAGACCTTTCGAGGGGACCGATCTCTATAAACCCGAGGATATGCCTGGGATCGACCTGCTGGTCATCACACACGACCATTGGGACCATCTCGACTACGGCACGGTAACGAAGCTGCGCGACCGCACGGGCCGCGTCGTCTGCCCGCTGGGTGTGGGCGAGTATTTCGAATATTGGAGTTTCGATCCGCAGCGGATCACGGAGCTTGACTGGGGCGAACAGGTTGCGCTCGGCGGCGGTTTTACGGTATATTGCCGTCCCGCGAGGCACTTTTCCGGACGTACGTTTCGGGCGAACCGGACGCTGTGGGCTTCGTTCGTCGTCGAAACTCCGTCGCAGCGGATTTTCCTCGGCGGCGACGGCGGGTACGATACCCATTTCGCCGACGTCGCACGCGAGTTTCCGAATCTGGATGTCGCCGTGCTCGAAGACGGCCAGTACAGCGAGGATTGGCGCTATATCCACATGCTTCCGGCCGATCTGAAGCGGGCCGTAGAGGACCTCGGCGCCCGGCGGGTTTTTCCGGTGCACAATTCCAAATACGCTCTGGCGCGGCATCCCTGGGACGAGCCGCTGAACAATGCGGCTGCACTCGCGGCGGAGAATCCCGAGGCGGGGATCGTGCTGCCGCGAATCGGCGAGCCGGTACGTTTGGATCGGTCCGACACGCTGCCGGGCAGGTGGTGGACAGCTCCCGAAAATTGAAAGAGAGCGAAGGCTAATCTTCGCTCTCTTTTTTTATCTTTCTCCGGTATTCCCGGCGCTATTTTTTGCCCTGATTGGCTACGGCTTCCATCAGCTTGCGGATCTGTTCGGGATCGCCCAGAAAGTAATCTTTCACCAGACGTAACTTGTCGTCGAATTCGAAGACGTATGGCACGGCCGTCGGGAGGTTGAGTTCCGAGATCGCCGCGTCGGAGATGCCTTTCAGGTGTTTGATGATACCCCGCAGGCTGTTGCCGTGCGCTACCACCAGGATTGCGTCGTGAACGGACAGTTCGGGGAAAATCACGCATTGCCAGTAGGGCAGCGCCCGTTCGATGGTTTGCTTGAGCGATTCGGTGCGGGGCAGCTCCTCGTCCGGGATCCCGGCGTAGCGGGGATCGAAGCGCGGATTGCGGGGATCGTCTTCGGCCAGCGGATCGGGTGCGACGTCGTAGCTGCGCCGCCAGATGTGCACCTGCTCTTCGCCGAAGCGGGCCGCCGTTTCGCTCTTGTTGAGCCCTTGCAGTACGCCGTAATGTTTTTCGTTGAGGCGCCAGTTTTTCTCGACGGGGATCCATTCCTGGTCGAGCCGGTCGAGAACACAGTTCAGGGTCCGGACGGCCCTTTTCAGGTAGGAGGTGTAGGCTTTGCCGAAACGGAATCTTTCGGCTTTGAGCAATTCTCCGGCTTTGAGGGCCTCTTCGACGCCTTTGTCCGTGAGATCGACGTCCGTCCATCCCGTGAAGCGGTTTTCGCGGTTCCACGCGCTTTCGCCGTGCCGCAGCAGTACGATTTTTTTCATGGTATGATCTGTTTTTATTTGTATTTCACTTCGTTGAGACACTCTCCGCGTGAGAATGCCTGGATGTTTTCGAGGGTCGTGCGGGCGATGTTGTCCAGCGCCTCGCGGGTGAAGAATCCCTGGTGGGAGGTGAGGATCACGTTGTTGAAGGAGAGCAGGCGTGCCAGCATGTCGTCGTCCATGATCCGGTCGGAGGTGTCCTGATAGAAGTAATCCGCCTCTTCCTCATAGACATCCAGCCCCGCCGCTCCGATCTTTTTCTCCTTGAGTCCTTCGATCAGGTCGCTCGTGCGGATCAGCTGCCCGCGTCCCGTGTTGATGATGATGACCCCGTCTTTCATTTGACCGATGGCTTCGGCGTCGATCATGTGGAGGGTTCGGTCCGTGAGGGGACAGTGCAGCGAGATGATGTCCGAGCGGCGGTAGAGTTCGGTCAGCGGAACGTAGGTCATACCCGATTCCCGGGCGAACGCCTCGTCGGGGCAGGGGTCGTAGCCGAGAACCTCCATCCCGAATCCCCACAGGATGCGGATGAGGGCACGGGCGATTTTTCCCGTGCCGACGATGCCGGCCGTTTTGCCGTGCATGTCGAATCCGAGGAGGCCGTGCAGGGCGAAATTTCCGTCCCGGGTACGCCAGTAGGCGCGGTGTACCTTGCGGTTGAGCGAGAGCATCAGTGCCACGGCGTGTTCGGCCACGGCATAGGGCGAATAGGCCGGTACCCGGACTACCGTGATGCCGTGCTCGGCGGCGGCTTTCAGATCGACATTGTTGAAACCCGCGCAGCGCAGGGCGATCAACCGTACGCCCATGCGGGCCAGTTCCCCGACGGTTGGGGCATCCGCCGAGTCATTGACGAAGATGCAGACCGCATCGGCGCCTTGTGCCAGGGGTACGTTGTCGATGTTCAGGTGGCTGCGGTGGTATTTGATCCGTATCCCGTAGTCGGCGTTGATCCGGTCGAACGATTCGCGGTCGTAGGGCTGTGTCCCGAAAAAAATGGTTTTCATGGCGTATATTTCATTTAATTATAACGTTTTTGTCGAGGCGGTATTATCCGTTCCGTTCACGGATTGTGCCAAGAGCGGGAGATTTGCCGCACAAACCGTATCGAAAGCAATACGTCCTTCGTTCGGTTCGGATTTCGAAGCACTCTGTCTCATGGCACTTTTTTTGTCCCGTTTGTTTCCTGAATAAACATGCAATGAGGAATCCGAGAGAACGCATACGCAACAGTAGGGGGTATAAATGGTGGATTTTGAGCCTCGTGATGCTCGGGACTTTCATGGCCGTGATGGACGTGACGGTCGTGAACGTCGGCCTGCCGACCATTATGTCGGTATTTCACATCCCCATTTCGACCGCCGAATGGGTCATTACGGCCTATAATGATTACCATGACGCTCATGCTGCCTTCGGCGGGTTGGATTGCCGACCGCATCGGCAACAAACGGATGTATATTCTGGGGTTGGTGCTCTTCACCTTCGGATCGTGGCTCTGCGGCCGCGCCGGGAGCGATATGTTCCTGATTTCGGCCCGTGCCCTGCAAGGCTTCGGCAGCGGCATCATCCAATCGCTCGGCCTGGCGATCGTTACCCGGGAGTTTCCTCCGCAACAGCGGGGGCTGGCCCTGGGGTTGTGGTCGGTGGCGGCCGCCGCTTCGATCTCGTTCGGTCCTCTGATCGGCGGTTATCTGGTGGACGATTACAGTTGGCACCTGATCTTCGATGTCAATGTTCCTGTGGGACTGGCGGCCATTCTGTTTGCAATTTTTATCCAGAAGGAGTGGCGCGGTGCCCGTGCGGGCAGTTTCGATTGGCCGGGTTTCCTGTGCGTGGTCTGTTTCATGCCCCTTTTGATCTTCGCACTGGCCCGAGGCAATTCGCCTTCGAATCCCGAGGGGTGGAGTTCGCCGGAGGTGATCGGATGTTTTGCGGTTGCGGCTGCGGCACTCATTGTCTTTATCGTCCGGGAGCTGCGGTGCGAAAATCCGCTGTTGAATCTGAAACTGCTCGGCGAACGTAATTTCGGCGTTTCGATGGCCGTGCTGGCGATCTTCGGTATCGGCATGCTGGGCGGTACCTACCTGCTGCCGCTTTACATGCAGAAGGGGCTGGGCTATACGGCGATCATGGCCGGCAGCGTTTTCCTGCCCGTCGGCCTGATCCAGGGCGTGCTTTCGACCTGCTCGGGATTCCTGACCCGCTATATCAAGCCGCTCTTTATCGCCGTGACCGGCATCCTGGTCATGACGTTGAGTTTCTATTTCGCCAGCCGGTTTACTCTTCATACTACGCATGCACAAATCATGTTGGTACTCTATCTGCGCGGTTTCGGCATGGGACTGACCTTTGCCCCGCTGAACGATTTCTCGCTCATGAATTTGAGCCAGCGCGATATGGCTTCGGCGGCCGGCATCTCCAACAGCATCAAACAACTCTCGGGCAGCGTCAGCATCGCCCTGCTTACCGTTATTCTGACCGGCCGTACGGCGTTCCATTCGGCGCAGGGCGGACTCTCTTCGGCGGAAAGCTACGTGGCCGGTATCTCCGATGATTTCCTTTTCGTCACATTCGTTTCGTTGGCCTCGGCACTGCCCTTCCTGTGGCTGTTGCGCCCGCGCCGCAAGGCGGCTTCGTTTAAGAGCGAAGGAACGGGCACCTGACGGGTTTGCTTTTATCGCCTTGAATCCCTATTTTTGTCCGGGGGAATCGTCTTTTCCCGGAGGATTTTGAAAAACGATCAGCAGACATACGTCCCCGATCCCGAGGTCGCTTCGCGGCTCCTGGAGTGGTACGGCCGCGAGGGGCGCGACCTTCCCTGGCGTCGCACACGGGACCCTTACCGGATCTGGATTTCGGAAGTGATCCTGCAACAGACCCGCGTGGCGCAGGGTATGTCCTATTATCATCGTTTCCTCGAACTGTTCCTTGACGTCGCGGCTCTCGCTTCGGCTCCCGAAGATCTGGTTCTCAAGTGCTGGCAGGGACTCGGCTACTACTCCCGCGCCCGGAATCTGCTGGCCGCAGCCCGGCGGATCGTGGAAACGCACGGCGGTGTTTTCCCGACGGACTATGCCGACGTGCGGGCATTGCCCGGCGTGGGCGACTATACGGCTGCGGCGATCTGTTCGATCGCCTACGACGAACCCTGTGCCGCACTCGACGGCAATGTCTTTCGGGTGCTTTCCCGCCTTTACGACCTCGATACGCCCATCGATACGACTTTCGGAAGGCGGACGTTCGCTGCGTTGGCCGATTCGCTGATCGACCGGCAGCGGCCGGGACTTTACAACCAGGCCATTATGGATTTCGGGGCTCTTTGCTGTCTTCCGGCACAGCCTTGCTGTACGGAGTGCCCTTTGCGCGACCGTTGTCTGGCTTTTGCCGCCCGTACGGTCGATGTCCGTCCCGTCAAACAGGGGCGTACGGCTGTCGAACCCCGCTATTTCAACTACCTGCACGTCGAATGCGGCGATGAATTGGTATTGCGCCGACGGGGTGCCGGCGACATTTGGCAGGGGTTGTACGAATTTCCGCTCATCGAAACTCCCGAACCTGTGGAATATACGGTGTTGGCCGCGATGCCGGAGTTTTGCGCTCTCTTCAAAGATGCCGGGGCGGTATGCCTTGCCGGGACCGTCACGATGCCCGTGCATCAGCTTTCGCACCGGGCGATCCACGCTGTTTTCTACCGGATCGTCGTGGAGCGCTGGACGCCCTCCTTGCGCGAAATGCTCGTTATTCCGCGTGAAATCCTCGGCGATTACGCCGTTTCCCGTCTTACGGAGCGTTATTTATCCCGCTGATTCTTCGTTTGTGCGTTTGCGGCACACGGTTTGCCGTTTGAATCAGAGTAAAACCTATACGAAGAAGTAAATCCGGATAAATTATGTTTACAGGTGTACAGTTCACGCACTTCATCCAGGCGAACCCGGCGCTGGCCGTCTTTCTGACCGTTGCGCTGGGGTTTTTGCTGGGTAAGCTGCGCATCCGCAGCTTTTCGCTCGGAACGGTAACCAGCGTGCTGCTGGTGGGCGTAGTCGTCGGGCAGCTTCGTATCGAGATTCCCGAACCGGCCAAAACCCTTTTCTTCCTGATGTTTCTTTTCGCCGTGGGGTATGCGGTCGGCCCGCAGTTCTTCCGGGGGTTGAAGAAGGACGGATTGCCTCAGGTGGCCTTCGCCGTGGTGGTCTGTTTGCTGTGTTTGGGGTCGGTATGGCTCTTCTCCTGGCTGATGGGCTATACGCTTTCGCAGGCTGCGGGGCTGCTGGCCGGGTCGCAGACGATGTCGGCCGTGCTGGGCGTGGCGACCGATACGATTCGCGAGCTGCCGGGCGGAGCGGAAACCGATCTCAGCTCGATGCCTGTTTGCTATGCGGTGACTTACATCTTCGGTACGGCGGGTTCCGCCTGGGTGCTGAGTTCGATCGGACCCCGGTTGCTGGGCGGCGTGGCGAAGGTGAAGCAGTCGGCGCGTGATCTGGAGCAGAAGATGGGCGAAGACCTCAGCCTGAAGGCCGGCTTCGACCCGGCGGCCCGGGAGATCGTTTTCCGGGTTTTCAGCGCCGATAACGAATGGTTCGAGGGCGGGCGTACCGTCCACGAATTCGAAACCGTCATGCAGCGCGACGGAAAGCGTATTTTCGTCGAACGGCTCTGTCAGCAGGGGAAGATTGTCGATGAGGTGACACCCCGGACGGTGATCCGCCCGGGCGATCAACTGGTCGTCAGCGGCCGCCGCGAATACGTCATCAGCGAAGAGAAGTGGATCGGTGCCGAAGTGTCCGATACGACACTGACGAATTTTGCCGTTCAGGTCCTTCCTGTCGTGGTCAATCGCAAGGGGGCTGCCGGGGAGAGGATCGGAAAGGTTTTGTCTGCTAAATTCATGCACGGGGTCAATATCCGGTCCATCGTGCGGGCGGGTGTGAAGATCCCCGTGCGGAGCGGTGCGAAACTGGATGCCGGCGACCGGATCGAATTGGTCGGGCTGCCGCAGGACGTGCGACGTGCCGCCGCACAGTTGGGTTTCAGCGATCCGGTGAAGACCGAGAGCAGCGTTCCGTTGCTGGGGCTGGGTATCTGTCTGGGCGGTCTGATCTTCGGATGGATGCTGGTGGCCAAGATAGGGGCGATTCCCCTGAGTCTGACCGTGAGCGGCGGCGTGCTGCTCGCAGGTCTTTTCTGCGGCTGGGCCCGTTCGCGGCGCCCGACTTTGGGAGGCATTCCCGAACAGACCGTGTGGTTCATGAACAATATGGGACTGAATACTTTCATTGCGATCGTCGGCATTTCGACCGGACCGTCGTTCGTCGCCGGTTTTCAGCAGGTGGGCTGGAGCCTTTTCCTGGTGGGGGCCGGTGCCACGACTCTTCCTCTGGTGCTGGGCGTGTTGATCGGCCGTTACCTGTTCCGTTTCAACGATGCCCTGACGCTCGGATGCGTCGCCGGAGCGCGAACGACTACGGCGGCTCTCGGTGCTGTCGAGGATACGATCGGCAGCAATGTCCCCTCGCTGGGATATACCATCACTTATGCCATCGGCAATACGCTGCTCATCATCTGGGGCGTGGTGCTCGTGTTGCTGTTGGCCTGACGGAGCCGGTCGATGATTCGGGCGGGTCTATGGTTTTCCATAGATCCGCTTTTTCGTGGTGCGAATCGCTAAAAGCGGATGAATCCGGCGGATTTTTGAAAAAAAATTGATTACTTAGCATTCTCTTTTAACGATTGCGACGATGAGTGCGAAACTGGCGAAGTACGACCGGTTGTACGAACAGATCAAGGGCTATGTACAGACGACCGACGACATTTGGGCACGGCTGGCCACGATGGAGGCCGTGCTGCATCATAAGATGCAGACTTTTTTCTGGACAGGGGTGTATGCCCTTATCGACGACGAACTGATTGTCCGCTCGTACCAGGGGCCCGTTGCCTGTCAGAAGCTGCGGCATCATACGGGAGTTTGCTGGGCGGCGGTCAGCACGGGAGAAACCGTAATCGTGCCCGATGTGGAGCGGTTTCCGGGACATATCGCCTGTAATTCGAAATCCCGCAGCGAGATCGTCCTGCCGATTCGGGACCGGGAAGGGCGTGTGTTCGCCTGTCTGGATGTGGACAGCGACCGGTTGGATGCGTTCGACCGGGAGGATGAAGAGGGGCTGAAAAAGATTCTCTCCCTGCTTTTTGATTAGGCGGCGCTCCTGCGTGGGCGGCGTATCGTATCTTCATCATCCGCGAAATCCGGTGCGTTTTTCAGCGATTGCCGTATAAAATAAACTCCGCCGAAGCGGAGTCCGAGCAGATTCGGCGCTGCGTCGGCTCGATTATTTTTGTACCGGACAGGAGGCGGTTCGGCGATCTTTATGTGCGAGTCCGTACGATTGAATTGTTCGCCTTTTTCTGATCCTTGTACAAAAAAATCCCGCTGTAAAATACAGCGGGATTTTTTTGTATTTGGCATTTAGCGGATTACCGTTACGCGGTTCTCCTGTTCGGTCTTGAACGGAGATTTGGTGTCGCTGTAACCCTTGTACTGCAGGTTCTCGGCTTTTACGCCTTTCGAGATCAGGTAGTCGTAAACCTTCTTCGCACGCTGCTCGGCCAGGCGGGTATTCACGGCTTTCGAACCGGTTTGGGGATCGGCATGGCCTTCGATCACGTAAATCTTGTTTTTCGGCGCATTCTTGATTTGGGTAGCGATGATGTCCAGGCGGAGTTTCTCTTTCGGACTCAGCTCGGTCTGGCCGATGTTGAAGAAGGTGATGCCTTTGCTGGTCAGATAGATGTCATCGGTGTAGGCATTGCCGTCGAGCTGGTCGGCCGGAATAGGATTGGGACCCCACTTCGCCATTTCGGCAGCTTTCTTTGCGGCAGCAGCCTCGGCAGCGGCTTTTTTCGCAGCTTTGTTTGCTGCAGCCAGGTCATTGGCTAATTCGGCATTGTCGGCCTGTACTGCGGCCAAAGCCAGATCACGGTCAGCCACGGCAGCCTGGTAAGCCATCACATCCGCTGCGGTGTAGGGCGAAGCCTGTTTGAAGCCACGGCGGTTGAAACGGTACGTAAGACCGATCGTGGCACTGTAAGCTGCGGCCACTTTCTGTGTTCCCGAATTCAGGATTGAGGGCATGTTGCTGCTGGGCAGCATCCAAGCCTTGAGTTCCAGTTCGATGTCCAGGGCCGGGCATACGCGGAACTTGTTGAGCAAACCGGCTGTGAAAGCGAACGAATGGTCCGTCCCGTAGCCCCAGTCGCGCTGGAATTTGTCGGTGAAACCCGATACGTGGTAACCGAAGCCGGCGAAGGGCACTGCGTAATAGACGCGGTCGTCACGCTCGCCGCCGATCCAGTTCGACAGATTCACCATGAAGTCCATGTGCGTGAAGATGTACGGGTCTTTCATGTATTGGTTGCCGAATGCCGTGTCGTTCTGGTACTGGCCGCCCTGAATTTGCAGGCGGGCACCCATTACGGGGTGGAACCATTTGGTCAGCGAGAAGTCGGCCTGCCAGTTGATGTGGTTGAAGCGCGACGATCCGAAATCGTCTTTTCCCAGCGTGCCGTTGAAGACCATAATTTGGGCGCCTCCGGCGACGGTGATTTCCCAGTTGTCGAAGAAACGGTTGGTTTCGTAACCGGCCCAGCCTCGTCTCTTGGGCTGTTGCTCTTCTACGACGATTTCTTCTGCGACAGCGACAACCTGGGCTGAAGCGGCTGCGGCACAAAGAACGAGTGCCATCGTAATGAATAATTTTTTCATGTAGTTCGAATTTAATGTGTAATAATTTTTTGTTTTCGTGTATGTAAACCCTTACACGGGAGCTTGATTCATCTCTATATATCCTTTTGTAGAAGCTAAAAGCAAAGTCCGGGCCAAAAGCCCGGACCTCGTTTGACGTTTTGTATATTTTATTGTCTGTCGGCAGAGAATCAACCGCATTTCGAGTACCCGCAGGACATGCACGTAAGACACCCGTTCTGATAGGCCATCGTCTCCTGGCCGCAGCTCGGGCACTTGTCCTTGGTTTTGGTGCCGTCCGAGATATATTGCTTCAGTGCTCGTTCCACACCCAGCTTCCAGGTATTGATGGTTTCGCTGTTCAGGTGGAGCGATTCGATGAGCGATACGACGTTGGTGATCGGCATGCCGTGGCGCAGGACGCCCGAAATCAGCTTGGCGTAGTTCCAGAACTCTTCGTTGAACAGGCGCGAAATGCCGCCGATGGTGTTGGTGTAGCCGTATCGGTCGATATACTGGAAGTCGTACCGTTTCGAACCGTTCTCCTCGCGTACCTTTATAATAAAGCCCTTGTTGATTTTGGGCGGAATATACATGGCATCCTCTTCGATTTTACCCGTGAAGATTTCGTAAGGGCGTCCGTCCTGCAGGCCGACGAAGGCGATCCAGTTTTCGTTGCCGTTTTTGAAACGCACGATGTCCGCTGGGATCGATTTGGGGCGTTTGAGAATGGTCTGTCCGTTCTCCTCTTTTGCCGCTTTTTTCTTCTTATCGATCAGTACACCTTCGCGGCAGCCGTCGCGGTAAACCGTTACCCCTTTGCAGCCGCACTCCCAGGCCGTGCGATATACGTCCGCTACGAGTGCCTCGGAAACGTCGTTCGGCAGATTGACCGTCACCGAAATCGAGTGATCGACCCACTTCTGAATTTCGCCCTGCATCTTGACTTTGGCCACCCAGTCGATGTCGTTGGCCGTCGCGCCGTGATAGGGCGATGCGGCTACCCACCGGTTGAGCTCATCGTCCGATATGTCTTGCAGTTTCGAGGTGTCGTATCCGTTGGCTTCGAGCCATTTGACGAAGTTGTGGTGATAGACGTTGTACTCTTCGAACTTTTCGCCCATATCGTCCACGAAAGCCACTTTGGCATCCTGGTCCGAAGGGTTGATCTTGCGGCGACGCTTATAGACGGGACGGAAAACCGGTTCGATGCCCGACGTGGTTTGCGACATGAGCGAGGTGGTTCCCGTAGGGGCGATGGTCAGCATGGCGATATTGCGTCGTCCGTGTTTTACCATTTCGGCGTAGAGCTCCGGATCGGCCTCCCGGATGCGGCCGATCATCGGGTTCTTCTCCTCCTTGCGTGCATCGAAAATTTCGAACGCTCCGCGCTCTGCGGCCATCTTTACCGAGGCGCGGTAGGCTTCCAGTGCGAGGGTCTTCTGTACCTTCACGGCGAAAGCCGTCGCTTCGGGCGTACCGTAACGGAGCCCCAATGCTGCGAGCATGTCGCCTTCGGCCGTGATGCCCAGTCCCGTACGACGTCCTTTGCGGGCCATCGTGCGGATCTTTTTCCAGAGTTCGAGTTCCACGCGGCGAATGTCTTCGTCTTCGGGATCGGCGGCGATCTTGTTGATGATGAGTTCGACTTTTTCGAGCTCCAGGTCGATGATGTCGTCCATCATACGCATCGCCTTCTCGACGTGTTGCTTGAATTTCTCGAAGTTGAACGACGCTTCTTTGGTGAAAGGTTTGTCCACGTAACTCAACAGGTTGATCGCCAGCAGGCGGCACGAGTCGTAGGGGCAAAGCGGAATTTCGCCGCAGGGGTTGGTCGCCACGGTCGTAAATCCTTCGTCGGCATAGCAGTCGGGAATACTTTCACGGATGATCGTGTCCCAGAACATTACGCCCGGTTCGGCCGATTTCCAGGCGTTGTGGATGATCTTGTCCCAAAGTTTCTTGGCGTCGATATCCTGCTGGTAGAGCGGTTTGTCCGAGTGAATCGGGAACTGTTGGTAGTATTTCTTCCCGGCGAGTGCCGCACGCATGAATTCGTCGTCGATTTTGACTGAAACATTGGCGCCGGTCACCTTGCTCGTATCGACTTTGGCATCGATGAAACGCTCTGCATCGGGATGTTTGATCGAAAGGGTGAGCATCAGGGCGCCCCGGCGACCGTCCTGAGCCACTTCGCGCGTTGAGTTCGAGTAACGCTCCATGAAGGGGACGATACCGGTCGAGGTGAGCGCCGAGTTGAGCACCGGACTACCTGTGGGGCGGATGTGCGAAAGGTCGTGCCCCACGCCGCCGCGCCGCTTCATCAGTTGCACCTGCTCCTCGTCCATGCGGAAGATGCCGCCGTAGGAGTCTGCCGGATTCTTGTGGCCGATGACGAAGCAGTTCGAAAGCGAAGCCGCCTGGAAGTTGTTGCCGATACCGGTCATGGGACCGCCTTGCGGGATGATGTAGCGGAAGTGGTCGAGCAGTTCGAACACCTCCTGCCGGTTCATAGGATTGGGGTACTTCTTTTCGATCCGTTCGATCTCGGCGGCGATGCGCTCGTGCATATCGCGCGGAGTTTTTTCGTAAATATGGCCGTACGAATCTTTCAGGGCATATTTGCTTACCCAAACCGTAGCGGCCAGGTCGTCTCCGTCGAAATATTTTTTCGACGCTTCGACCGCTTCGTTGTAGGACACTTCGGTCGGGAGGCCCGGTTGTTTGTTGCTTGACATGATATCTTGAGTTTTATTTCTTTATGTCTTTACAGGAATCGGGACCGATGCAGGCTTGTTCCGTTCGGTCCCAACTATACAAATTTCCTGCTTTTCTTCGGGATTTTCGAATCTTCCCGCGACAAATTATTCCAAAGTTATCAACAATGGATAAAACGTGCGTCCCAGTGATCCGGGACGCACGATTTGGGATATGGCGGAGTCGTCTGTCTTCGTTTTTTTGTCCGCCAAGTCGGTTCGCCCGTCGTGTGCCTGTATAGTGAAACGTTGGGCTTACTGCCTATGTAACACGATTATATAGCTTTATTGCGCCTGTGCTCGATACTCCCTGCCGGAAATCCTTTCCCGCTCTGGAGTTCGGTTTTCCTCCGACCGGAGAGAAGAGGGCGGATCGGATTCGCGCATACGCACGCCGATCGCAGACGGTTGCGAACAAGCCCGAAAAACAACGCGGAATCTCGCGTCGTTCCGGTATATAATCGTTTTTTTATGGGCGGCGAAGTCAGGTCCTTCCGTCCATGCTTTCCGCCGGATGCGTTTTACTTGACGGCGACAGCGTCGATCTCGACCTTCGCACCCATCGGCAGCTTGGATACCTGATAGCAGATGCGTGCGGGCATATCTTTCGTAAAGAATGTGGCATAGACGGCGTTCATCGCCGCGAAGTCGGCGATATCGGTGAGCAGAACCGTCGTTTTCACGATGTCGGCATGCGAGTAACCCGCCTCTTCGAGAATATGTCCCAGGTTGGTGAGCGACTGGCGCGTCTGATCTTCGATGCTTTCGGGCATCGCGCCGGTGGCGCCGTCGATCGGGAGCTGCCCCGAAATGTAGAGCGTGTCGCCGCACTTTACGGCCTGCGAATAGGGGCCCACCGCTTTGGGGGCTTTGGGAGATGCGATAATGGTTTTCATAGTGTCGTATTATTTTGATTCGTTAAAATTTATGGTTGAATTTTCTTTTTCGTTGCATTCGGTTCCCGTTTGATCGTAAAATAGGGTGCGTGCTTTTTCGGTTGCCGGGTATGTCGGCAGCCCCGTTTTCGCTCCGTTTCGCATGAATGTTCGATTTTGAGTTCTATTTTCCTGCGACCGGGCCGTTTTTGTCTTCGGGAACCGTGACGGAGTACAAAGTTACGATTATTTTGGTTATGTTTGCACATATTTTGCTGGATAAAGATTCAAAACCGATAGCTTATGACACGTTTTATGAAACTGGCGGCATTCGCCGCCCTCGTGATGCTCGTAGCCTCCTGCTGTCCCTGCCGTAAACACCGGAAAGGCGACAGCAAACCTTTTGTCGGCACCGAATGGCAGCTGGTGCAGCTCAACGGCCGTGCCGTACCGGTCGAAGGCGACCTTTTTACCGTCGTTTTCGGTGAGGACGGACGCCTTTCGGGGCTTGGAGCCTGCAACCGGCTTATGGGTTCGTATGAAACCACGGAAACGGGCGGACTGACCGTCGGCCAGATGGCTTCGACCCGGATGTTTTGTCCCGGTTTGGACCAGGAGCAGGCTTTCAGCGACGTTTTGTCCGGAGCGACCCACTACGAAGTGGACGGCGATATGCTGATGCTTCTTACCGACGGCGAACTGCGGGCTGTTTTGCAGGCCAGATAGCCGGATTATGCGGATTTTGCGACGGAGGAACCTTTCGGGGCTCCTCCGTCTGCATTTATGGAAGTTGCATTTCCTTTTTTGTTCGCAACCCTGCAGACCGGATCGGTTCGTTTCGGATTTTTCCGTGTTGTGAATTTTCTGTTACAAGCAGATAATGCGCGTTATATTTTTATATATTTGTAACAATATAGGATGCGTTCGGGCGTCGTTGAGGTAGATTCGGCCCGGCGTTCGCTTTTCACTCGTTGCCACATGGCCGGACTTTATTTCCATATCCCTTTTTGCCGCAGGATTTGCGCCTATTGCGACTTTTTCAAAAGCGCCGAGGTGGGACGTGTCGATTCCGTACTGGAGGCGATGGAGCGCGAATTGGACGGAGCCGTCGATTGGCTCTCCGACCGTCGGATCCGTACTGTCTATTTCGGCGGCGGAACCCCGTCGCTCTGCGATCCCGCCCGGTTGCAGGGATTGGCGGACCGGGCGGCGGCGCTGCTGGATTGCAGCGGTGTGGAGGAGTTTACCGTCGAGGCCAATCCCGACGATATGACCGGAGAGTGGCTGGAGGCGCTGGCCCGTACGGGTGCGAACCGGTTGAGCGTGGGCGTGCAGTCTTTCGACGATGACGAGTTGCGGCTGATGAACCGGCGTCATACGGGGATGCAGGCCGTCGAAGCTGTCCGCCGGGCGCAGGCTGCGGGTTTTGCGAATCTGACGATCGACCTGATCTTTGGCGTGCCGGGTTTCGGCGGCGAAGTACTGCGCCGTAACCTCGACCGGGCTTTGGCGCTCGGCGTACAGCATATTTCGGCATACCATTTGACGATAGAGAAAAATACGGCCTTCGGGCGTCGCCTGGAGCGCGGGCGGTTCTCCGAGGTGGACGAACAGGTGAGCGAACGCGAATACCTGGAGGTGCACCGAACGCTGACCGGGGCTGGATTCGAGCATTACGAAGTGTCGAATTATGCGCTGCCCGGTTGCCGGGCCCGTCACAATGCCGCCTACTGGTCGGGCGACGAGTATTTGGGCATCGGGCCTGCAGCCCACTCCTTCAATGGGAAGTCGCGCCGCTGGGCCGCTGCGTCGATCGACGGCTACCTGGCCGGTGCCGGAACGGAGGCGATTTACGAACAGGAGCGGCTTACGGAGCGGGATCGCTACAATGAGTATCTGATGACCCGCCTGCGCACGGCCGAGGGACTCGAGCTGGCTGCGGTCGAAACTCGTTTCGGAAAAGAGCGGGCAGAGCGGCTGCTGCGGCAGGCGGAGCCTTTCATGGGGATCGGAGAGCTGTGTTTCGCGGCCGGCCGACTGGCGATTCCGGCGGAGAAGTTCCTGGTGTCGGATGCCGTGATCGGCGCGTTGTTCGAAGCGGACGACTGATTGTTGAATAATCAAATCATTGAAATATGAACGATATGAAACTGAAACCCGACTTTCTCTTCGAGATCAGTTGGGAAGTGTGCAATAAGGTGGGTGGTATCAATACCGTGATAGCGACCAAGGCCCGGACCGTGTGCGTAAAGTACGGCGACCGCTATTTTACGATCGGTCCCGATCTGGGGCAGGGGGCTGACCGGGAGTTCGAGGAGGATCCGGCGCTGCTCAAGGGGTGGCGGCAGACCCTGTATGAGAAGGGGATCCGTGTCCGTGTAGGACATTGGCGCATCGTCGGGCGGCCGCAGGTGATTTTGGTCGATTTTTCCTCGCTGATTCCCCGCAAGGACGACATCTTGAAGTTCCTTTGGGAGAGCTACCGTGTGGATTCGATTTCGGGCCAGTGGGATTACATCGAGCCGGTGTTGTTCGGCTATGCCGCCGGACTGGTCGTAGCTTCCTACGTCGAAACTTTCTGTAAGTCCGCAAACCGGGTCGCGGCTCATTTCCACGAGTGGATGACCGCCGCCGGAGGACTTTATCTGCGTCGGGAGTCGCCTTACGTGGCCACGTTGTTCACTACGCACGCTACCGTGCTGGGACGCAGCATCGCCGGAAACGGAATGCCGCTTTATAGGGATCTGACTACGTACAATGCGGACGACCTGGCCCGTCGTTTCGGCGTGACGGCCAAGCATTCGATCGAGAAGAAGGCGGCGGCCAACAGCGACGCTTTCCTGACCGTGAGCGGAATTACGGCTACCGAATGTCGCTATTTGCTGGGGCACGAGGTAGATGTCGTGACGCCCAACGGTTTTGAGGACGATTTCGTTTGGCAGGACGACGACTATCGGATCAAACGTGAAGAGGCTCGTGCGGCTCTGATCGCTGTGGCGGAGGCTTGCCTGGGCCGCAAGTTGCAGGATAATCCGCTGATCGTCGGCACGAGCGGCCGATACGAATTCCGCAATAAGGGGCTGGATGTGCTGCTGGAGGGTATGAAGCGGCTGGCCGGGCTGGAACGCCTGGATCGGGAGGTCGTGTTGTATGTCATGGTGCCTGCCGCCAACCGGGGAGCCCGTGCCGACTTGCAGAAGCACCTGCAGGATCCATCGCAGCCGATCGACGGCTCGCAATGGCCTTGGGCGACCCATTATCTGGAGAATATGCAGTGGGATCCGATCGTGCGGGCGATCGACGGCAGTCCGCTGGCCGATCCTGCATCCAAAGTGCATGTGATTTTCGTGCCTTCGTATTTGGATGACCGGGACGGTATTTTCGACAAGAGCTATTACGAGTTGCTCGTGGGCATGGATCTGACCCTGTTTCCGTCGTATTATGAACCCTGGGGCTATACACCGCTCGAGTCGATCGCCTTTTCCGTGCCGACCGTCACCACGACCCTCGCCGGATTCGGTCTTTGGATCGACCGGCGGGAGGAGCATCCCGGCGTAGCGGTACTTTGCCGCGAGGATGGCAACGACGACGAAGTGGCCTCTGCGCTGGCCGATGCCGTGCTGCGGTTTTCGCAGTTGGATGCCGCTCGTGTGGAGGAGATGCGTCGTGCTGCGGGCGTGCTGTCGAAAGAGGCGCTCTGGAGCCGGCTTTTCGAGGCGTACGAAGAGGCTTACGCGCTGGCGCTCGATAATGCCGACGTGCGGATGAACCATGTGGCTTCGAATGCGACGCCGCTGCCCGAGCAGCAGGTCAAGCTCGTGCATCAGGCGCTTCGTCCGGAGCGTCCGGAGTGGAACCGGATGATGGTGGAGAAGAACCTTCCCGAACGGCTCCGTCCGCTCGAGGAGCTGGCCCACAACCTTTGGTGGTGCTGGAATCCCGGCGCCCGGGATCTGTTCGAGGAGATCGATCCCGACCTTTGGAACCGAAGCGAACGTAATCCGATCGCTTTTCTCGATCTGCTGACCATAAACCGGCTGAAAGAGTTGGAGCGGGACGAGTCGTTCCTGGCTTCGCTTGATGCGGTATATGCGCAGTTCAAGAGCTACATGTCCGAAAAACCCGATCCGGCGACACCGAAGATCGCCTATTTCTCGATGGAATACGGCTTGCATGCTTCGCTGAAGATCTATTCGGGCGGTTTGGGCATCCTGGCCGGCGACTATCTGAAGGAGGCGTCCGACAAGAACGTGCCGATGGTCGCGGTCGGATTGCTGTACCGGTACGGTTATTTTACTCAAAAACTCTCCGCTCAGGGGGCTCAGCAGGCGACTTACGAAGCACAGAACTTCTCGAAGCTGCCGATCCAGCCCGTGCGCGATGCGGTGGGCAACTGGGCGACCGTGTCGATTCCCCTGCCGGGACGTACGCTCACGGCCCGCATCTGGCTTTGCCGGGTGGGACGTACCGACTTGTACCTGCTCGACGCCGATTACGAGGCCAATCTCGAGGAGGATCGCCGGGTGACGCATTACCTGTACGGCGGCGATTGGGAGAACCGGCTCAAACAGGAGATTCTGCTGGGTATCGGCGGTGTGCGGGCGCTCCAGTCGCTGCATATCGCGCAAGACGTTTCCCATTGCAACGAGGGTCATGCGGCATTTCTCGGGCTGGAGCGCATCCGCAACCTGGTGCTGCGCCGCCGCCTGACTTTCGCCGAAGCGCTGGAAGTGGTCCGCTCCTCCTCGCTGTTTACGACTCATACGCCCGTTCCGGCGGGACACGATGCGTTTCCCGAAGCGATGGTTCGGCAGTACCTGTCGCACTATCCCGGGGAACTGGGGATCGACTGGGCGCAGTTCATCGGTCTGGGACGTGTCGATCCGGAGGATCCGAACGAGAAATTCTCGATGTCGGTGCTCGCCTGCAACCTTTCGCAGGAGGTCAATGGGGTGTCGTGGCTGCACGGCGAGGTTTCCAAAGAAATTTTGGGGAATTTATGGCCGGGCTACTTCAAAAACGAGCTGCATATCGGTTACGTGACCAACGGTGTGCACTTCCCGACCTGGACGGCTATGCGCCTGCGTCGTCTGTATGCCCGCTATTTTCCCGAAGGGTTCGAGGGGCACGAATATCGTATTTCCGAGTGGAAGAAGGTGTACGACATCCCGGACGAAGACCTGTGGCGGGAACGTCTGGTGCTCAAGGAGAAACTCGTCCGCATGATCCGCCGTCGCTATTGTGATCCCGGCCATGTGCGCATGGATTCGCCCCATCAGGTCATGCAGGTACTCGAAGGGATCAGGCCCGACGTGCTGAAGATCGGTTTCGCACGCCGGTTCGCCACTTACAAACGAGCGTTGCTGCTCTTCACCGATTTGGATCGCCTGGCGGCCATTGTCAATAACAAGGAGCGTCCCGTGCAGTTTATCTTCGCGGGCAAGGCGCATCCCAACGACAAGCCGGGGCAGGATCTGATCAAGCGAATCATCGAAGTCGCAGCCATGCCGCAGTTCTCCGGCAAGATCATCTTCCTGCAGAATTACGATATGGAGCTGGCGCGTCGTCTGGTGCAGGGGGTGGACGTGTGGCTCAATACCCCGACTCGTCCGCTCGAGGCGTCGGGTACGTCGGGTGAAAAGTGCGTGATGAACGGCGTGCTGCAGTTTTCGGTGCTCGACGGCTGGTGGGTCGAGGGATATAAGGAGGGTGCCGGTTGGGCACTGCCGATGGAGACGGTCTTTTCCGATCCGCAGTATCAGAACGAACTCGACGCCGAGATGATTTACAATACGATCGAAGAGGAGATCGTGCCGAAATACTACGACCGGGATGCCGACGGTATTCCCCGTGCGTGGATGGCTTCGGTGAAAAAATGTATTGCCGAAATCGCTTCGAATTTCACGACCAACCGGATGCTGCGCGACTACGAGGTGCGTTTCTACAACCGGCTGGCGGCCCGCAAACGGGATCTGTCGGATAACGATTTCGCCGTTGCGCGCGAGATCGTCGCCTGGAAGCACAAAGTGCTGACCGCGTGGCCCGCCGTGAAGATCGTGGACGTGCAGCGTGCCCGGGTCGGCGACAAGCCGATCTTCGTGGGACGCAGTTACCATTTCGAACTTACGCTCGATTTGGCCGGACTCGCTCCGGAGGATGTGGGAGCCGAACTGGTCGTCGCCCGTCCCGTAGAACCGAACCGGGCCGTGGAGGTCATCCGTACCGAGCCGCTCAGCCAGGTGCAGGTTTCGGGCGAACAGGTGACTTTCGCGTTGGATTACGTTCCTGAGCAGGCCGGGATGTTCGATATGGCGCTGCGTATCTTCCCCCAGCATCCGATGCTGCCGCACCGCATGGATTTCGCATTGGTGAAGTGGGCATGAAATGATTGTTGAAAAAAGGTCGTTTTCTGATAATTTTTGATTTTTCGCACGGTTTGGACTTGATGGTCTGCGAAAAAAAGAGTATCTTTCAGAAAAGATCGTTCAAGCGGACTGGAACTTTTTCTGATCCGGTCGGCGGAGAAAACGAAATAAACGATTCGACGGGTCCGGCGGGAAAACGCGCTGATTTTGCCGTTCCGCTCTGTCGGGGATGAACTTAAAGACGAGACAGTTATGTCGGTACTTACATTTGATAAGAAGGAACTGGGAAATTTGGAGTATTCGTTGCAGCGCGAGATGCTGGCCACGGACCGCCGCGGCGGTTACATGAGTACGACCATCGTCTGTTGCAACACGCGCAAGTATCACGGCCTGATGGTGGCCCCGATCGACGACAGCGACCGTGCCTACGTGCTGCTTTCGTCGGTGGACGAAACCGTCTTGCACGACGGCCAGCCTTTCAATTTGGCGCTGCATCGTTTTCCGGGAACCTACGAACCTCGGGGGCATAAATACATCACCGATTTCGAATATACGCCGACTCCGACGATCACCTACCGCGTGGGAAGCATCGTGCTGCGCAAAGAGCTGCTCTGGATACACAACCGTACGCAGTTGATGATCCGCTATACGCTGCTCGAGGCGCCGTCCGACGTACGTCTCCGACTCCGGCCTTTCTTCGCCTTCCGGGACAAACATGCCCTCACGCATGCCAATATGGAGGCCGACGGACGCTCCCGGCCGATTCCGGGCGGGGTGAAGTGCCGGTTGTATCCCGACTTCCCCTGGCTGTATCTGCAAACCGATTGCCGGAATGCGGAGTTCGTTCCCGCGCCCGACTGGTACTATAATTTCGAATACGCCAGAGAGATCGAACGGGGATACGAGGGGCATGAGGATCTGCTTACGACGGGTTATTTCGAATTGCCTTTCAGACGGGGACGGAGCGTCGTTTTTTCAGTCTCGGTCGAGGAGATTGCCGATCCTTCCACCCTCGGCGTGATGTTCGCCGAGGCTCTGGCAGCCCGCAGCCTCAAGGTCGATTTCCTGAGCTGTCTGCGACATTCGGCGCGGCAGTTCGTCGTTCGCCGCAGGGACGGTCGGGCCGAAGTGCTGGCGGGGTATCCCTGGTACGGACAGATCGGGCGGCAGACACTCGTGGCGCTGCCCGGCATCGCGCTGGAGCAGGGACGTACGGAGGATTGCCTGGATGTGCTCGATACGGTCGTGCGCGAACGCCGGGACGGTATGTTTACAGGCTCTTTTTCGGCTGCCGAGGCTGCCGACGCCCCGCTTTGGTTCTTCTGGGTGCTTCAGCGATTGCAGCGGACATTGGGCGAGGAGGAGATATGGAAGCGTTACGGCACTGTGATGAAAGAGCTGTTGGCGGCTTATCGCCGGGGTGTCGGCGGCGTGGCCGTGCACGATAACGGTCTGGTGTGGGCCTCGGCGCCCGACAAAGCCCTCACCTGGATGAATGCCGTGGCAGACGGCGTCCCCGTCGTGTCGCGTGACGGGTATCCGGTCGAAATCAACGCACTTTGGTACAATGCCGTGTGTTATGCCCTGGAGCTGGCTTCCCGTTTCGGCGAGGAAGAATTCGTCGGCGAGTGGAAAGCGTGGCCCGAGCGGATTCGGAACGCTTTCCGGGAGATGTTCTGGAACGGCGACGACGGGTATCTGGCCGATTTCGTAGGTCCGGAGGGTCCGAATTGGTGGATTCGTCCGAATATGGTGGTGGCGTGCGGGTTGGATTACAAGATGCTCGACGAGGAGCAGCAGGCTTCGATACTTCGGGTCGTGGGACAACATTTGTTGACACCCAAAGGACTGCGGTCGCTTTCGCCCCGTAATCCCCGTTACAAAAATCGTTGCGAGGGCGACGAGGCCACCCGTGCCGAGGCTTCGATGAATGGCTCCGTATGGGTGTGGCCGCTTTGGTTTTATGTCAAGGCTTCGTTCGATCTCGCAGGTCGGGAGTTTTTACCCCAGGCCGGGGATATGCTCGCCCGTTTCGGGGAGGAGATCCAGAGCTACGGTATCGGATCGATCAACGAGTTGTTCGATGGGGATCCTCCGTACGTGCCGCGCGGTGCCGTATCGCAGGCGTGGAGCGTCGGGGCGGTGCTGATGATCCGCGAAGCGACCGAACGCTGGCACCGTCGCCGGGGACGCGGTTTGTTGCCGGGTCTTCGGAAAAAGCGATAAAGGAGGCGGAGGGAGAGGCCTGCCGCCGCATGAGGTGAAATTTTCCCGTCAGCCGGGTAAGGCCGGGGTCGAGGTTGCAGCAAGGGACGACCGGTATTCCGCGAAGTCGAATAGGCCGCGAAATGGATTTTTGGGAGCGTAGTGCTCCGAGTTTCCTCCGAGAGGGGAATTTAGGGGTGGGCTGCATTCAGCCGCAGATGTCGAATAAGCGACTGTGGGATGTCGGATAATGGTGCCTGAAATATATAATTGCCATAATAAAATAGAATACAAATGAGAGTGTTGATGTTCGGTTGGGAGTTTCCTCCTCATATCGCCGGCGGACTGGGTACGGCCTGCTACGGTATGACGCGCGGTCTTGCACGCAACGGTGTGGAGGTCATTTTCGTCATGCCGCGTGCCTATGGCGACGAAGACCAGCGCTTCGCCCGCGTGGTGAACGCGAGCGACGTGGAGACGATCGGTACGCGCGATCATGAGTTTTCCGAAGAGTTGCTCGAGAAGGTTTCGTTCATCCACATCGACTCGAACATGCTGCCCTATATCTCTCCGGAGGAGTATGCCGCCTACCACGACGAGTTCGTTCGCAGCGGCCGGACGCACGAGTGGACCGACGTATGGAGGCAGCGCTACACCTTCTCCGGAAAATACGGTGCCAACCTGATGGAAGAGGTCGCCCGGTATGCGATGGTGGCGGCGCAGGTGGCCAAAGACCTCGAAGGGCAGTTCGACGTGATCCACGCCCACGACTGGCTGACCTATTTCGCCGGAATCGCGGCCAAGCGGGTTTCGGGCAAGCCGCTGGTGGTGCACATGCACGCCACGGAGTTCGACCGCAGCGGCGAGAATATCAACCGTCGGGTCTATGCCATCGAAAAGGCGGGCATGCAGGCTGCCGACCGGGTGATCGCGGTGTCGGAGCTGACGCGCCGCATCGTCATCGGCAAGTACGGCATTCCGGCTGAGAAGGTCGTGACGGTGCATAACGCCGTGCGTTTCGGCGAGTCGGAGGAAGCTGTGCCGGAGCGGGCCGTCAAGGATAAGGTCGTCACTTTCCTGGGACGCATCACCTACCAGAAAGGTCCCGATTATTTCGTCGAGGCTGCGGCCAAGGTGCTGCAGCGGGTTCCGGACGTGCGTTTCGTCATGGCCGGTTCGGGCGACCTGATGAACCATGTGGTGCGGCGCGTGGCCCAGTTGGGGATCGCCGACCGCTTCCATTTCACGGGGTTCCTCAAGGGCGGGGAGGTGCAGCGGATGTTCCGCCTGTCGGATGTCTATGTCATGCCTTCGGTGTCGGAGCCGTTCGGTATTTCGCCGCTCGAGGCCATGCGTTCGGGCGTTCCCGTGATTATCTCGCGGCAAAGCGGCGTGGCGGAGGTGCTGGATTACGCCATTAAAGTGAATTACTGGGATGTGGATGCTCTGGCCGATGCCATTTACGGGCTTCTTACCTATCCGGCTCTGGGCAGGATGTTCGCTTCGAAAGGGCTGGAAGAGGTGACCGGACTCAAATGGACCAATGCCGCAGCGAAGATCAAGACGGTTTACGAAACTGTCGTCGCGGAGGCGAACAATTAAAATATTTGCGGAGTATGAAAACGATTTGTTTCTATTTTCAGGTACACCAGCCCTGGCGGCTGAAGCGTTACCGTTTCTTCGATATGGGCCGTGACCACAACTACCTGGACGACCTGACCAATCGCTCGATCATGCAGAAGGTCGCGCGTGAGTGCTATCTGCCGATGAATGCCTTGCTGTTCAATCTGATCCGGCAGAGCGAGGGGCGTTTCCGCTGTACCTTTTCGCTGACGGGGCTGGCCGTCGAACAGATGCGGGCGTATGCGCCCGAGGTGCTCGATTCGTTCCGCCGCCTGGCCCGGACGGGCTGCGTGGAGTTCCTGGCCGAAACTTACTCTCACTCGCTGGCTTCGCTTTCGTCGAAGGAGGATTTCATGCAGCAGGTTGCGCTCCATACCGAACTGATGAAAAAGGAGTTCGGCGTTGCGCCGACTGCCTTTCGCAATACCGAACTGATCTATTCCGACCGGATCGGCGCCGATGTGGCCGAGATGGGTTTCAAGACCATGTTGGCCGAGGGAGCCCGACACGTACTGGGATGGAAGTCGCCCGGCTATGTTTATGCCAATGCGCTCGACCAGCGCTTGAGGCTGTTGCTGCGCAATTACAAGCTCTCGGACGACATCGCGTTCCGTTTCTCCAACCGAGGGTGGGACCAATGGCCTCTCACGGCGGAAAAATACACGGGGTGGCTCGCTTCGGACGAGCTGGAGGGGGATGTGGTCAATCTCTTCATGGATTACGAAACCTTCGGCGAGCACCAGCGTGCCGATACGGGCATTTTCGACTTTATGAAGGCGCTCGTTCCGGCTGTTCTGAAGCGGGAGGGGTTGGAGTTCTCTACGGTGAGCGAAGCCGCTGCGAAATACCAGCCCGTCGCCGTACTCCACTGTCCGCACGTGATGTCGTGGGCGGACGAGGAGCGCGACGTGACGGCGTGGCTGGGCAACGAGTTGCAGAACGAGGCTTTCGGAAAACTGTATGCCCTGAGGGATAAGATCAGCCGGTTGAAGGACCCCGATTTCGACCACGTATGGAATTTCATGCAGGCTTCGGACCACTTCTATTATATGGCGACCAAGTGGTTGTCGGACGGAGACGTGCATGCCTATTTCAATCCTTACGAATCGTCCTACGATGCCTTCATCAACTATATGAACGTGCTTTCGGATTTCGAGATCGAGGTGGAGAAAGCGTTCGACCGGAAGCCGCCGGTCCGCAAGACCAAACCGTCGCTGCGGAAAAAGGGTCCCGTTCGGGAGAAAGCCGGGGTGTGATATCCTCTCTCTAAAAAAAGGCGGACAATCCTGAATAGGTTGTCCGCTCTTTTTTATTTCGGGATGTTTCGGTCCGTCAACTGCCCTTGCGCTTGAACCGGGACGGGCTGTAGCCCGTGTGCTGTTTGAAATATTTGCCGAAGAACGACTGGGTCGAGAAATTGAGGTGATAGGCGATCTCCTGGATGCTCATGCCCGAATAGCGCAGCAGGCTTTTTGCCTCGAGGATCACCGCTTCGTCGATCCACCGGGCGGCGGTTTTGCCGCTCACGTCCTTGGAAACGGTCGAGAGGTATTTAGGCGTGATGTTGAGGCGGCGGGCATAGAACCTGACGTTCCTCTCCTGCTTGCTGTATTGCCGGACCAATTCCATGAACTCTTCGAAGATCACCTCGCCGCGCCCCAGCTTGACCGTGTTTTTCTGCTCGCGCATGTTCAGCTCGGTGATGATGTAGAAGACTGCGGTGAACAGGCAGCGGATGATCTCCTGTCTGTAATGCTCCTTGTCGCTGGCAAGAATCGTCTTGATGAGTTGGAACACCTGCCGGATCTCGTGGGTGTCCTGGGGTGTTACCCGCAGGCAGGGCTGTTTGCCGAAACGCATATAGACGGGCAGCGAGGCCGAAAGGTCGATCTGGATCTCGTTGATGAACGATTTGGAACAGGCGACGAAATAGGCCGCCGCATCGCTGGTGCTGGCCACCGTGCGGATCACGCGGTCGGGGCTGAAGAAGACGATCGTGTCGGGCACGACTTCGTACTCCTCCGTGTCGATCGACACAACGGCCGAACCGCTGGCCATGATGATCGCAGAGAAGCCGTCGATCAGGGCGGGATAGTTGCCCAGCGTATCGCGGTGGATGTCGAACGAAGCGATCACCAGATCGTCCGACAGGTAATAAACGTCCCGCATCTCCTGCTTGATGCGGGAGATCGAAACTTTTTGCAGGGTTATCTCGTCCGCCACCATGCCAGTTTGCTGATCAGATTCTTGAAATAGGCGAACCGGCCCCGGCGGGGTGCCTCCGACAGCGGGCAGACGACGCGGAGCTCGTTGTGCAGACATTCGATGTGCAGCGGGAAATCGGCCCCCTTCTGTCCGTCCACGTCGGTAGGTTCGTTGATCGGCGAGGTGATGTCGAGCGTGCGGGCTCGGAAATGTTTTACCTGCGAGGGCCGACCGCCCAGCAGGTGACGGAGCATCGATACGACCGAGAAGAGCATGTTGCGCCTTTGCAGCAACAGACAGTCGAACATACCGTCCTTAATGCTCGAGCGGGGGGCAAGGTGGAATCCTCCGGCCGTTTCTCCGTTGAATATCAAGGCCATGAGCGATTCGAGGTCGAAGGCTTTGCCGTCGGCGAGAATTTGCAGCGGAATGCCGTGTACCGAGCGGAACTCCTTCACGCCCTCGATCAGGTAGGCCAGCTTGCCGATCTGGTGCTTGCGTTTGTCCGGCGTGCGCTGGGACGTGGTGGTGAAGATGCCGAAACTGAAGATATTAACGAAATAGTGGTCGTTCACGCGTCCGCAATCGACCCGCTCTTCCGTGCCGCCGAGGAGCTGCGCCGCCGCCTTGACCGGGTTTTTCTCCATGCCGAGCGCTCCGGCGAAGTCGTTGGCCGTACCTGCCGGGATGATGCCCAGCAGCAGGTCGAGGTGCTTCTCCTTCATCCGATTGACCACGTAATTGACCGTGCCGTCGCCGCCCGCCACGACCACCAGATCGACCGTTTCGTGTCCATTGAAAGGGTTGCGGCTGAAATCGATCGGGCCGTCTACGATCGAGTAGCCGGCCTGCCGGAACATTTCGCCGATGGCTTGGGAATCTTTTTCGATTTTTCCTTTTCCCGACTGGGGGTTATAGAGAAATAGAACTTGTTTCATTCGTACGCAATGGGATTATTCTGGAATCATCATTTCTTGCATCGCCGGCGAGCAGTAAATTTCGTAGCCGTCTTTCCCGTCGTCGAGGATAAAATAGACCTTCGCGTCGGGAATTTTCCGGGAGAGGGCGATGGCCTTGTTCGCGCCCAGGCTCAAATACATGGTCGCCATGGCGTCGGCTTCGGCGCAGTTGTCCGCGACCACGGTGGCGGAAAGCAATCGTGACGTGACGCTGCGGCCCGTTGTCGGGTCGATCGTGTGGGATATCTTATTGCCTGCGGCGTCGCGGTAGAAGCGGCGGTAGTTGCCCGAAGTGGCCAGGCCTCCTTCGCTCATGCGGATACGTCCGGTGAGATAGGCGCCGTCGGACATATTGCCGTCGAAGGGAGTTTCTATGCCGATCCGCCAGGGAATGCCTTTGCTGCTGACACCCTGGCAGCGGCATTCGCCGCCGATCTCCACCAGATAGTTCTTCGCGCCGCAGCGCTCCATGAGGGCCGCGACCAGATCGACCGTATAGCCCTTGGCGATCGAGTTGAAATCGAGCTGTACGCGGGGATCGTCCTTCACGAGCCTGCCGTCCCGGATATGGACGCGCCGGTAACCTACGAATTGCAGGAGCGAATCGAGGTTCGGGGTGCGTTCCGCCTCGTGCCCGGCGAATCCCCAGGCATCGACCAGCGGCTTGACCGTCACGTCGTAGTGACCTTCGCTCAAGCGGCTGAACCGTTCGGCCAGACGGAGGTTGTAGATGATATGTTCGTCGAGCGAGTCGGTCTCTCCCCGGTTGATGCGGCTCAGCAGGGAGGTGGAGTCGAAAATCGACATCGAAGCCTTGGCTTCGGCGTCGATTTGCATAATGGCCCGGTAGAGTTCCTGTGCGGTGCAGTCCGTGATGTCGCCCGTTGCCTGGAAAGTCGTACCCAGCATCGCGCCGCTTGCCGTAAGGTACTCTGCGCGGCGGTCGCAGCTCGCTGCAAGGACCAGAACGATAACGGTGTAGAGCAGCAGGGCGATCTTTTTCATGTTCTATGTGTCTTCTTTTTTGGCAAAAATAGTGTTTTTCGCTCCGGTTTGCAAAAAAAGAGGGCTCTTCAGCTAAAAAATTGTATTCGTTTAAGTTGGTTATTGTGAATTAAGTTCGTACCTTTGCGCCACGCTCTGGCGTTATTCACGGTAAGGGGAATGCGTCGTAGAGTGGAACTAAATAAACTTTTGAAAATGGGTTATTTATCAGCTGAAAAAAAGCAGGAGCTTTTCGGTAAGTACGGAAAGTCCAACACCGACACGGGTTCTCCCGAGAGCCAGATCGCGCTGTTCTCGTTCCGTATCAACCACCTTACGGAACACCTTCGTAGCAACAAACACGACTTCGGTACACAGCGTGCGTTGCTGCGTCTGGTCGGCAAGCGCCGCCAGTTGCTGGAGTATTTGAAAGAGGTCGATATCGAGCGCTACCGAGCAATCATCAAGACGCTCAATCTCCGTAAATAGTCCCGGAGGCAGAAAAATGGGGTTGGCCAAAGTTTCTTTTGGCAGCCCCATTTGTAATTTGGAACATACATTTTGACGTAAAAATATCTATGGAAGAAAAGAAGTTGTACAATGCAGTCCGGAAGACGATCACGCTGGCAGACGGCCGCGAAATCATGATCGAAACGGGCAAACTGGCCAAGCAGGCCGACGGCTCCGTCGTGGTGAAGATGGGAGATACGATGCTCCTGGGAACGGTGGTAGCCGCCAAGGACGCGAAACCCGACACTGATTTTATGCCGCTCCAGGTGGAGTATAAGGAGAAATATGCCGCTTGCGGTCGCTATCCCGGCGGCTTCATGAAGCGTGAGGGCAAGGCTAACGACAGCGAGATCCTCGTAGCCCGTCTGATCGACCGTGCGCTGCGTCCCCTGTTTCCGTCGGACTATCACGCCGAGGTATATGTGACCGTAAACCTGATTTCGGCGGACAAAGATATTCAGCCCGATGCTCTGGCCGGACTGGCCGCATCGGCTGCACTGGCTGTTTCGGACATCCCGTTCGGCGGTCCGATTTCGGAGGTGCGTGTGGCCCGTATCGGCGGTCAGTACGTCATCAACCCGGCCTTCTCGCAGATGCAGGACGCCGATCTGGACATCATGGTCGGCGGTACCATCGACAATATTCTGATGGTCGAGGGCGAGATGAAGGAGGTGTCCGAGGAGGTGATGCTCGGAGCTATCAAGTTCGCGCACGAAGAGATTAAGAAACACTGTGCCGTACAGATCGAACTTTCGAAGGAGCTGGGCAAGGACGTGAAACGGACCTATTGCCACGAGGTGAATGATGAAGAGCTGCGTCAGACCATCATTCGGGAGCTTTACGACAAGGCTTACGCCATCGCCACCAGCGGTACGATGAAGCATGAGCGCGAAGATGCCTTCAATGCGCTGGAGGCCGAGTTCGCCACCCGTTTTTCGGAAGAGGAGCTGGTCGAGAAGGCACCGCTGATTCACAAATATTTCCACGACGACGTACAGAAGAAGGCCATGCGCAACATGATCCTCGACGAGGGCAAGCGCTTGGACGGCCGCCGCACGGACGAAATCCGCCCCATCTGGTGCGAGGTGGGCTACCTGCCCGCCGCTCACGGTTCGGCGATCTTCACGCGCGGTGAAACGCAGTCGCTGACTACGGTGACCCTCGGTACGAAGATGGATGAGAAGGTCAAGGACGAAGTGCTGGTACAGGGTACCGAGCAATTCGTGCTGCACTATAATTTCCCGCCTTTCTCGACGGGCGAGGCCAAAGCCGCCCGCGGCCTGAGCCGCCGCGAGATCGGTCATGGCCATCTGGCATGGCGCGCACTGAAGCCGATGGTTCCCGTCGGAGAGGAAAATCCTTATGCCGTGCGTGTGGTGTCGGATATTCTCGAGTCGAACGGCTCGTCGTCGATGGCGACGGTTTGTGCCGGTACGCTGGCGCTGATGGATGCCGGCGTGAAACTCAAGAAACCCGTTTCGGGTATCGCCATGGGTCTGATTTCGGATTCCGCTACCGGTCGTTGGGCGGTGCTTTCCGACATCCTGGGCGATGAGGACCACCTGGGCGACATGGACTTCAAGGTGACGGGTACCAAGGACGGTATCACGGCTACCCAGATGGATATCAAGGTCGATGGCCTTTCGTACGAGGTGCTGGCCAAGGCGCTGGAACAGGCTCGCGTGGGCCGTATGCACATTCTGGGTAAGCTGACGGAGTGTATCGCTGAGCCGCGTGCGGATTACCGTCCGTTCGTGCCGCGTATCGTACAGATCACCATCCCGCAGGATATGATCGGTGCCGTGATCGGTCCCGGCGGCAAGGTGATCCAGGATATTCAGAAGACGACGGGTACGACCATTACCATCACCGAAACCGACAACAAGGGCGTCGTGGATATCTTCGGTCTGGACAAGGAGGCGATGGATGCAGCCCTGTCCCGCATCAAGAGCATCGTGGCGCAGCCCGAGGTCGGCGATGTATATAACGGCAAGGTTCGTTCGATCATGCCGTTCGGTGCGTTCGTCGAGATCATGCCGGGCAAGGACGCCCTGCTGCACATCTCGGAGATCGACTACAAGCGTTTCGAAACGATGGAGGAGACCGGCCTGAAAGAGGGGGATATGATCGAGGTGAAAGTCATCGGCATCGATCCCAAGACCAACAAGCTCAAGCTGTCGCACCGCGTGCTGATTCCGCAGCCCGAAGGCTGGACGGAGCCGGAGCGCCGTCCCCGCGAGCGCGGCGATCGCCCGCGCCGCCGTCCTGAGCACAAGGAGTAGAACTCTGCGGGTCCGGATCGCTGCTACGGAGATAATTTCGGTTTTGTTCGGAAATTTTGGCCGGAATATTGTACAATATTTGTAGATAATTTTTATATTTGCATTACTCCGTAGCTTTTGTGGGGCAGATAAAACAGGCATAAATAGAAAAAGAAAGGATTTAACATTTAATTTTTAAAAGATTAGTTTATGAAAAAGCTGATGAAATTGAGCTTGCTGCTCGTGGTCGTTGCTTTGACGTTTTCGAGCTGTAATTGCTTCAAGAAGATGGCAAAGAACAGCGATGATGTATCGCTGACGTGTGCACCTGAAGTGCTGGTACTGAATAACGGTGTGGTTGCCGCCGACATTACGGCACAGTTCCCCGTGAAGTACTTCAACCCCAAAGCTATCGTGAAGGTTACTCCGGTGATGGTATTCGAGGGCGGAGAAGTTGCCGGTACTCCGAAATTCTTCCAGGGTTCGAAAGTGAAAGAGAACTATACGGTCGTTGATAAGAAGACGGGCGGTGTGTTCACCATGCATGTCGAGTTCCCTTACGATGAGCGTATGCAGATTTCCGAACTCCAGTTGCGTGTCGAGGCTAAATGTCCGGGTAGCGACGAGTTTACGCTGGTTAATGCCAATACGGGCAAGGTCGTGAAGGCCAAGGAGCTCGAGGCTAACCCCGCAATCGTACGCGAGTGCGGTCTGGTCGTTGCCGAGGGTGTGAATACCCTGCAGCAGGATCTGGCTTACGCCGATGCGATGGCAGCTCTGCCGAGCGACTACAAACGCGTGACTACCAGCGTGGACAAGACCGAGATCCTCTATGCGATCAACAAGGCTAACGTAACCAAGAAAGCGCTGAAAGACGCCGATCTGGAGGCATTCCAGGCGAATGTGGATGAGAACCTGAAAAACGACCGTGCTACCCAGCATGTTGCCGTGAAGGGTTATGCTTCTCCCGACGGTCCCGTGAAGTTCAACGACACGCTGTCGAAGGAGCGTAGCGAATCGGGCGACAAAGTTCTTGCGAAACTGCTGAAAAATTCGGGTCTGGATATCGACGTTGCCGCTTACGGTGAGGACTGGGAAGGTTTCAAGGAGCTGGTTTCGAAGTCGAACATCAAAGACAAGGATCTGATTCTCCAGGTTTTGAGCATGTACTCCTCTTCGACGCAGCGCGAGGATGAGATCAAGAACATGTCTTCCGTATTCAACGAGCTGAAGAAAGACATTCTGCCGCAGCTCCGTCGTTCGGTGATCGTGAACACCATCGATCTGGAGGGCAAGACCGACGCCGAGATGATGGCGCTTGTCGAGGCTGGCAAGCTGGATCAGCTCAACCTGAACGAGCTGCTCTTCGTTGCGGAGTCGATCGCACAGGACAACGCTACCAAGAACATCGTATTGGCTTATGCTGCCGAGAAGTATAACGACGCCCGCGCTTACAACAACCTGGGTATCGTTCTTACGGAGGAAGGCCGCACGGCTGATGCTTTGAAATGCTTCCAGAAGGCCGCTCAGTTGGGCGAGGCTTCCGAGGCGCTGAACACCAACCTGGCTCTTGCCAACCTGGCGAACGGCAATATGGCAGAGGCTCAGAAATATGCCAAGGGCGCTGATGCAAAGGCGAAGAGCCTGGTCAATGCAGCACAGGGCAACTACAACGACGCTGCCAAGCAGCTCGACGGTATGAATGCCGCTATCGCTAACACGATGAACAAGGACTATGCGGCTGCAAAGCGTGCTATCGCTAAGGATATGAGCGCAGAGGCCGATTACCTGCGTGCCGTGATCGCTTCGGAAGAGGGCGATATGAGAACGGCAGAGGCACAGTTGAAGAGCGCCGTGAAGAAGGATGAGAAGATGGCGAAGAAAGCCATGAAGGATATCCACTTCAAGAAACTCTTCGAAGAGGGTCTGAAGTTCTAATCCGTTCGGATTCGATGAAAAATATCCGCACCGGAAACGGTGCGGATATTTTTTGTCTTTCCATGTACCCCTTGTCCGACGGTTGAAGCATCGAACCCGGGGACGCTTGTTCGCAGTCCGTGGCTGCGTCTGTAATGCTGACCATCCCTGAATCCTTTTACCGGGAAGGGGATTTGGAAAACTACGCTCCCAAAAAGTATATAATTGCATTTTTTTGGAGTTTATACTTTCGTGTATCAAGATCGTTTTTTTGTCGGTTTCGGCGGCGGCTTACAGCTTTGCGGGCCGTTATTCAATGCTTGCCCCTACCTTGCGCCTTTCCCTTTGGGTGGTTTTGAGGAAGGTCGGTCGGCATCGGATCGGTAATTGTGATACATAATCGGATTTTGCGATGATAGATCGCTCGATCTTGCATGAGCGATGGTCGTCTTTTCCGGTTTGGGAAAGTTCGATTGCCTCCTCTCGAACAGGATTCTCGGAAGGGGCGGTTCGTAAACACGGCTTGCGACTTAAAGCGATGGTCGTCGGATTTCGGAGTCCGAAACGGGGAGTTCCTGAAGATGGGATGGCCATTTTCAGACGCGGATCGTCCGGGTAGGATCGGATGCGCACGAAATTTGCGGTATATTGGAAGAAATATGAAAAAGATCTAAATTTTTTATATTTTTGTCGAAAGCGAATCGGTGTCGGCTCTATTTGTTTGTCTTTGCAGCACTTTTGATCGTTTGGAAAACGGGCCTTTCTGGGTTGAAATGATATTTTACAACGGGTAACGGTCGTGTTTTTACCGATGGAAGGTTGCGTTTTGCACGAGGCTTGTTATGGATTTTATGTATGTGGGGACGGTTCGATATTGACTTTTTGTTTTGCGCTTTGAAGGCGAACCGTCTGTGTAAATAATAGGAAAGTTATGGAATACGCGAATCATTTGAAAGAATATGCGCCGGCAATGAGCGAGGCTCAGGTGGCCGAGGAAGTGGATCGTATCCGTAAAGCTGCGGTACGAAACCATACTCCGGAAGTTTACAAGCTCTGTTATTCGGCGGTGGATTTAACCACGCTGTCGTGTACGGACTCCGTGGAGTCGGTTACGGAATTTGCCGGCAAAGCCGTCAAGTTTTACCAACAGTTTCCCCATCTTCCCAACGTGGCGTCGATCTGCATCTATCCGCCGTTCGTCGAAACGGTCGGTGTGGTGGTCGATGGTACGGATATGCGTATCACGAGCGTTGCGGGCGGATTTCCTTCTTCGCAGACGTTTCTCGAGGTGAAGGTTCTCGAAGTAGCCATGGCTGTCGAGAACGGAGCCGACGAGATCGATATCGTCTTGAACGTGGGTAAGATGTTGGAGGGGCATTACGACGAGGTCGCTAACGAGGTCGAGGTGATTCGTACCGAGACGAGTCCCGAGGTCGTGTTAAAGGTCATTATCGAGTCCGGAGCTTTGAAAACTCCCGATCTGATCCGCAAGGCATCGTTGCTTTCGATGTTCGCCGGGGCCGATTTCGTCAAGACTTCGACCGGCAAGATCGATGTGTCCGCCACGCCCGAAGCGGCGGTGGTGATGTGCCAGGCGATCCGGGATTACTATCGGAAAACGGGACGTAAGGTGGGCTTCAAGCCGGCCGGCGGTGTCCGGAGTGCCGAAGATGCCGCTTTGTATTATACGATCGTCGAGGAGATTTTGGGCAAGGAGTGGCTTACGCCCGAATTGTTTCGTATCGGAGCTTCGTCGGCGGCCAACAATCTGCTTACGGCTATCGAAGGTCGGGAAGTCAAGTTTTTCTGATCCGAATGGGCGATGGATTAAAAAAGAGCGGCACGTTAAGTGCCGCTCTTTTTCTTGGGAAAGGTTGGGGAAATTACCGCATCGGCACCTCGATCAGAAGCAGGCTGGCTTTCCCGTCCGTATGGAGGGTGATGTCGTTCTGCTCCCAAATACCCATGCCGTCCCGGGGGGCCAGCTTTTCGTTCTCGACCGTTACGTCGCCTTCGAGGACGAAGACGTAAAGACCGTTTCCTTGCCGGCGCATAGCGTATTCATAGGTATTTCTCTCTAGGTCGAGGGTGTGGAACCAGGCCGACTGATGAATCCAGGCCGTATGCTCGGAACCATTGCCTTCGGGAGCCACGAGCGTGCGCAGCTCATTGGTGCGTGCCGGAGCGAGCGTGATCTCCTCGTAGCGGGTCGGCAGCCCGTGTCGATCCGGGAAGATCCATATCTGGAGGAATTTGACAGGACGGTTGGGGCTGTTGTTGAATTCGCTGTGAATGATTCCCGTTCCGGCCGTCATCACTTGGATTTCCCCGGTGCGCAGCACCGAAGTATGCCCCATGCTGTCCTGATGTCGTAGTTCGCCCTCGAGCGGGATGGAAACGATCTCCATGTTGTCGTGGGGATGTGCGCCGAAACCCTCTCCTCCGGCTACGGTATCGTCGTTGAGTACGCGCAATGCGCCGAAATGGATGCGCTCGGGATCGTGGTAGTCAGCAAAACTGAACGTATGGTAGCTGTCGAGCCAACCGTGGTCGGAATGACCTCGTGTGCCGGCTCTGTGGATTACTTTTTTCATAATATAATGGATTGATTATAAGAAGGTGTTGCAAATAGTGTTCCACGATACCGCTTGTAGGGCAGGGCTGTCCGAATATAGGTTGCCGAAGGAGTGATCGTGCGGTCGAGCGACAAAGAGAACGGTCCGGGCGTTAGCCCCGGACCGTTCTCTTTGTGAAAATAGCTTGTCGGCTCGTCGTCTTATTTGAGGTGCGGACCTGCAGCTACGAGTTTCTTGCCTTCGGCGTTGCCGGTGAACTTCTCGAAGTTCTTGATGAAACGACCGGCCAGATCTGCCGCCTTCTCGTCCCACTCCTTCGCGTTCTTGTACGTGTCGCGCGGATCGAGAATCTTGGGATCCACGCCCGGAAGTGCAGTCGGGATCTTGAAATCGAATACCGGCAGCGTCTTGGTCGGGGCCTTGTCGATCGAACCGTCCAGGATGGCGTCGATGATGCCGCGCGTATCTTTGATCGAGATTCGTTTGCCCGTACCGTTCCAGCCCGTATTGACGAGGTAAGCCGTAGCGCCCGATTGCTTCATGCGTTTTACCAATTCCTCACCGTACTTGGTCGGATGCAGCGAGAGGAACGCCGCACCGAAGCAAGCCGAGAAGGTCGGCGTCGGCTCGGTGATACCGCGCTCGGTACCGGCCAACTTGGCGGTGAAGCCCGAGAGGAAGTAGTATTTGGTCTGTTCCGGCGTCAGGATCGAAACCGGGGGCAGCACGCCGAAGGCGTCGGCCGAAAGGAAGATCACCTTCTTGGCAGCCGGGGCCTTCGATACGGGCTTCACGATATTGTCGATGTGGAAGATCGGGTACGATACGCGGGTGTTCTCCGTCACGGACTTGTCCGCGAAGTCGATCTTACCTTTCTTGTCCACCGTAACGTTCTCCAGCAGGGCGTTGGGGCGGATCGCGTTCCAGATATCGGGCTCGTTCTCTTTCGAGAGGTTGATGACTTTGGCATAGCATCCGCCCTCGAAGTTGAAGACGCCGTCGTCGTCCCAACCGTGCTCGTCGTCGCCGA
>ERZ827156.439-NODE-439-length-60588-cov-31.476451_pt1 | contig 60588 bp, 61 predicted proteins | sample MGYA00519919_ERZ827156 | MGnify/ENA primary metagenome ERZ827156 (study PRJEB31778, sample SAMEA3449269) | human gut metagenome | biome: human gut; feature: human-associated habitat; material: faeces | place: United Kingdom | collected 2010/2012 ... | reverse complement strand
GGGTGGGTCCCTTTTCAATTGCTGTACCTGGGTCCCTTTTCAAATGTTAGATGCACTCTGTCCGTTCTCCTTCGCAGACAATCAGGAAGCGCACGATTTTTTCGCGTGTCGCCACTTTGCGTTTCTTGGCGGCTTTTGCCTCGCGCTTTTCCCGCTTGAGCTGCTCTATTTTTGATTTTGGAAGCTGTCCCATGCCACTTAACTCATAAAAGGAATTGCGCCGAAGCGTCCGTTGATATAATCTTTCTCGATATTGCGGTCGTTGCGGACCTTATTGCCGGCATCATCGCGGAACTCTACAAGAGAATAGAGGTCTGTCGAATCTGACTTGTCTTTTTCTGTAAACCAGATTTGATCACGGCGCAGATATTGGATATTGAGAAGGTTTGTGTCATGGGTTGCAAAAATAAGTTGCGCACCCTTGCTGTTGATACCCTTATCCATAAACAGGCTGATAATCTTGCGCGTCAGGAACGGATGCAGCTTTGCATCAAGCTCATCGACGATCAGAATCTTTCCATTAAGAATAGCGTCGAATATCGGGCCTGCAATCTCAATAATCTTTTTCGTTCCTTCCGACTCCATTTTCTCTGTCGGGAAACGCCTTACGCCGACATCGTTTCCGTCGGCGTCATACAGGCGGTGAACGGTTTCTGATTTCATTTTCTTTTCATCGCCGCTTTCCGGCTCTACATCCAGTTCCATGAAGCCGAGATTGGTTTCTTCAAAGAAACGTGTGATTTCAGAAGCCCCGTTTTGTTTCAAAAAAAGCATTTCAAGGGTCTTTCCGGCATAGCCTTTGCCATCCATTCCAGACATATAGTCGATATTTGAAAACCAGTCGAGAATAGCTTGAGACACTTTTCCGTTCAACTGGGCTACAAGGGATACGAAAAGACGGTTGTCAGGAGTGGCGGATTGTTTGCCCAAACCTTCGGCAAAGCGTGTCTTGGAAATTTTGAAATCATTTCCGCTTCGCAGGAACAGTTCAAACTCCCTTTCTCCCGGTCGTTTCTCATACAGCCATTCGGCGATGATTGCCTCGGCTGTATAGTCAAACCCATAACGGAATCTGGAGTCATTAAGTGTAAACTGAATTTCAAATGATGTGGGCTCATCTCCCGAAGTCAGGTCAAGTGAAAACGGTTCGGCATCAAGCCTGTCCTTCGGATTCAGCCTGACTGAATTGAGCAGCACATCGCGCATTGCCTTCAACGCCTTCAACACGTTGCTTTTGCCGCTTGAATTGGCTCCGTACATTACAGCCACAGGCAGCAATTCCTCATCACAGGATTTTACAACGGCATCCGACAGTTCCTGAATCGGAGCCGCCTCCATGCTCAGAGTCATTTCATTCTTGAATGACCGGAAATTCTTGAAAGTGAAGTTTACCAACATATCTTATTCGGTTCTATGCTGCAAAGATAACAATAAAAATTCACATAGAGTTTGTTTTGTGAGAATTTTTCTCATTTTATTTGTCCTGAAGGCGTATTTAGTATAGAATGGACACACGAAAGCGGTGAGAGGCGGGGCGGTCTTGCAGAGCTGGCGGCGTTATGCCGTCGATAGGTGACGGTGGACGAGCCACTGACACCTATTGACCGCAACACGCCTATGGGCAATGCTGAACACCGATAGCCGGCATCGCCTTATGGAATGGCATCGGGGACGCTGCCTGCACCATAAGACTAAATGCCGCCTGTCCGTGTTCCGGGACGCATTGCCGGATAAGGACTTTTTCGACCGCTCCGCCACTCCCCGCTTGAACAGCATCCACCGAAAAGAACAGTGTCGCAATACCGGGTCTTGCAGAACCTCGTCATTGCGGCACACTTCTTTTTTATCGGGGCTGCCACGGTTTTCTTTTTCAGTGTTTAATTCCATCGCCGCCACCGCAGAGGCGGCAAAGATTTATGTTTTCATGGGCTTTCATCCGGGGAAGCCATTTCAATCAATGCGTACAGATAACAAGTGGGTCAATACGAGTTGCTTGCCATAACCTAACGTGTGGCGGAGGGATATTCTTTTGGCTTTGGCATAAAAAATCTCCAGACACAAAATGGTATTTGCCTCCGCTGGCTACGGCGAATACTTCATTTTGCACTCGTATTTTTTCCACCAAGGCCCGAACATCCCTCTTTTGCCGCCACACGCCTTTCAGGTGTCAAGCAACTCATACAACCACACTGTCTTTGGACGCATGAGGTTAAAAAAAAGCTCCAACCGATATGAAAGCCATAAGAAAACATAAAGATAATAGGTCAAGGCAAGCTCGCCAATCCTCCTATCAATACCGCATAATAAAGGCGGTTGCAAAGGTGGCGAAAGTGGTTGCAATCATCATCGGAGCAATAATAGGTCTGCTGATGTGGGCGGTGTTCAAACCCATATACCGAGGTGTAGGCTTGCTCATTTCTATCCTCACTCTCTTTGCAGCACTATATTGGTTACTAACTCTCTAAAACATACGATTATGGCAACAACTAAAAGACACGGCAAGACATTCGTTCAGCAATCCAAGTATTACGGAGTTGACAACATATTTGAGTATATGGTGGAAACCTATCTCAACGGCAACATCTCTTTCTTCCGTCAGCTATACCAAGAACTGAAACCCGCAGGGCGCAAGCTGTTCATAAGTTGGCTGTTCGCAGAGGAACACAACGCATACCGAGAGGAAATCATATTGGCAACATTCTGAAACACATATAAATATTACGACTATTAAATATTACGACTATGGCAAGCAACAGACAAAACAAAGGGTCAGTGGCATTTGAGGACACTATCCGTGAGTATCTTGAAAAACGAGCAGAGAATGACGCACTTTTCGCTGTCAAATTCTCCAATTCTTCAAAATCGTTGGAAGACTGCGTGACCTACATAATCAACGAGGTGCAGAAAAGCGGTTGCAACGGCTTTGCCGATGATGAAATCTTCGGAATGGCTATCCACTACTACGAGGAAAATGAAATAGAGGTTGGCAAACCTATCAACTGTCAAATGGTGGTAAACCATACGGTAGAATTGACCGAGGAAGAAAAGGAACAGGCACGGCAAGACGCAATAGAGCGTCTGCGACAGGAAGAAATGGCAAAACTGCGCAAGCCTATCCAACACAAGAAAGCCACCGAAAAGAAACCACAAGATGTTCAACCAAGTCTTTTTGACTTTTAACACCGCACTGCTATGAAACCCAAGACAGCATTACAGAAACAAGTGGCGAAATTATCAGCCACTCTCCGCCCAATATCATCGGCGCAGACCGAATGGGCATACAAGCATTGCATTGAGCATATAGCCTACCGCACAAAAAATGGTACGACTACTTGCCCCAACTGCGGTCACGTCTGGCATACCAAAGGTACACTTGTTGACACACTTTGCGGTTGCAGTTGCCCCAACTGCGGTAGTGAACTCAAAGTGCAGGAAACACGCAAGCGCACCCAAAACCAAACAAGCTATTTCAGCGTGATAACCACTTGCAAGGGATTTCAAGTTATACGAGTGGTACAAGTGCGCTATGAAAGCCGTAAGGGAGAGCCGATGCGGTTCTACTGCTCCGAGGTTGTCCAACGGTGGATTTCTCCCGATGCCAAAGTTACCGATATGGCTCTGCTCCGTGGCTTTACGTTCTGCTACTGCGATGTATGGGCTTTGGACAGCGATATGGAGATACGACCGCACAACAGCCTTTATGACGATGTTGTGGCGTTGAGCGATGTATATCCGAGAATGTCTATTCTTCCGCAACTAAAACGAAATGGGTTCAAGGGCAATTTCCACGGAGTATCTCCCTTGCGTCTTTTCAATGCTCTGCTTTCCGACCCACGGATTGAAACGCTGATGAAAGCCGGAGAGATTGAGGAAATGAAATACTTTCTATCCAATCGCACAACTGCCGACAATCTTTGGGCATCGTATCTGATAGCCAAACGCCATCACTATAAAATCAACAATATCGGAATGTGGTGTGACTATCTGATGATGCTGAAGAATTTGGGCAAAGATATACGCAACCCCAAGAATATCTGCCCGACTGATTTCGTCGAGGCTCACGACCGAGCCAACCGAATGATAGACGCCAAGAGAGATAAGGCGATAGCCGAGCGTATGCGCCAAGCCGAGATAGCACAGCGTGAGCGTGAACAGCAACAACTGCTCCAAGAGAAAGAACGAGAAGAAGAGTTCAAGGCTCTCAAATCAAAATTCTTCGGATTGGTAATCATCGACAATGAAATATGTGTAAAGGTACTTGAAAGCATAGATGAATACTATGAAGAAGGAAAAAAGCAAGACATCTGCGTGTTCGGTGCAGGATATTACCTTAAAGCCGACACCCTCATTCTTTCAGCAAGAATTGACGGACAGATAGTTGAAACCGTAGAGGTTGACTTGCGTACACTCAAAGTGGTGCAGTGCCACGGCAAATACAACAAGGACACTGAATACCACGACCGCATCATCAACCTTGTCAACAGCAATGCCAAGTTAATCCGTGAGAGAATGACCGCCTGAATGTTTAACCCGACCTGCGTCAGCAATGGCGCAGGTCACAAAACCCCACAAGAAATGAACGTGATAATAGAAAGTCTGATTTTTGACTTTGACGATAAGATAAGAGCAGTTGTGTTAGACCTCATAAACCGCATAATGCTGACACGCAATGAAACCGAACTGAGGGAAACCGTAGCCGTATGCGCCGAGCGTACCGACCTCAACAAGTTTTTCCTATATGGTTATGGCAAACACCACTTTTGGGTTTATCTAAAGAGTTGTATAATCAATACTTTCAAAGTTAAAAATCCATAATAGTCTAATAATCAAGGGTAGTTATGATAACTATCTTGGGATAATATCTGTATTACTTATAGACCCCCATAATATAGTCAAGATATGGAAAACACGACTGTTCCCATTGATGGTTTGATAGAGGTATGTGAAAAGGCTATTGAGACTTTTCAATTAACGACTGATGTTAAAAGTCGGTTTATGAAAGGGATTGGATTGTTACGCAAGCATTTGCAGAAGGACGGTGTATCAAATTACAAACCGGAAGAAGGAGAACGATATATCGTTGAGATATTTGAACAAAATATATCTAAATACAGAAGGATGCAAATAATACCTGCAATCCGAGCTGTCAATGCCTATCTTAAGGGCGAGGTGACCTATACGATTCCAAAAGAGCAACGATATGTGCATAAATCCTATCGGTTTCCTGGAGATATTGGCGCCGTCGCAGAACAATTCATAAACGAGCGCACAGACGAAAAATGTCTAAGCCTGAATACAGTCCGACAATATAAAAGAGTTCTCAGTAAATTTGCGGTTCTTATGGAGCTAAGACATAGAACGCTACGAGATTTGTCTGAAGCGGACATCATTGCATTCATTAGTTCGACCCACAACAGTGATTTCGACAGGCTTTCCATACTTAGATTCTTTATGTCTTATTTATACGACAACAAGATTACAATCACAAATTTGAGCCATCCGTTGATTGTAAAATCAAGGAGAAGACCGACAAAATTACCTTCCTACTATGAAGCGCATGAAATAGCCTCCATAGAGAATGCCATATGCAAAAGCGGCAAGAAAGGACTCAGAGACTATGCCATGATACTGTTGGCTTCCAGACTTGGATTGCGAAGCTCGGATATATTAGACCTTAAACTGTCGGATATAGACTGGGATGCGCATATTTTAAGGCTAATGCAGCATAAAACAAGAGTCCCGATAGAACTGCCATTGATTCCAATTGTAGGGAATGCAATAGCGTCATATCTGAGATACGGACGACCAAAATCAAACCTTAAAAATGTTTTCCTTTCCTGTAATTTCCCCGTAAGACCTCTTATGGAAGGCACATTCCGTGAAATCGTAGTGGAATATATGCATAAGGCAGGCGTGGGATATGATGGCAAACATCACGGACCTCATAGTCTTCGCCACAGTCTTGCATCACAGATGTTGAAAAATGGCGTGGCGATGCCTGTAATTTCAGAAGCCCTTGGACATCAGTCCACAGACACCACTATGTCTTATCTCGCAATTGATAATGAAGCATTGCTTCTATGTGCAAACGATGTGGTATTAGTCAAAGAAAGTTTTTACACGCAAAAGGACAAGTATTTTTATGGATAGCAATAGAGTTTTCAACAGTGTCCTCGCCGCATACATGAGAGGATATATAGCGGAGAAGGAATCCCTATGTCAGAATACCGAATCGTCTTATTGGTGCCTGCATGAATTTGACAAGTATCTGATTGAGATTGGACATACCAGTCCCAGCATATCCAAGCGTACATATGATGGATGGCTTGAATGGGCATCCATAAATCGAAAAAGATCTACGATACACTGCAAGGTTCTAATCCTCACATCGTTTATGAAATATATGTGCTCAATGGGAAATGATTGTTATGTCCCTCCACCTCATAAAAGCCATGCATCAGATTTTGTACCGTATATATTTTCCGATGAAGAAATAGGGCGGATATTTGAAGCCAGTGACAATATGGCTCTTGCATATTACTCCGGACACAATACTGTGCTGTTCTCAATGCCTGTTTTAATCCGTTTCTTATATAGCACTGGTGTAAGAATATCCGAGGCTCTTTCTATAAAAAACAAAGATGTAAATTTCGACAAGAGACAGATTTTAATTGCAGGTCTTAAAAATAAAATGCAACGTCTGGCACCAATCAACCAATCTCTTGAAAAAGTGCTTAAACAATATCTACAATATAGAAACATGTTACCTGTCCCCGGGATTGATGCGCCGGAGGGCTTTATGTTTGTTTCCGGATTAGGACGGCAAATCAAAAGGAATACAGTTTCAGTATGGTTCAAAAAAATAATATTGGCAGCAGATATACCCTATAATGGTCAACAGGAGGGACCAAGAATCCATGATTTGCGTCATACAGCCTGCGTTCATGCGATGGTTCGCCTGGTGTCAAAAGGCTACGATATATATTGCGCTCTTCCGATGCTCGCGAGATATATGGGACATAAGAATCCCGCAAGCACCGAGTCTTATGTAAGATTGACTCAAAGTATGTATCCGGATGTCTTGTTGGCAATTCATTAGCTCAAACTCCTCATCATAAATTTCTTAATTCCAAGGATATGATACAAAAAGATAATTATTTTGACTTTGCGACATGTCTGGAAAAGTTCTTTTCCGACTATCTGATAAAGGAGCGTGGTGCAAGCAACCATACTATACGCTCCTACCGTGATACGTTTGTATTGCTGATTGATTACTTGTCAAAAGAGAAAAATATAAAACCATACAACATATCCTTCAGTCATATTGGGAAAGAATGTATCTTGGAATTTCTTGACTGGTTGGAGTGTAAGCGGGATTGCACAACGGGGACAAGGAATCAGAGATGTGCGGCGTTACGCTCGTTTTTTCGATATATGATGTATCTCGACCCCACACATATGTCCCAATGGAAAAATATATGTGAAATTAGATTGAAGAGATATGTGAAAGGCTCGTTGGCTTATTTGTCAGTGGGGGCATTGAAATGTCTTTTGGATTATGTTCCGGTAGATACCCGAAAAGGAAGAAGGGACATGGCCGTGCTTACGTTAATGTACCAAACAGGGGCGCGTGTTCAAGAAATAATTGACATGACTCCCTCGTCAATCAGGCTGTCAAAACCATTCACGGTTGAACTTCTCGGTAAAGGTTCAAAAAAACGAATAGTTCCAATTGATGAGAAGTCGATAGAATTGGTGAATTGCTATATCAAAGAGAATAATCTTGATGATTGTTCCAAACGTGTTTTCCCCCTATTTTTTAATTGTTGGGGAGAGCGGTTATCAGCAGCCGGAGTGTCGTATATTCTTGAAAAATATTATCTTATGGCGAAGAAAGAACATGAGGATTTGTTCCCGGACAAGATTAGCCCACATGTGTTGCGTCATTCAAAAGCGATGCATTTACTACAATCCGGTGTCAATTTGGTGTATATAAGGGATATCCTTGGTCATGCGTCTATTAAAACTACTGAAATATATGCAAGGGCAGATTCAAAATATAAACGAGAGGCATTAGAAAAAGCCTACATTGATGTAAGTGGTGTCCCTACGGAATGTGAATGGGAAAAAGATGATAAACTCAAACAATTCCTCAAAGGTTTGGCTTAGATTATAATCACAAGTATTTATATAAAAGTATATTGAATTACAGTTACTTATATTGTACAAATGGGTTAAGTATTGATTATATAACTCTTTAGATAAAGCCATAGATGGTGGCTGCCGTAGCCATAGACGAAGTATCGGTCAAGGTCGTACTTGTCGGCAAAGTCGGCTACTATCTGCCGCAGGGTTTCCTCGCTGTCGGCATAGAGAATGTGATTTACAAATTCTATGATGATTTCTGCTATCTTATTATCAAAGATGATAATCGGATGTTCAAATGTTACGTGCATAATCGGGGGATTTATGACCTGCGCCATTGCTGACGCAGGTCGGATTAGACATCATGCCGATATTACATCAGCGTTTTCGGATTTTTGATTTGCTCTCCTTGCAATCTTGTGGAGATTTCTTTGCACAAGCGACACTATGCGGTTGTGATACTTGGTGTCTTGATTATAAGCACCATGCGATTGCGAGATTATAAGGCGTTTGAGGTCTATCTCGATAGTTTCTATCCGTTTGTCACCGATATGAGCCGACATCACAAGGGAATTGTTTTCTGCGTAATAGCCGTTGGTATATACGCAGTGGTGCATTATCTCGCCTTCGTTGTAGAAATCCTCGGCGGTCTGCAACACGGAAATCTCAATAAGTCCGTCAGAAAACACGAGGTCAAGGTATCGTGACATCCTTTGCGGATAGGTCTTTTTCGCTTCATCGTCTTTTCTCTGTCGGATTTGACGCTGTATCTCCGCATTTCGCTCTCGCTCAATCCTCGCTTTTTCTTCACGCCGTTTAAGCAACTCCACAAGGCGGTTGTGTTCCGACCGAAGATTTTTGGGGCATAGATAGAGAGGGTTGTGAATGTCCATGCCGAGCCGTTCAAGGGTGTTGATATGGTCATACCACGTCGTAACATCTTTGACTTTGTAATTATGCCGCAGGCATATTCTTATGAGTTGCCAGCTGTCACGGCGGTATTGTGAGCGATAGAGGTAGTATGACAATAACCCATACTGCCTTGTCTTTACAAGAGTTTCCACCTTGTTGTCGGACATCAGACCTTTCAGTAGGTCGTAGGGGTCTGTGTAGTGGAAGCCATTAAACCCGTTGCGTCTGATAATCGGCAGGACACGGCATTTGGGATATGTGGCGTATATGGGGATGTTGTTGTAATTGGCGGTTCTGCTCCTAATCTCCATGTCGCTGTCGAAATTCCACGCATCGCAGTATCGGGGCATAAAGTGTTTTTTCCGTGCGATGTTCACCTCGTTGCCCTCGGCGTCAAACCAACGCTGCAACGCCTCGTTAACGATGTATTCAGATTTTTTACCCTTCCGGCTGCACCATTTAACGTGTATCACTCTAATGACTTGGAAATTAGCCCTTGTAGTGACAACCGCAAAGTGTGCCATCTGTGTTGACTTGCGTTTGAGCGAGTGGCTGACGGTGAGTTTCGCTCCACATTTCGGGCAACGGCATTTATTGCCCTGCTTGCTTTCTGCTGTCCATTCGTGGGTACATTCGGAACATACCATAGAGCCGTTTTTGCCACGATAGGCGATGTGTTCAAAGCATTGCGAGTATGCCCAATGCTCTTGTGCCTTGGTTATGGGTCGCAGTGTGGCAGATAGTTTTGCCACTTGTTTTTGTAATGCTGTCTTGGGTTTCATAGCCTAATGTTTTAGAGGTCAAAAAGACTGGGTTGTGCGATTTGGGGATTGTTCTCGGTTACTTTCTTTTCGGTGGTCTTGGGTCTGCGCATTTTAGTCATTTCCTCGTTACGGAGTTTATTGATGGCGTCCTGCCGTGCCTGTTCCTTTTCTTCCTCGGTGAGTTCTACCGTATGGTTGACTACTACCTGGCAGTTGATTGGGTTGCCGACCTCAATCTCGCTTTCTTCCCAATAGTGGACTGCCATTCCGAAGATTTCATCATCAGCAAAGCCGTTGCAACCGCTTTTCTGCACTTGGTTGATGATGTATGTAACGCAGTCCTCAACCGATTTAGAGGGGTTCGCAAAGCGGATGGCGAACAGAGCGTCATTGTCGGCTCTCTTTTCAAGATAAGTCTTGATTGTGTAGTTGAAGGCTCGTGTGCCTTTGTTTTCTCTTGTGGTTGCCATAGTCGTAAATGTTTTTAGAGTGTTAAAAGCCAATAGATTGCCCCGATTGCGGTAAGGATTGAAATGAGCCAGCCGATGCCCCTCAAAATGGGTTTCGCTATCGCCCATAACGCTATCCCGATAACCGCCCCGATGATGATTGCCACCGCCTTGACCGCCTTACTTATGCGGTAATAATAATAGAGACGAAAACGGAGAAATTTGCAGATGGATAAATGGAGTGAATATTAGGTAGTTAGCGAATTTGTCTATTCGTTGGATTTACCCTGTTTTCGGGAAATTTCGCCATTCAGTACACTTTTAGTACAATCCGATTGTTAATAGTTCTGTAACGCAATTTTAATAATCTTCAACCATCATCTAAATTTGCGCAACAAACAAATTTACCTATGGCAAGAATAGACAACCGAAACAAACAGAACCCCAAGCTGCTGCAAGCCGAACTGAGCGACGGACGCGCCAGCCTGTATCTGGAATACTACCTCGGACGCTCCGAAACGCCGGTACTTGACGAGAACGGGCGGCAGGTGCTTTACACCGACGGGGCTATGGCGGGACGACCGAAATTCAAGGTCAAACACGCCCGCAAGAGAGAGAACCTCAATCTCTATATATGGGTGCATCCGCGCTCCACACAGGAGAGGTTGCAGAACAAGAACACCCTCGCACTCGCCGAGAAGATACGGTTTGAGCGGGAGCAGGAGTTCCTCATGCACCGCGAGGGATACAGGCTGAAGAAAGACAGGAGCGTGAACTTCCTTGACTACTTTCAGCAATATCTCGACAACTACACGAAAGCCGATGTAGCCTCGATGAAAACGGCACTCACGAAATTCAAACGTTTTCTGGAATCATCGCCGAAATATGATATATTCAAGCAGTTCATCCGCGCCGACCAGATTACAAAGTCGATGATGACCGATTTCGCCGAGTATCTGCAAGCCAACGGACGTGGCGAAGGGCCGGCGGCAACTTTCCACCGTTTCAAAAAAGTGCTGCGTGTGGCGATAGAGGATGAACTGATAAGGAAGAACCCTTGCGACGGCATCATCCTTATCCGTGAGGAAAACGTGCTGAAAAAGGAGATACTGTTGCCGGATGAAATCAACACACTCCTTTCCACTCCCTGCAACTGCAAATATCCCGACATACAGCGGGCTTTCGCACTTTCACTTTTCACAGGGATAAGGTTCTGCGATGTGAAAAGATTGAGATACCGGGATATAGACTATACCGCGCAGACGCTGAAATTCCAACAGAGCAAGACCAGAGACCGCAGTAACCACAGTTGGGTGCTGATGCCGTTGAACGACCATCTTCTGACCCTCATAGGGCAACCCTCCGAAGATGTCGGCCCGGACGCATTGCTGTTCAACCTTCCGAGCTATCCTTCATGCCACGATGTCATTTCAAGATGGGTTGAGAAAGCCGGGATTAAGAAACATATATCATGGCATTGCGCCCGGCACAGTTTCGCAGTCAACGTGCTGAATGGCGGGGCCAATATAAAGACACTCGCAAGCCTTTTAGGGCATAGCGGGATAAAGCACACCGAAAAATACACAAGGGCGATAGACAGTCTGAGGCAGGACGCCATAAACAGCCTCGGCAACATCATAATACCGCAGACAACACCGACACACGCGGCAAAATAAATTTATAACAACGACATATCAAAGCAGCCGGACGGCGCAACCTCTTGAAAGTGAGGTCTGCGCCGTCGCTGTTTCATGCGCTTTGCCATAACGGATATATGTTAACGGATTATAAAATATCAGGGAACTACCCGAGGAATACCTCAGCAGGGTTTCGGCTTATGGCGAACTTTGCGGTGTCGGAGGACAAGAGGGTAACGAGAGAAAATGACACGAAAAATAAAAAATTTTCGGGAATGTTCCCGGAACGTTCCCAAGTCACCTTTCAGCCTCTCCCTACCTTTGCCACACAAAAGAATTACAGACACTAAAAATTATCAATATGATGAATGAAATTATCGTAGTTCCGATTCATCAGGTCAAGGACATGATACAGTCGGCGGTCAAGGAGTGCGTGACCGAGATGATGGCACTCGCCAATCCGGGCAGGGATGCCGAATCCGTAGACATGGACGGTGCCGTGGAGTTTCTCAACGCCAATGGCTACCGCATCAAGAAAAGCCAGCTCTACAAGCTGACATCAGCCGGGGAGGTTCCCTTCCATAAGTTCGGCTCACGCCTGCACTTCCGCATCGCCGAGCTTGCACGGTGGGCAAGCGGAAGGCTCATCGACGGCAATGCCATAGGCATACTCGAACCCGTTACTGTCAAATCCTCAAACTCCACGCGCCGATGAACGACAGCATCAACACCAACCTGCAGCAGCCCGCGCCCATGACTGTTGCCGACCTTTGGGAGAAATCACTCCTGCGTGTCACTGACGAGTGCAAGGCCGACACCGAGGTAATATTCTGCAACGGTTCAGCCATCGGTACATTAGGCAATTTCTCGGCATCCACCGGGAAAGCAAAGAGCCGTAAGACATTCAATGTGACGGCACTGACTGCGGCCGCATTGAAAAACGGCGAGGTTCTGGCATACATCGGCGAGCTGCCGGAGGACAAGAGGACAATCCTCTACATCGACACCGAGCAAAGCCCGTACCATTGTCAGAAAGTGATATGGCGCATCCTGCGTCTCGCCGGGATGCCTGTTGACAGCCATCCCGACAATTTCAAGTTTGCCTCCCTGCGCCCCTATTCGCCGGAGCAGCGTCTGGCGATGATCGACCACGCCATCACCAGCACTCCCGGTCTGGGACTTGTGATAATAGACGGCATCCGCGACCTGATGTATGACATCAACAACGCCACCGAAGCCACCAACGTGATAACACGGCTCATGGCATGGACAGACCGCTACCAGATACACATCCACACGGTTCTGCACCAGAACAAGGCGGACGACAACGTGAGAGGACATATCGGCACCGAGCTTAACAACAAGGCGGAAACGGTGTTGCAGATAGCCAAGAACAGCGATGATCCGGCGGTCAGTGAGGTGACCGCGCCGCTGATACGCTCCATCGACATGGAGCCTGTCGCCTTCACCGTCAATGACGAGGGGTTGCCGGAGCAGAAGTTCGGTCACGAGTTCGGCAAGAAGGCTGTCAAACGGGGATTCAGCTATACGGAGCTGACCGAGCAGCAGCACCGTGCGGCATTGGAGGCGACATTCGCCAAAGGCCCGATAAAGAAATACAGGAACCTTATCCCGGCTCTTATGGAAGGTTACGCCACCGTCGGGTTCAAGCGCTGTTACTCCATAATCACCGAACTCAAGAAATTCCTTTCCAACAAACGGATGATTGTTAAGGACGACAGTCTGAAAGCCTATATCTATAACCCGGAGGCCCGCTATTGACCCGTACCGAAACGGGTACAGTATAGTACGGAGGCATATATATTGGGGCAATACTCACAAAACGCTCTTTACCCAAGAATAAAATTATAACATGATCAGCGAAATCAAAAACATTCCGCTTTCCGATTTCCTGTCGTCGCTCGGATACGGGCCGGCAAAGATAAAAGGAAACAGGCTGTGGTACCGCTCACCGCTGAGGCAGGAGAAAACACCGTCTTTCAAGGTCGAGACCGACCGCAACACTTGGTACGATTTCGGCATCGGCACTGGAGGCGATATAGTAGATCTCGCCAAATTGGTTTACCGCTCCGACAATATCGGCTATATATCGGACATCATCACACGCCGTTGCCCTGTGCCATCGGTGCGGAAAGTCGCCTTATCTTTTCCCCGGCGACATTCCACACCGGGCATAGAGGACTTTGAGACCGTGCCATTGGGACATCCCGCACTTCTCGCTTACCTCAAAGAGCGGGCTATCCCGGCACACATCGCAAAGGCGAGATGCAGCGAGGCGCATTACACTCTCGGCGGAAGAAGATATTTCGCCGTGGCGTTCCCGAATGACAGCGGAGGTCACGAACTCCGCAACAAATATTTCAAGGGTTGTTCGGGCCACAAGGATATATCGCTCATCCCGTTTTCCCGTGAGGGGCCGACAACCCGGTGTGCCGTGTTCGAGGGATTCATTGATTATCTCTCGTCGCTCACACTCGGAATCATACCCGGCTGCGATGCCGTGGTGCTCAACTCGGTTGCCAATGTCAACAGGGCAATACCGTCACTTGGCGTTTACAGCCATGTCGGATGTTTCCTTGACAACGATGATGCCGGGAGAACAGCGTTGCACCGGTTGACCGACGCACTCGGAACAACAGTTACTGACTGTTCAAGTTGCTATAACGGTTACAACGACCTCAATGACTATCTCGTATCAAGGGCTGACATTGATTGCAGGGGGATATGAAATGACAGAGTGACAAATCACGGATGTTATCCCTCATTAACGTAATCACTCGTGTTGGCTGTAACGATGTCATTCTATAATGCGTTCACTTATTCACTGACACACATGATATACACCTGCAATCAACAAACCGGCAATATTTCACTCGCAGTTTCGCGTGCCTCGGAACTGTTGCTTAGGTTACAGATGGAGGGGAGCGAGTTTATGTTTTCGTATTACAGGTAATCCCGAAAACCCGCCGCTCCCGATGGTCACAAAACTCATAACATAAATACATACTGACAATGAAGACAATAAAGAAATGCCCGGCGAAAGGGCGACCCCGGCTTGACGCCGACAAGAGAAAATCAATACTCATAACCGTGAAATTCGACGGCGGCCAGTACGCCGCCATGATGGACAAGGCTGTAACTGCCGGTCTCAACAAGTCGGAATACCTGCGCCATGCGGCACTCCGGTGTACCGTCGTGCCACGCCTTACGCCAAAGGACTTGCAGGCTGTCCGCGATCTTCAGGGGATAAAAAACAACCTCAACACATCCGTGAAATTCCTAAACTATTTCATGAAAAACAACGGCGGGGACGGACAGTTGCTGGTGGACTGCGTAAGCAAAATTATGGGATGCGTCAAGTTCATATCGGAACTGATCGAGATATACCGCAACGGAAACGGATAAGCCTATGTTCGGAAAAATATCAAAAGGCGGAGGATTCCGGGGCTGTGTGGATTACGTCACCCGCAAGAAAAAGGACAAGCCCGACGGATCGCCGTGCGATGAATGGAGGCTTATCGACTCCGGCGGCATGGGCGGCGAGAAAGACCGGGAGGACATCATCCGCTCTTTCGAGGACAACCGGGAACTCAATCCGAGAGTTAAGAATCCCGTCGGGCATATCTCCCTTAATTTCGCCGCCGAGGACAGCGGCCGCCTCGATGACGCGACTATGGTGGAGATTGCCGGTAAATACATGGAGCGGATGGGTATTGTTGATACTCCCTATATCATCGTAAGACATTTTGACAAGGAGCATCCGCACTGCCATATAGTGTTCAGCAGAATCGACAACCATGCCGGAACAATTTCGGACAAGAATGATTACGGGCGCAACAAGGATGTCTGCAAAGACCTCACACGGGAATATAACCTCACGGTCAGCGAGGGGAAGGGAAAGACCAATGTCAACCGTCTGCGGGGAACCGACAAGGTAAAGTACCAGCTTTTCCACATCATCAACGGGGCATGGAACAATCCGGCGGTGAACAGTTGGGAACGGTTTGAGAAATGGCTGAGGGCCGGAGGCGTGGAACCGGAATACAAGTACCGCCGTGGCACATCCGTAAAGGAAGGAATCTCTTTTGTCTATCGCGGCAAAAAGTTCTCCGGGTCGAAGATTGACCGCAAGTTCAGTTTCGCCGGTCTTGACAGGCATTTCATGGAGTTGCATAAAGCGTCAGTCAAAGCGTCATCACCGACAAGTCAGTCAACGGTGCAACAACCGGCTGTCACTGTAAGCGTCCCCAAAATTGACAGTTCTCCCATAGAGGAACAGGGCTGGTCGTGCGGCGGCGACAACGAGACCTGGCCGGAGTTCCGTGCGAAACATCCTGAACTGTCGGCGAAAGAGGCTCTGCGCCGTTTCCATGCGAAGAAAAGAGGTGGTAAGACAAACGGTGGTTTCCATATATAGATTCGGTTAAGGTCTGCGTGTCGTCACGACACAAAAGCGTGCATCGAAAGCACTCTTACTACTGAAGGCTCTGGACTGCCTATGGAAGTGGGAGATGTTTACCGATGCACGCTATGCAGACGCATAGCATAAGCATCGCTCTGTTCTCCCATGTCAGAATTGTCCAGATTCTCAGTAGAACTTCTGCGAAGTTATGTTATACTGTATTTTCAATGCGACAGGCTCTCCCGTCGCCTTATATTTCCAAATTCGCCACAAAGATAGTGATTTTCGGCGAATTATGGGCTATGTCAGTCGCTGTTTCGGCGAAATCCGTAGAAACGCAGCTTGTAGCTGAGCGTGGAACGGCTTATCTTCAACAGCCTTGCGGCCTCCGACAGATTGCCGTTTGAACGCTCAATCGCTTTGGCTATCTGCTTTTTCTCGATGTCCTCGTTTTTGAGGGTCAGCACATCGGGTACCTCCGGCTCGGACTGGAAGAAAGTGATGTCCTCCTTCGCTATCGTGTCCCCTTTGGTATGGAAGGCGGCAAACAGGATCACATCTTTCAGCTCACGCACGTTGCCGGGCCACGGATATGTCCTCAAAGCCTTCCTCGCCGATAGATTGAGTTTCTTTTTCTCAATGCCTGTCTTTTGTGAGTATTCTCCGAGAAAATAATCGGCGAGCGGTTCTATGTCCTCGATTGTCTCACGCAGCGGGGGCATGACAATCTCCGCCTGTCTCAACATATAGTAGAGGTTCGGGCGGAATGTCTTTGCAGTGACCATGCCCATCAGGTCGGGGTCTGCCGTGCCTATGACACGCACATCGGGATGTTCGGTTTCGAGAATATGTAGGATCACCGACTGTTTGTCGAAGTTGAGAAGATGGACGTTCTTGATTATGATTGTGCCGCCGGCGCATTTTGTGAAATACCCCTTGATGCGGTTGTATATCTCGCTCTGCTCCGATTTCGGATTGTGGTTCCCGACAAGGGCGGCGCTTCCTGCATCAAGCACGATGCAGGGGCTTTCAGTTCTGGAACTGTTGAGATAGATCTGCCGTGCTATCTGTTCTTTTCCCGTGCCGCTCTCACCGAACACTATCACGTTGGCGTTAGTGGCGGCGAGAGTCGTTACCGTTTCCTCTATGCGTCTGAAAGTGTTGCTCCTGCGGGGTATCAGGCTGTCATCGAGGACAAGCACGGCGTTTTCGGGTCTGGCATACCTGCCGACCGTTTCGACAAGCTGCTTGTCTATCGCCGGACGCTGTACCACATCCACGGCACCGCCGTCGCGCATCACCGAGAGAATATCCACGGCGTTAAAGTTGTCCACTATGGCAATGACGGGGAACTTGTATCCCTCGCGCTTTTGCCAGTTTATTAACTCCTGTGCCGTGCTGCCGGTGAATTTCATCGCCGCGACTACGACCGCTCCCGGTGGCAGTTTCGCCACCTCGTCTTTTGCCGCCTCCATTTTATCGACGGCAATCGGCTCATAGCCGTGCTTGACAAGCAAGCCCGACATAAGCCGACGGTCGGATTCGGAGGCATCTACAATGATTACTTTGTTCATTACTATGAAATTTAAGTTTACTTTAGGGTGCAAAAGTGAGACATAAGAAAAGGCAGGTTTCCCCGCCTTTAATATCCTTGAAATCAATCCAATATTACTTGTCAACAGCTTCCAGTATAACTGGTTTTTCATATTTCTTATCCACAATCAGGAGCATGAGTGGCTGAGTGGTGTATGACATCTTCTCGCCTCGTTTTATTTCATAACGTAAATCAAGCTGGTCAGAATTTGTGTTAGTTAGGGAAATCACTGATAAGCTCGTTTCTATATCAGTGGGGTCGAGAGCTATACATATTACGAAATTTTTGCTGAAGTCTATTTCTGTAGGGTTACCATTCGTCCCCATTACAGTAGCCATACCAAAGTATTTTTCAAATTCTTCGGCAGAGAATATGGCCGTAGGAGGGAGTCCATTGACATCGTTTCTGATGAAGTATCTCTCCGCCACCTCATAAGGAATTGTCTTATCCATATTTTTGGATGTATGACATCCACACAGGAAAGTGCAGAACATTACTGCAACGCTGATAAACAGCATGAACTTAGCTTTCATAATACTTATTTATTTTCCAAATGTAAACCTTATACCCAAGTTCAGATTGAAATTCAAGGGCTTTTCTTTATAAATCGTCTGGATATTTGTGCCGTCATTGAAATAATAGCTGATGCCGGGTTCAACAAATATGCTCATTGAATTTACAAGATTGCATTGAACTCCCAGAGAAGCATTAGCAGACCATTGCATAGGTTTTTCTGATAAATTTGTCGATTCCGACCCTTTCTTTTGGTGGTCGAGAATGAACTCCTTATCAAGTTTTGCAGAAACGCATTTCTCTGCAAGCATACCTGCCGATGCATACAAATCAAATCTTTTCCATGAAAGAACGCGATATTTCAGATTGAGAGGTATACCTATATAATGCAGCTTTTGTTCGCCGGTATAATAATGGCTTTCGCTGCCTTCCTTAACATCAGAAATAAGATTGGTATAACTCAAGCCTGTTTCTATGCCAAATCTTTCGTTGAAATTATATGTAAAGGATATGCCGGCTCTTATGGGAAGACGGTGTTTGATGTCCGTTTCAATATCTTTGCCTTGATTGAAGACAAGAATACCTAACAATGGATTGTCTTCCCAGTCCGAATCATCCGGCCCGACTCCGACAAATGAATCGCCTTTTGAATTGTAATTCAATGCAGATCCGGTTCCTCCCGAACTGTATATGGAAACAGATACGTTATTCGAGGTTGACGCTTTTGGACGTATTGAAGCAATGTAATTATTATCGGCAACAGAAGGATATATTTCCTTTTTTACACGCTCGCCACCTTCTGAGCTGCCATCAGGTTTAACCGCTTTGTCTTCAACCGCAGGTTGATTATCAGCATTATCATCATGACCATTATCCACCGTCACTTCCGGTATTTCTGTTGGTGCAGACGGAATAGAGGGTAATATATCAGAGTTAGGCACCGCAAGTCTGTTTTGAGCAATCAGTGCTTTAGACGGCAGCTTGGACGGAACATTATGGGTCTTTGTGTTTTGCGGATGATTATCAAGACTGACCGTAGAATTATCCGTTACTTTCGTCAAGAGTTGCGTCTCGGATACATCCTGTTTTACATTGATTAAATAAACGCCCACGGATATGACAACTGCAATCATTGCGGCGGCAGCGATACTCCTTTTTACCCACAGCATCACAGGACGTTTCATCGGTCGTGGTGTTGATGAAGTTTCAGTCCGTTTTGATTCAATGGCATCCCATAGATTTTCCGGCTCGTCAATTTCATAGTCGGTCATTCGGTCATGGACTTTATGTAGCCAATCTTCATTCATAGTAATATGGGTGTTAAGAGTTATATTGCCTGATTTTAGTTGCCAATAAAGATTTAGCTCGATGCAACTGTGAGGCAGAGGTGCTTTCTTTTATGTCAAGCAATTTTGCGATTTCTTTATGGCTTTTGTTTTCAATGACATATAAATTGAATATTGTTCTGTATCCGTCGGGAAGCTCACGTATCAGGTTGAATAATACTGATGAAGGCAGCGCATCTACATCCGGTTCCTCGTCCGGCTTGTCATGCTCTTGTTCCGAGATTTCAACAAATTCAAAACGATTGTTTTTTTGAAGAAATTTCAATGTTTCATTAACAGTTATTTTTGTTATCCACCCTTTCAGAGAACCTCTCCCGCGGTATTCAAATGAAGCAATACCGGAAAATATCTTTAAGAAACTGTCTTGAAGCACGTCTTTAACATCTTCGTTATTGACTATATAACGAGAACATATAGCTGCAAGATACCGGATATATGTTGAATATACCGTCTTCATAGCCATAGCGTCGCCTTGTTTGACAAGGCAAAGAAGCTGTTGCTCGTTATCAGTTTCTATGGATATCACCAGACCTTTGATTTATAAGAATGGCTCGGGAGAAACGGTGTAAAACAATCCGTTTCTCCTTCGCCAATAAGGGTTCGCGGAGTTTTACTTTATTGTAACGGAAATTGTACCTGTTTTCTTGTCCTTGTCTGTGACTGTAACAGAGGTAGTTCCGGCTTTCACGCCCTTTATGGTGATCTTGTCGTCCTTTACTGTAACAGTCGCTATTTTCGTATCTTTTGAAGTCGCAGTAAAAGGTTTCGTACCCCCTTTGACAGTCACGGTTTCCTCTTTTCCTACCGCTACCGATACACTTTTTTTGTCAAAATCAAGACCGGCAGCAGCTTTCTTGACAGTGACGGCGAGCTTGCCTTTGACCTGCTTGGCATCGGTGACGATGATAGTCGCTGTACCCTCTTTTACGCCAGTCACCGTGATGGTGCTTTTATCGGCTTTTGCCGTAGCGATTTTTGCATCGCTCGATACGATGGTGAAGGGGGCTGTGCCACCGCTTACGGTAGCTGTTGCTGTTGCCCCGGGTGCCACTGCTACATTAGCAGGGTTGAACTTGAGTTCGGGGCCTTGGGGTTCGTCATCGTTGTCACATGATGTTGCAGCCATTGCAAACACACAGGCGAGCATTGCTGCGGTGATTTTGAGAAATTTGGTAATTTTCATTGTTGTTATTTGTTTATAGTTGAAACTTATTTCTTGAGAGCTCTCGTTTTATTAAATCTCCCTTTTGCAAAATCTTGCATCAGAAAGATGATTTTTTTACTTCCTTTATTCTATACCTCTGGAATACCGGATATTATTTGCGTCAATTTCTTGCTTCAGAGGGCGCATCTTTATCTCAAACTTAGCAGATTTATCGCCTGTAAAAGACTTCCACTTAAGTTTTATTTTAGCAATTCCCGCGTCTCCCCTCGGCAATTTGTTTAGGTTAAACGCTATCAAAGCGTCTCCCCACCGTCCATTTTTATCTCCTTTGGCATCATGCCTTAGTTCAAGTTCATAAGGGTCTTCGGGATTGGTTCCTGTCACGAGATTAAGAATGTGAGTGGCGTGGGGTGATCCCCAGAGGGTACGGATGCGCAATGTAAGATAACCGTCTTCAGCAACAGTAACCCAGTCTTGCACGATTTCAATGGGGTCATTTCCGTACTTGATCTCATCTTGTTTTCCAAGAGTTTCCACGGGTAATTTGGTGCGGATGCTGTCAAGCCAGTTGACTTCCACATTCCGTACTTTTTTGTCTTGTGGCGCAACACCGGTTTCGGTATAGTTCACAAGAGCCCGGACTTCCTTTGTGCCGAAGGGTGAGGTCTTCAGGTTGGTCGGAACTAACTGCGTAGCGTTGTCAAGTTGCATTATAAAGCTGCCATCAGCATTAGGACATACGGTAACAAGTGCCGTCGGTCTTAGCAACTCTGGCGAATCGTCGTCACTGGTACATGATGGAAGCATCATAAGCACCACAACTCCGACGATAGAGAATAAAAGATTTTGTCTTGTCATATCATTGTGATTTTATTGGTTGTTCTATTATATCAAATCTGAGGATAATGAAAACCTTGCACGCTATACCAACTTTTTTTATAGAACTCATTTAAACTTTTGTGATTTGTGAATTTTTTTAAGGAAAACCACAGCGAATGCCAGATAGTTCCACCCTTTCCAACTGGAGACAGTGGTGTCGAATCTGGTCAGAATGGAACGAAAACCGTCCATCCAGGCATTGGTGCGTTCAATCACGAACCTTTCCTTATAAAGTTCATCATCGAACAGATAATCCTCGGCAGGCTCTCCATTACGGGGATTAGGGCAGACGTTGGCGACGATTTCATGGCTCTCCAGCGCAGCCCTGAAGGACTTGGCGTCAAATCCTGCGTCGGCATTGTTGAAAAGGCCTTCGGTGCTCAGACCGCATTTCCTGAGTTGCGCTGCCAGCTCATCTACCCGCTGTTCAATCTCATAGAGATCCGCGTGGTTGCCTTTCTGAGGCTCGGACATTGCCAGCGGCAGTCCCTGTCGGTCGCAGAAATACAGGGAGTTGGTTGTCTTGCGTTTCTTACGCCCCTGATATTCAACACACTCTCCGCCTTTCAGAGCAGGTGTATGGGATCCGTCGATATGCGTCACGGACATGTCGAGCTTGTCTTTATATTTCCTGACAAGGGCGGCGAACATGGACTGCCATTCTCCAAGCCTACACCATTTCCTGAAATGATGGTATACCGCATTCCAGCTCAGCACCACATCCCCGAAGAGATGTCCCACCGGAAGCTGATGCCACTGGCACCCGCTCTTGAGCTTATGGAGAATCGCATTCACGACCTCGATAAGGCTGCCTTGGGAGACGTATCCTCTTTTTGCTACGCTGAGATAGGGCATTATTTCATTTTTTATTGTATCTTTGTCGAGTACAGTGTATTTCGGCATTGGTTCGGTAAATTAAAGCGTCGTAACTCTAATATAGCGAATTTCAGTCGGAATACGCTGTATTTTTATATCTTAAAAGACTTTTTATGTTTTTGAAATAAGTTTAAATCACTTCATAAGATAACCTCCATACTATTATATACCCATTGAATTTCAAGCCGATAACAATGCATCCAAAAATTAAATTTCCTATTGATTATAATCTTCCCATCAATAGATGACGATTGAATAGGTCGTGTTCGCTTTATAAAGTATAGTTCAATTATATGATATATATCCATAACTATCTATACTCATTCTCATCTTCCGATAAATGGCTGGGGAAAAGAGAAAGGCATCCGGGCAGGTAGGATAACTTCCATTTCCTATAATTTCTCTTTTCCCCAGCGTAAATCATCCCTCACAACATGCCTACGACCTCCCGCCAAATCGGTAAACCAACGAAAAACAACTCAATTAAAAATCCCAAACAACAGTTAAATATCTGTAAAACGCTTTCTTGCAATTCGCTCATTTCCTGCGATTAGTACATTTTTAGTACGTTTTATTTGTGTTATAACATCTAATAATCAACCACTTACCTCTCTAATATATTATTCGGTATTGATAGGAGGTTTGGTGAGCTTTGCCTCGACTAAAAATATTTTTATGTTGTCTTTTGGCTTTCATATCGGTGGGTGCTTTTTTTTAACTATCATGCGTCTAATGACAGTGTGGTAGTTTGAGTTGCTCGACGCTAAAAAGGCGTGTGTCGGCATAGGGAGCTGTTCGGGACAGGACGGAACAAATACTACATCGCAGATGTGGAGATTTTTCCGGCATGGCACGAATGGCACCCAGACACACGTTTACACTGGCGAGCAACTCCAACTTTACCCACTGCCCTAAGGCGCATGAATAAAAAATGGCACCCTCGATATATCAGGAAAGCCAAACGACAACATTAAATCCCCCTTGCCATTCCGTTGTGAATGGCAGCAGTATCAGAAAAGATAATGATGTGCAACTACAAGAAGAATGGTGCGGCACTTGCTGACGCACGTTTCTTCCAACTGTTGCACCTGCAATCGGAAAGTGTTACGGCGGTGAAAGTCAATACAGGCAAAGGCGTTGAGAAATCGGGTGAACACGGGTCAGTCGGGAGGAACTATCGGCCGTCACCGGGCGAAGATCCTCACGGCGCCGCAGAGAACCGGATTTCAGCCTTTGCCCATAGCCGTACAGCGGTCAATGGACATCAGGCGCAGCCCGTTGTCTTTTGACGGCTATACGGCGACAATTCCCATCGCTGTAACTCTTTCCGATTCAATAAGTCTTAATCGAGTTGCACCAACTCTTTATTCTCATTTATTAAAAATTGGAATGTCTTTACTGGAGCAATATCAATTCTTGTGTTAGCAAACACTTTGAGTATAGGCGTTGTATCTGAATTGGATAATGCTATCAAGTATATTGATGATATTGTTGTGTCAATTGAAACAATATCCAAAGCTTTTTTAAAATAATCCCTGAACTGAATTATTTCATCTTCTAATAGACAGGCGCTACTTAATAATTTTTCAAAATCGTATTTTATTTGTGTTTTCGGAGGATTAGCTTTTGCAAATTTGTCAGTTATCTTTTTGGACTCAAACTTATACGATTTAGGTATTAGCTCCATTTTATAGTATGAAATACCTTTGCCTTTCAGGTGCTACATTATATAATCCATTTCCTGTTGTTGCATTCGGCAACCAAAATATATTGCAGTAATAGCATGATAATCTATTTCAAACAAACCGGCATATTCAAAGATAAGCCGTATTTCTTGTTCGTGCCCCCAAGAATTAGATTTACTTGCCAATGTTATTTGTAGGAAAGATTTAAAATCAGGACATATCGGAGGAAGGTCCGCCATATTTAATTTAGGTACTTTATCCTTATATGCCACATCTAGTTCATGGAGCAACGGTATATAGCTATTATAGTTCAATGATTTTGCCAACAACTCAGTATCAAATTCAATGGCAAATCCGGTGTGGCCTGTTGCATAGTATGCCCATAATAATTCATTGTCCACATTGCGGCTTAAAGAATATACCCCTACTTCACCTCTTTTTTTCTTAATCTCGCGGTATGCTTTTACGAATTGTTTTGATTCACGTTTATGTTGAGCAACAAAACGTTTTATCTGCGAATCGTCAAAGAATCCTTCTGTTGGATCATTGAGCTGGCTTATCGTCGGAAGATATATCTTGTTATTGGCAAGTGTATCTACATCTCTATGAAATATGGAATTTCCTTTGTCATCAAATATGCCAATTCCGCCACGATATTTGTATGCCTTTCCCATTTGATTTATAGCAAATTAAATAATTTGTAAAGATTAGTGTATGATTCGCTATTCGTACCGATAGCCTGCGCATTGTTTATCGCTATATCCAAACGGTTATCTCCCGTTAATTCACTTACCCACTGTTCTTTTGACAGGAATGATTGGTGTTTGCTGAAATTCGGAATATGACGGCGCAGTACATTGATGACATCCTCCGATGTTGCGAAATAACGGTTTGTGTGCAGGTAATGGAGCAGAAACCAAAACTCAATCGACGGCATACTGTCGCACAGTATCACTGCCGGATTGTTGGAGTATCTGCGTTGCATTTCCTCGAATTTCAGTTTCTCAGCCGAGCGGGTACGGGTAACATCCGCATCAAAAACACATACAGCTATCCCGTCATCAGCAAGCACCCGTTCTATCTGCTTCTGCATTTCATCAAACGTCTGTTCCGTGAAATTACGCGGCTTGCAGGTGTATTTATATCCGTTCAAGCGCTTGAGGTGGGTAAAATAAAACCGTTCGGTAGCACCTTCGCCAATTATGGTGATGGTGGGATTTTTTATTTTGCGCTCTTTGATTTTTCGTGCCATAGCTCAACCATTAAAGAACATTAGGCAGTGCGCCAAACTGACCGTTCATGTATGCCCGGTGTATAGATGACAATTTGTTAAGCCCTTTGAAATCGACAAGAGAAAACAATGTGGTGTTTCCATCCTTGCCCTTTTCGGTAAACCACACAGAATCCTTTCCAAATATATCATCAATATCTTTCAATATCGGGTCGTAATGGGTTGAAACCAACAACTGCGATTGATTATCAGGAGTATTGACAAATTTAGTCAGGATATATTCCATTAAATTGGGGTGCATTGATGCCTCTATTTCATCCACACACATGAACGCCTGTCGTTTGAGTTGGGTAAATATCATTGATTCCAACTCAACCATGCGCTTTGTCCCGGTGCTTTGACATGATTCGGGAAGCACATAACTCTCAATCCCTGATTCATTTTCAACCGTATGTCCGAAAAGCGCGGCCATTTTCTGAATTTTAATATCGGAAATATTAAAATCAGCTTCCTGTGCGAATTGCAACAGATATTCACGGAAATCCGGACTATCAGCAAGCAGCCGCTTTGCATCTTGCGAAAGAGCCCCCGATGTTCCGCTTTGCAACGGAAGCATACGAGTGTCAATCCAACGTCGCATATTGTCAAGATATGGAACAGACACGTTGACTTTCTTCAAAACCGCAAGCACCGACATATTGCGAAGGCAGTTCATTGTCATTACCTCAATTTCAGCAGATGAGAGCTTGACAACCGCCGGATTGAAATTGAGTTTGGAGACACCATTTACATCCTCACGGCAAAACACCTTCGTCGGGCGGTTGGTAAGATACACAAACAATGCCTCTTTGCTTACCTTTTCAGGATTGACCGTCAACTGATACCAATAGCGGATACCATCTACATAGAGCTTGACATCAAACTCCGTGTCATAAGCCAACGCAGTTGAACGCATAAGGAATGGCTGCACTTCGGTACCATCATCATTCGTTGCAGGGAGCTTACTCCAGAATGCACGCAAAAACTCCACGGCATCCAAAAGATTGGATTTACCGCTGGCATTTGCTCCGAGCACAACGGCGAAACGAAGCAGTTTAACACCATCAGGCATTGTGACAGTACTATTGTATTGGTCATCGCCCGATGGCTCGAAGCTCATTTCCACTTCGTCGCGGAATGATTTGAAATTTTTAATCCTAAGCTCTTGTAACATACAGTCGTATTTAGTAGCCTCAAAGTTAGCGAATATTTTTGAATCAACAAAATAAAACATAGATAAATAAAGATTTTAATGCCGTAATATGGACACAATACGCTAATTTCAACATTAAAACAAGGAAAATAGCCAATTTATAGTTAAGTATGGCCGTCAACCTTACGTTGAATTAACGATTGTGGTTAAATTTCTTAAAATGAACCTTTAAGATTGGAATAGTGCCAGATTTTTCGTAATTTTGTAATAGGGTTTGGAAGCGTCCAAATTCAGAGCAAGAAGAACAGTGTGAGCAGCAGTGCCAACATTCGTTACTAACTCGTTACTATTAAAATTTTGCCAATTATAACTAATTGATATAGCTATATTTGAAGCGTTGGGGACAAGTCCCTCCAGCTCCACACAAGTCCGATGAAAGACAACGAAAAAGAGAGTGCATCAAAATTCAGATGCACTCTCTTGTGATTTTATGTGTGTGCGCAAATTACTTTTTGGCAGAAGTGGATTTGCGCGGTCGGGATTGCTTCTTTCGGCGAAGCACCATTGCACTTCTGCTGGGCAAATAGAGCTTGAGCCATTCCACTCCTATCGGGCTATAAAGGTCATCATGAATGGTGAAATGATGCACGGACTCATCCACATTGCCGTAACCGCCGAAATCAGGATTGTCACTGGAGAGCACAACCTCATATTCGCCGGGAGGCGTTAAAATGCCATAAGAATCAAATGACTTGAACGGGTGCCAGTTGAATACAAATATCAAATCACCACGACTGAAAGCCAAAACCTGATCATCATCCTTTTCCCACAACTTGCCTACGGGCAAACTCTGGAAATTATAAACGCTGCTGATCAAATGAATCATGGCGTTATCAAAGTTATTAAGGAATTCATATTTAAGAAATCCGTTGTCCACAAGGCTCCAGAGGCGTCGTGCATATTTGTAGCTCCAGCCGTTGCCTTCACGCGGGAAATCAATCCATTCGGGATGTCCCCACTCATTGCCCATAAAGTTGAGATAACCGCCGTTGATAGTGGCAGCAGTAGCAAGACGAATCATCTTGTGCAATGCCATACCTCGTGCCACCACGCCATTGTCATCGTCCTTGTTCATGTGCCAGTACATCTCCTTGTCAATAAGACGGAATATCACCGTTTTGTCGCCAACAAGAGCCTGGTCATGGCTCTCAACATAACTTATAGTTTTTTCATCATCACGCCTGTTGGTCAGTTCCCAGAATATGGATGTCGGATGCCAGTCCTCATCTTTCTTCTCCTTAAGGGTCTTGATCCAATAATCAGGAATACCCATTGCCATGCGATAGTCAAATCCTATGCCACCGTCCTTGAACGGTATGGCGAGACCGGGCATGCCGCTCATTTCCTCGGCTATGGTTATGGCATAAGGATTGAGCGAATGTATAAGCTTATTGGCAAGCGTGAGATAAGTAATGGCATTTGTATCCTGATTGCCGTTGTAATAATCATCATAACTGCCAAACGCCTGTCCCAAACCGTGATTATAATAGAGCATGGATGTTACGCCGTCGAAACGGAATCCGTCAAAGCGGAATTCCTCCATCCAATATTTGCAATTTGACAACAGGAAATGAAGCACCTCATTCTTGCCGTAATCAAAACAAAGCGAATCCCATGCAGGATGCTCGCGACGACCGTCGCCGTAGAAATATTGGTTGTAGCTTCCATCAAGGCGTCCCAACCCTTCAAGCTCATTTTTCACGGCATGTGAATGGACTATATCCATAATCACCGCTATTCCCATAGAATGGGCAGTGTCGATAAGTGATTTGAGATCCTCGGGTGTGCCAAAACGACTTGACGGGGCAAAGAAATTGCTCACATGATAACCGAAAGAGCCATAGTAAGGGTGCTCCTGTATAGCCATTATCTGAATGGCATTATAGCCATCGCGAGCTATGCGGGGAAGAATCAGATCACGAAATTCAGCATACGTGCCGACATCCTCTCGCTCCTGCGCCATGCCTATATGGCACTCATAAATGAGCAGCGGCTTGGTGTCAGGCTTGAACTCGGCAACTTTCCATTCGTATTCATGCTCCGGCTCCCAAACTTGTGCCGAAAACAGATGTGTCGTCGGATCCTGCACCACACGGGTAGCGTAAGCGGGGATTCGCTCTCCCTCACCGCCCTGCCAGCTCACCAGCATTTTATAATAATCGCCATGATGAATAGCGTCAGCAGGCAGATTGATTTCCCACACCCCGTTATCTTTGCGTTCAAGGTCATAACGGGCCAAAGCTTTCCAGTCGGAGAAATCGCCAATCAGCACTATTCGTGTAGCATTTGGAGCCCACTCACGGAAAGTCCAGCTACCGTCGGCATTGCGGTGCATGCCGAAAAATTCATGACCGTTGGCAAGATCTTTCAATGAGCCGCACTCGGATGTGAGCTCTTTTTCCTTGCGCACGGCATCTTCATGACGCCCCGCTATAGCGGCGGCAAACGGCATAAGATAAGGATCGTTTTTCACCAGTGGCAAAAGTTTCTCGGCTTTAGGCTTTTTAGGCGCTTTCTTAGGTATGGGCATAGTTTTATAGTTTTATCTCCTTAGTCACGGAGCTTGGTTATGTTATTGCAAACATAACTATAATTTCCCAAACGCCCAAAAAGTTAGGGAATATTTCATATATTTGCACTCATGAAACAAAAAGTTCTGATTGTAAACAAATTCTATTACCGTCGTGGCGGCGACTGCGTGTGCACTCTCAATCTTGAGGAGCTGCTCAAACGCCAAGGTCACGAAACGGCAATATTTGCCATGCAATATCCCGAGAACTTGCCAAGCCGATGGGATAGCTATTGGCCTGAGGAAGTGGATTTTTCAGGAGGTGCAGGTGCCAAAATCAATGCACTCAAACGCATGCTGGGACTTGGTGACATAAAGCACAAATTTGCTTCACTGCTCAAGGATTTCCAACCCGATGTGGTACATCTCAACAACATACATTCCTATCTGTCACCCGTGCTTGCTTTAATGGCACACAAGACCGGTGCCAAGGTAGTGTGGACACTTCATGATTACAAGCTCATTTGTCCCTCATATTCCTGTCTTAACACCAATGGGAAAGTGTGCGAAAAATGCTTCTCATCCAAGCTGCCCGTACTAACCACAAAGTGTATGAAAGGATCTCTTGCGGCCAGCGCAGTGGCATGGCTGGAAGCAGTGAAATGGAGGCGCAAAGTTCTTGAAGACAATGTGGACTGCTTCATATGTCCGAGTGAGTTCATGAACGCCAAGATGCAGCAGGGAGGATTCAATTCCGACAAACTCGTTACGCTATGCAATTTCGTAGCACCTGAAATGATTGATGCTTACCGCAAATGTGATGCATCACAGGAACGCGATGAATACTATTGTTATGTAGGCAGATTGTCGGAAGAAAAAGGTGTACGCACATTATTATCCACAGCAGCCGCACTACCCTACAAACTCAAAATAGCCGGCAACGGTCCGCTCAGCGAAGAGCTGAGAGCCAAATACTCCGCCTGCCCCAATATTGAATTTCTTGGGCGTCTTAACGGTGATGAGGTGCGTGAATTACTCAGCAAGGCACGGTTCTCGGTAATACCGTCAGAATGGTATGAAAACAATCCACTGAGTGTAATTGAGTCACTTTGTGCCGGGACACCGGTTGTCGGTGCAGCCATTGGGGGTATTCCTGAACTGATAAAAGGCTGCAATGGCACAATATTCACATCCGGCAGCTCCGAGGCTTTGGCCGATGCAATCAAAAAACAATGGCAATCTGCTCCTGACCACGCAGCCATACAGTTGCAGGCCATTGAGTCATTCAGTCCACAGACCCACTATTCCCGATTGCAGACTCTGTATGCCCGTTGATAGCCTGTTTTTAGGCTCATAATGCCGTGAATTTTAATAAATTTGATTATTTTTGCAGAAAATAAAACCCTTTTTCATAGCTATGGCAACTAATATATTGGAACTTAGCGAACAAGAGATTGTGCGCAGAGGTAGTCTTGACGAAATGCGCCGCTTGGGTATTGAACCTTATCCGGCAGCTGAATTTCCTGTAACCGCTTACTCCGACGATATAAAACGTGATTTCACTGACGGTGCTCTCGAACAGAATGTGAGCGTGGCCGGGCGCATTATGAGCCGCCGCGTGATGGGTAAAGCCACATTCATTGAATTGCAGGATTCCCGTGGCCGCATACAGATTTACGTGAGCCGTGATGACATCTGTCCGGGCGAAAACAAAGATTTCTACAATTCTGTCATAAAAAAGCTTCTTGACATAGGCGATTTTATTGGGGTGGAAGGTTTTGTGTTCCGCACCCAAACCGGCGAAATCACCATACATGCCCGCTCAATAACGGTGCTGGGCAAATCACTCCGTCCTCTTCCCATAGTGAAGATGAAAGACGGTGTGGTTTACGATTCGTTTGACGACCCTGAACTGCGCTATCGCCGCCGCTATGTGGATCTGGTGGTAAACGATGGCGTAAAAGAAATTTTCATAAAGCGTACCAAGGTTTACAACAGCATGCGCTCTTTCTTCAATCACCACGGCTACATGGAAGTGGAAACTCCCATTCTTCAGTCCATACCCGGTGGAGCCTCCGCGCGTCCGTTCATCACACACCATAACGCACTTGACATTCCGTTGTATCTGCGTATTGCTGATGAACTTTATCTGAAGCGTCTGATAGTAGGTGGATTTGAAGGCGTCTATGAGTTTTCCAAAAACTTCCGCAACGAAGGTATGGACCGCACCCATAATCCGGAATTCACCTGCATGGAAATTTATGTGGCCTACAAGGACTACAACTGGATGATGAACTTCACAGAAAAGATGCTTGAAAAGATATGCATGGATGTGAACGGCACCACCGAGGTGCAGATTGGCGAAAACATCATAAACTTTAAGGCTCCTTATCGCCGCGTCACCATGATTGATGCCATCAAAGAGTTTACCGGAATCGACATAACCGGCATGGGCGAAGATGATTTGCGCGCTGTATGCAAGCAACTTGATATTGAAGTGGATGGATCAATGGGTAAAGGTAAGCTCATTGACGAGATATTCGGAGAGAAATGCGAAGGCAACTACATTCAGCCCACGTTTATCATAGATTACCCGATTGAAATGTCGCCGCTCACCAAGCGTCATCGCAACAATCCGGAACTCACCGAGCGTTTTGAGCTGATGGTAAACGGTAAGGAACTTGCCAATGCATACTCGGAGCTCAACGATCCTATTGACCAGTACGAACGCTTTGTGGAGCAGATGCGTCTGAGCGAAAAAGGTGATGACGAGGCAATGATAATTGACCATGACTTTATTCGCGCTCTTGAATACGGCATGCCGCCCACATCTGGTATGGGTATAGGTATGGACCGTCTTGTAATGCTGATGACCGGTCAGACCACCATACAGGAAGTACTGTTCTTCCCGCAGATGCGTCCTGAAAAAACAGCAAAGCGCGACAATGCACAAGCTTTCGCCACAGTGGGAGTACCGGAGGAATGGGTACCCGTGCTTCATAAGCTTGGCGTACTCACTGTGGAGGCTCTCGGCAGCGTGTCATCAGCCGGCAAACTCCAACAGGATATGTGCGGAATCAACAAGAAATACAAGCTTGAACTCAAAAACCCCACTGCCGACGATGTGAAAGCATGGATTGAGTCAGCCACACCGAAACAGGATGAGGCAAAAGAGTCACAGGCCTGAACTTTGGAGTAACAACTCACGTTATAATAACAATGAATTTCCCTGGCAAAGTGGCAGTAATGGGAGGCGGAAGCTGGGCTACAGCTTTGGCCAAACTTCTGCTTGATAATTGCGAAACCATATTGTGGTATATGCGCCGCGATGACCGCATCGCTGATTTCAAACGATTGCGTCATAACCCCGCATATCTTAGTGATGTGCAGTTTGATATTGAACGCATAGATTTTTCCAGCGACATCAACTATGTGGTGGAGCAGGCCGACACATTGCTTCTTGTAATGCCGTCACCCTACTTCAAGAGCCACATGGAAAAACTCACCACATCTCTTGAAGGCAAATTTGTGGTGTCGGCAGTGAAAGGCATAGTTCCCGATGACAACCTCATCATATCCACTTATATGGAGCGTAAGTATGGCGTGCCGCCCGAACGGATGCTGGTTATAAGCGGACCATGTCATGCTGAAGAGGTGGCATTGGGACGCCAAAGTTATCTCACGGTGGGATGCAATGACATATTCCATGCCGAGCAGTTTGCAAACTGTCTGAGTGGCAAAGCCATGCACACCATAACATCAAGCGATGTGGACGGAATAGAGTATGCGGCAGTACTTAAAAATGTTTACTCCATAGCGTCCGGCATAGTGCACGGACTGAAAAACGGAGACAATTTTCAGGCCATGCTCGTGTCAAACGCCATACGCGAAATGGAGAGGTTTGTGGACACGGTATATCCCCGTCCGCGACAGATATGCGATTCGGTATATCTGGGCGACCTGCTTGTGACATCCTATTCCAAATTCAGCCGCAACCACAACTTCGGCTCCATGATAGGCAGAGGCTATTCGGTCAACGCCGCCCGAATGGAGATGGAACAGACAGCGGAGGGCTATTACGGCACTAAATGCATATATGAAATCAATCGCCATTTTGGGGTCACGATGCCTATTCTTGACGGCGTGTACGATATATTGTATCGCGGAGTAAAGCCGTCAGTAGCCATCAAGACTATGGCAGAAACTTTCATTTGATAATCTCTCATAAAACCAAATATCTCATGACTAAAATCAGCATTGACATCAAAAACGCTTTAGGCACAGTATCCGAGCAACAGATACAGGACCTTATGCCGCAGGGTGTGGACGGTCTCAACAAAGTGGAGCAAGGCACCGGCGCAGGAAATGATTTTCTTGGTTGGGTGGATCTGCCCACACGCACACCGGAAAGCCTTGTAGCTGACATTGAATCCGTGGCTGCCGACCTGCAAAAAGAATGTGAAGTTGTTGTAAGCATTGGTATTGGCGGCTCATACCTCGGATCCAAAGCTGTTATTGAAGCTCTCAGCGACTCTTTCTCGGCATACAGATGTGACAACAAGGCTCCCAAAATGTTGTTTGCCGGCCAGAACATAGGTGAAGACTACCTGTATGAGCTAATGGATTATCTTAAAGATAAGAAATTCGGTATCATAGTAATATCCAAATCTGGAACAACCACCGAACCTGCCATCGCTTTCCGTCTGCTCAAAGAGATGCTTGAAAACAAGGTAGGCAAAGAAAAGGCATCAAAGCTCATCGTGGCTATCACAGACGCTAAACGCGGTGCGCTGCGCCAGCTTGCCACCACTGAAGGTTACAAGACTTTCGTGATTGAAGACAATGTGGGTGGCCGCTTCTCGGTTCTCACCCCTGTAGGTCTGCTACCCATCGCTGTGGCCGGATACGACATTCGCGCGTTGCTGCGCGGAGCCGCACAGATGGAAGCCGCAACCCAAGCCACTGACAACACCAACCCGTCATTGGTTTACGCAGTAACTCGCAATGCTTTGTACCGTGCAGGCAAAAAGATAGAAATCATGGTCAACTACAATCCTAAACTTCATTTCTTCGGCGAATGGTGGAAACAGCTTTACGGCGAAAGCGAAGGTAAAGACGGCAGAGGGATCTATCCGGCAGCTGTGGACAACTCCACTGACCTGCACTCCATGGGCCAATGGATTCAGGATGGCGAACGCACTATCTTTGAAACTGTCATAAGCGTGGGAGCCACAAAAAATGAAGTGATTATCCCATCAGATCCCGACAACCTTGACGGCCTCAACTATATAGCCGGAAAGCGCGTGGATCAGGTGAATAAGATGGCTGAACTCGGCACCCGCATTGCCCACGTGGACGGCAATGTGCCCAACCTCATTGTATCCGTGCCGGATCTTAACGAGCTGTACCTTGGCCAGCTTATCTACTTCTTTGAAAAAGCATGCGGCATAAGCGGTTATATTCTTGGAGTGAACCCCTTCAACCAGCCCGGCGTGGAAGCTTACAAACGCAACATGTTTGCACTGCTTGAAAAGCCCGGTTACGAGGCTGAAACAGCAGCTATCAAAGCTCGAATCAAATAATTGACAAATAATATCCTACAACAATGGAGCGTTCTTCAGGCGCTCCATTGTTATTTTTTTAATACCTGAGCAAATCAGAACTTAATTTTAAGCGATGCGTACATGCTCACCGCAAGCGCACAAAACATCATCAGTGCACCCATGATTAGTGCATAAGTGCTAAGACACAGCAGCACATAGCATGAAGCATACATCACTGCAAGAATAGCCAGAATGGTGCCGGCCACTTTCTTGGAATGAAGCATCCCCCACATATACAACGATATTAGGCACGCGGTCATGGCTGAGGCAATCGCATATGCCACGCCAAATGTCATATGCTCACACAGCGACAACAACAGCACATAAAACAAAATAAGAGCAAGCCCTATGAGCAAATAATTGAGCACAGGAATGGGATATTTGGTGAGACGCTCGGCAAAAAACACGCTCAGGAACGTGAACAATATTATCAGGAATGCATATTTCAGACTGCGCTCCACTTTCTGGTATCTGTCAACACCCAAAAGAAAAGTCACACTGGCATAGGTGGCTATCGACATGGCGTTGTCATCACACCAAGATGCCGAGAACTGCTCTTTTGTCACACTACGTTTCTCAGGAAGAGGACACGGGTCTGCACCATAATAATCCGGCTTTTCATAGAGAGACTCATCAACTGTGCCAAACGAAGGATTGGCACAATTGCCACTGATGTTGATTTCGTTTTTCAGTCCGCACTGCTTCACAATGATACCTTGTGAACCTTTGACTTTAAGATTAATCTGGAACGGTTCGTCTCCCCCCTCATTTACTTCGGCAACAAACCCATTTTCGGTCTGAGTCCATGCATATTCGCGTCCACCGAGAACCAAAGGGTCTATTGACACCACAGAGGCGGGCGACACACCGAACACAAAACGACTGGCACCACACGAATCGGCAATCGCCTGCATCTTGCCGCTTAAAGATATTTGAGCATTATACACCTGTGCCTCATAGATGCTGCGATGAAGAATCTGTGACTCAACTACAGCAGAACAACGATATGATTCAGGAACAATGGCTGATGACAGGGAGTCGCGCTCCAATTCCACGCCATCTATTTTCACAGTTTCACCCCATGCTTCAGCTATTTCACGTGCAGTAGTTGTGCTTGTGGCCTCACGAGACGAGGTAAAACCCCATACTATGAAGGAGGCGATCATAAGCAGAACGCCAATCAGCGATATCAATGCCAACCTTGTGCCATAACTCATATTAGAGTGATTGCTCTTAATAAAACGCTCCGGCACCGGAGGCGGTGTAGCAATAGGCATGGCTCTTTATTTCAATGTAAGTTCGTTATCAACCATCTTTAGCTTAAGTGTGAAGTACATGGCAAAAGCCAATACCACGAACAGAATGAGGCTGCCTACAAGCAATGCCAAATTGCCCATATACAGCAGCAAAAGTACAGCAGCATACTCCACAAAAAGAATCAATACAATCATGTTTACAGCCTTTCGGGCACGCATCATACCATGCACAAACCATCCGAGAAGGGATATTGTCATGACACATACAATAACATAAGCCCAAATGAATTTAAAAGGCTCGGACAGTGACAACAATAACAGGAAGAAAAGCCCTAACGCGCAGGTAACGAGCCCATACTGAATATAATTTACCGGCTTGCGGAACTTTATTTCCACAAGCATGAGCGACATGAGAGTGAGCAAGGTAACAACAAAGCAGTAACTCGTGGCATCACTGACCAAAGCTGCATTTGACTGGAGCAGCAGGCCACTTGACAAACGCGCACCTGACAAAGAATCAATAGCGGCTGCAATTAAGGCCATAACACATGCAGCCAGCAAAGCAAAAAGAGTGTGCAATCCCAGCCACGACATAGTGTATCGCGGTTTAGGCACCTGAGGATAAGAGCATTCCATAGACAATCAACAGATAAAATTAGTACTTCTGCAAAGATAACTTTTCAGGTCTATAACTCAAAAAATATACCTTAAAAGTTTATTTTGCATCACATCATAATGCGATAGACAGTACAAATAATACTTCCGCTTGCATTAATTTGATTGACAATTGTCTGTATCCTGATGTCGGGAGTTTCTGCGGATGATGCGCCGGTTACGCATTGCCACTATCCACGCTCCGACAAAGAGGCATAGGAACAATGCAAACGCAATTGCACCGAGAATCAAAGGGACCAAGGGCGAAATTTCATTCATATTTGTTTAGTTCTATTGTCCGGCAAATCAATCTTTACGGCCGTAGCCTGAAGACGCGGAGGAATTCTGCCGTCCATATATTTCTGCCATCCGGCTGTGAGTATTGTCATTACCAAGAATATCCATGAAGCTTACCGTTTCATGGTCCGGATCTCTCATTGTTTAAACTTTTCTATATAACCGCGCAATGTACGTTTCGGTTTCCCAAAAAAACTATTTGAATGTACTGAGCTATAATACGGAAATATTATATATCTTTGCAGGTTTATCCATCCGCAGATGCAAAACTATGAATTGCTGGCCCTGCAAAATCAACAAAGGGCACATGAGGTTATAAAACGACTTGATCTCCTGACATTTTGGGAGAATCACGGCTGCAGGGCCAACGTGATAGGCTCGTTGGCTATGAAGCTGCTTGTCAAACACCTTGATATTGATATTCACGTATATTCCTCAGGAATAACCGAAGAATCCAGTTTTGCCATAATTGCAGACTTGGCCAAGAATCAGCACATTAAGGAAATACGGTGCATAAACGGACTTCATACCGACGAACATTGCATAGCGTGGCACGCAATCTATGAAGATGCAAAAGGCGATAAATGGCAACTCGATATGATACACATAGAATCCGGAACGCAATATGACGGGTTCTTTGAACTTATGGCGCAGCGTATTAATGCCCGACTGACAGAAAAACAACGGCAAACCATTCTAAGATTGAAATTTGAAACGCCGGACGATGAAGAGATACACGGCGTTGAGTATTATCAGGCCGTAATAGAAGATGGCGTTGCCACGCTTGATGAACTGAGAAACTGGGTTGCAACCCACCGAACCACGGGTGGTATATACTGGATGCCAGATTAGCCTATTGTACATGTCGGTTGCACCGGACCCGTCTTCGTATCTCCATCAAAAGGATACATCCCTCATTATGTATCAACCATTTTAATAAGGCTGCTGCGAATCAACTCTTTCTTTTCATAAGTCTATCTCAAGTTGAAAAACTCATAATTTAGATGGCCTCATGGCGGGCGGCAGGATTACGGGATGATAAGTGTAGTCGTAAAGATTATTACAAACGCGGCGGAGACAGGCTGCGGTTTTGGTGTTTGGATAACGGGTAGCAGCGGTTCTGTGCTTGCCAAGTAATGCGTATGCTTTCGCCGCTCTTTCATCGTCGGTATAAAGAGCGAGAACTTTATCGCGTATCTCTTCTGCCCGAGCAATAACGGCAAGGATACCAGACTGGCGGTGTTGACTATAGAGTGCCCGATAGTATGCTTCACCCCAGTAGTTGTAAGTGGCCACGCTCTGGCTCCGACAGGGTTTTGCATACCATTAGCGTAAGTGAGCATGAGGTCGGCTTTTTGATTAGGATCTTTTTCTTTCTTAATTTGTTTTTCGAGATCAGTCATCTTTTCAGCAAAATGCAACTTATACAGCGGGGCATTCTTGCTTCGGCCTTTGTAGCCGAATGGGTCCCTGTCGAAATATTTCGACACATGGCGTGTCTGCTCGAACCGAGGAGTAACTCTTTTAAGCCAGTCCACAGCCTCGTCATATCTACCCTCGAAGATGAGTTTGGTGCCAATGATGTCGTAAAGATACATGGAGTTGGAAGCCAAAGCACGATAGACTGTTGATTTCCCAATGCCGAGAAATGTCGCACACTGACGCGGAGTCATAAAATCGAGAATAGGATTTTTAATCTCTTCACGTTTTATTCCCGACAACTCATTTTGAAGACGAACATGTTCCTCTCGTCGCTTATCCTTGTAGGCGTGTTCTGCGCATCGCTTACTACAGTAGCGAGTAGAACTTTTGCGGGCGATGAACTCTTTGCCGCATTGCTCGCAAATCTTTTTGATTTCAATTGTACTGCTCATAACTTTGTTAGTTAATTCCGTTAATTCTGTCCCGGCATGTCCCATGCAGTCCCAGTTGGAACCATAATCGTCCTCACCTCGGAAAAATGAGCCGACGTACAAATGAGAAAGCGAAAAAAGATAGACAAACGGCTAAAAAGCCCCTGAAATGCCCAATACGGCGAAAAAAATAACGCCCTGGTTTTGGGCGTTACTTGTCATTATTAGTATTTCAACTACTTTATAGCCAAATAGTTACTTGCCGATGCAGTGCGTAGAACATCTTGCCGCTCAGCGGATTGCAAATCTTCGGGTACAAAAGCCCGAAAATGTTCCGTTTTTACCTTCTGAAAATCGCTTTTTCCGACCCTCCCTGGCCTGTATTTTGTACCCGACAAATGCCTTCTGGTCATTAGCGAGTGGGCTTGAAGCGCATGTCGGCCGAAGGCCGGTGCGCGGTGGCGAAGCCATCAAGACCCACCGCAAAGATAGCGATTTTCAGGGACATATCCTAATTTGATTTGGTCATCTCAAAGAATGTTTATAACTTTGTCACCGTGGTAATAATTACGACGGTGATAAAATATGAAGTTCTATAATCGTTCTAAGGAAATAGAGGAATTAAAGCGGATACAAGGGCGAGCCTTTGAATCCCGGTCGAGAATGACAGTGATAACCGGTCGGCGTCGCATCGGCAAGACATCGCTTGCCCTGCATGCCACGCAAGGGGAGTATCCTACGGTTTATCTTTTTGTCAGTCGTAAAAATGAGGCTGCTTTGTGCGAAGAGTTTGCCGGGCTTATTTCAAACGCTCTCAACTGTTATGTGCCAACGGAGATAAAGACTTTCAAGTCGCTGTTTCAGATGATGATGGAACTTGCGAAGACCCGCAAGTTTAATCTGATTATTGATGAGTTTCAGGAATTTTTCAATGTCAATCCGTCGGTATTCAGCGATATGCAGAATATATGGGATACGTACCGCAGCAATACGCATGTGAATCTTCTGCTGATGGGTTCGGTTTATTCAATGATGCACAAGATTTTTGAGAGTTACCATGAGCCGTGGTTTGGCAGGGCGGATGCTACCATACGTCTGTCAGGTTTCGGAACGGAAACCATGAAGGAGATTATGTGCGATTTCCGTCCGGATTACACCAATGACGAGCTGCTCGCTTTTTACTGCATCACCGGAGGCGTACCGAAGTATATCGAACTTTTGTGCGAAGATACCGATTTGTCGATTGACGGGATGTTCAACTATGTAGTCAGAGAGAACTCTCCGTTTATAGATGAGGGACGCAATCTGTTGATAGAAGAGTTCGGCAAGGACTATGGGCTATATTTCTCAGTGCTCAGTTGTATCGCTTCCGGGACGAACACTCAGGGTGCGATTGAAAGCGCGTTGGGCGGTGTGACTGTAGCGGGCCATCTCAAGCGGTTGATTGAGGATTATTCACTAATCAAGCGTGTCCGTCCTATCATGTCGAAACCACGCTCTCAGAATGTGCAATATGAGGTAACCGATAATTTCCTGAAATTTTGGTTCAATTATTTTGACCGCAACCAGACACTGGTTGAAATGGGCAATTATGACCGCCTTCGTGAGATTGTTGTGTCAGATTATCCGACATATTCCGGACATATCCTTGAAAAATACTTCCGGCTCAAAATGATGGAAAGCCATGAGTATATGAACATCGGCTCGTGGTGGGAGCGCAAAAAAGGCAAGGAAGCCAACGAAATAGATATAGTCGGCATCAAGGTCGATGAAAAGACAGCTATGATCGCCGAAGTAAAACGCCAGCAACGTAACTACGACCATAAGGCATTTATGGAGAAAGTAGAGCGTATCAAGTCTTGCCTTCTTATGAAATATGACGTAGAAACAAAGCTATTGACTTTGGAAGATATGTGATGACCGCGGATTTAAGCCTATTCGTTTGAAAAAGTGTAACGACCCCTCGGTTATTCGTTTGAAAAAATGTAACGAAGGTTCGTCTATTCGTTCGAAAAAGTGTAATCCTATCGGAGGATAATCTAAAGAAAGCCCTGAAAATGAAGATTCAATATTGTTCCGATCTGCACATGGAGTTTTATGAGAATATGCGCTTCATGAAGTCGCTACCGCTTGAACCCGTCGGCGATGTGCTTGTCATAGCCGGAGATGTAGGGTATCTTGTGGATTCAACCATTCCGCACCTGAGATTTTGGAAGTGGGCGTCCGAAAACTATCGTCAGGTTCTGATGATAGCCGGGAATCATGAGTTTTATAACAATGGTGATGTAGCAGCACAGGGCGAAAGCTGGCAGAAGATGTTTCTGCCGAATGTTGGTTACTATCACAATAGGGTGGTACGCATCGACAATGTCGATTTCATTCTTTCAACGCTGTGGTCAAGAATACCCGTTGTCGATGAGTTTGCAATCCAGACTGGCATGAACGACTATTCGCAGATTCTTTATAACAAGCGTCGCTTGATTCCCCAAAACATAAACGATGAGTTTGAAAAGAATTTCGCTTTCATCCAAAGGGCAGTCGATGAGAGCGAAGCAGAAAAGATTGTCGTGGTGACCCATCATCTTCCCACGTTCTCAGCACTCGAACAAAGACACGTAGGTGACGTACTGAACGCCGCATACGCCACGGAACTCGGCAACTACATAGCTGATAGCCGAATCTCAGCATGGATTTACGGTCACTCCCACCATTGTACCGACCTGATGATTGGCAACACTCACCTCGTAAGCAATCCCCTCGGCTATGTATTCTGCGGTGAAAACTTTGGCTTCAACGATTCCGCTGTGATAGAAGTCTGATACGATGGATTTTGGCACGCTTATTGCTGTACTATCTTATAAAAGCTAACTTATGAATATCAATAAAGAGTATCTGTTTATTAGCATCACGTTCCCGAAACCAATAATTGAACGTGACGATGGACAGAACATCAACTCGTGCGTGGCGACGCATTCAGAAAAAACGCGTGTGGCGTAATCGGTTACGCATCATCTTCAGAGTATTTTCACCGGTATACGTTGAAGATCCCGCAACTGGAATAATTCGTGAAGCCGAAACATGGAAAGAACTCTGTAAGGTTAAATGGTGCCAGGTGTATCGAACCACTGGACAACCTTGCAGTTGCCCTATGTGTTCCGGAGAACGATACGACCGTCTCGACTTCAAACTCGGGACCACAAAGGCAATCCGTGAGCAGCTTGAAGCAGAATAAGCATCCACATTATCGGCGGCGTCTTGTTAGCAAACGAGATGCCGTCGAATTTTCTACATTAAGTGTACTTAATCCGGAAAGATGGCGGGTTTGATGACGTTGTCGGCGCGGTTGGCAAAGAGGGTGTAGGCGTCCTGGATTCGGCTGAGAGGGTAGCGGTGGGTTATCAGATGGGTGGTGTCAATCTTGCCTTCGGAAATCAGTTGCATGATTTTGTCGCAGTCGCAGGCATCGACGCCGCCGGTTTTGAATGTAAGGTTTTTGCCATACATCCACGGCAGCGGCAATATCTGTTCCTTCTCATATAGCGCAACAATCGTTACGATGGCATTCGGACGGGCACAGCGCCATGCAAGCTCAAATGTATCCTCCCCTCCGGCTACTTCAATGACGCGGTCGGCGCCACGGTCCTCTGTCAATGACTTAAGTACTTCAAGACATTTTGATGGCTCTAATACCTTGACATGTCGATAATGCTTGCGCACGAAATGTCGGTGTCTCCTATCGGCCTCGCAAACGACTATCTTATATGGCTGATACAGTTGCACACATTCGAGCGTACACAGCCCGGTAGGTCCGGCGCCGATGATAAGCACAGTATCTTCCTCAGAAATTTCTGAAATCTTGGCGGCCCAATAACCCGTGGAGAGAATGTCGCCGACAAACAAGGCCTGTTCATCGCTGACATTATCGGGAATAGGAGTCAGACCATTGTCGGCATACGGCACACGGACATATTTCGCCTGACCACCGTCGATGCGGCATCCAAGCATCCAGCCGCCGGAAGTGCAGTTGTTGACGTATCCTTGTTTGCAATAAAAACACTCTCCGCAGAATGTCTCGACATTTACGGCAACCCTGTCGCCCGGCTTGACCTTGGTGACTTCCGTGCCTACAGCCTCAACGATACCGACAAATTCATGCCCCACGGTAATGCCGACCTCAGCCTGAGGCACAGCCCCATGCAGAATATGAAGGTCCGACGAGCAGATGCTCGAAAGAGTAACCCTCACGACGGCATCCTTCGGGTCTATAATCTCCGGCTTAGGTTTCTCGATCAGTTCAAACCGTTCCGGCGCGGTATATGTCAATGCTTTCATCTCAAATTTCTTCTATTCTTCTTTTATCAAGTTCTGCATACAAAGCTGGACGGAGTTTTCGGTTGTATTCCTCTATTTCTGCTATTTTCGGAGAATTGGGTGATAAGATTTCATAGCCTCCATCAAGTCCGGTTTTGGGTTCTTCATATAAGTTATCCCCGTATCGCTCCCTTAACCTTTGACTCACTTTATCACGAGAAATCTCGCCCTTGACATTACTGACAGCCAAATCGAGTAGAAACGTAGACACTTTCAGTTCTGCCGCATCTTGCAGACCGATACTTACAAGCCACGCATCCGCTTGTTCTCTTATTATTGGATTATCGCTGCGTGATAACTCAACCAGTTCCTGATATTTATCTTCGTATGTCATGGTATCGTTATTCTATGTCTAAAGGGATAAGATTGTCGTCGTTGAAACGGTCGAAATCGGACTGAAAGAGTTTATCTTGGATTATACGATATTTCTCAAACTCAGTTTCAGCGTATGCTTTAGCTTGTTCGGCCGATACATGTCCGGCATCAGTCAGAACGGGACGGTCGGTAAGATCAAGAAACTTATCAATACGCTTAGCCCAGTCCTCCATTGTCATAGGAATATGACGCTTTGCCATATCTTCCGCCAAATCAAGGAAAGAGTTGACAATTCGTCCCATGTCCTCCAGCTCACTCTCTTTGAGATAATTTTTGGCGATGCTGACATCCGGCTTAACAATCTTCCCGTTAGGAGCGTTCTCCCATGTTGTGAGACCCATGTGCTCCTTTTCAGCATTAGCCCGGTCAATTATCAGTTCAGCGGCAGTATGACCATGAACTGCGTAGTGCATCTTATTCTGCACCTTCTTGAAGAATAATCGAGTAGTGGGCGCATCACGATTGTAATCGATGCTTGTAGCGTAAATATCCGTCAGCTTTTGATAGAGACGACGCTCGCTGAGTCGAATCTCCCGGATTTCAGCCAACAGATGCTCGAAATAGTCCTCGCCTATAAACGAGCCGTTCTCCATACGCTTCTTGTCAATGACATATCCACGGATAGCAAACTGACGCAATACAAAAGTACACCACTGCCTGAACTGTGTCGCTCTGGTACTGTTCACACGATACCCAACACTGATAATAGCATCAAGATTATAGAATTTCAGCTTGCGATTGACCAGACGCTCACCCTCGTTTTTAACTACCGAGAAATTCTCGGTAGTTGCCTCCCGCGCTAACTCTCCGGTCTCGTAAATATTTTTTAGATGTAGCCCGATGTTGTCAGAAGAGCAGTCAAACAGTTGTGCCATAGCCTTCTGTGTACACCACACAGTTTCATCACAGTATACGACCTGCACACCATCTTCCTTTCCCTCTATCTGGAAGATCAGGAACTCCGCTGTGCTATTTCGTATCTCAAACTTCTTCGCCATCGTAAGGATTGTAATAAATTAGAGTATTATATTCCTTCTTCTTGAGCTGCTATTAGATTAAAGGAATTAGTATCGGGGAACATCTGATATACCCTTATCTCAGGATTGATCTTCTTTGCAAGGCGAATTATTCTATCTCTATCGGTGTTACTGATATTAACACCTAAATAGATTGAATCAAAACATTCCGGTCCGATTTTTAAAAATGATCTGACTTCTTTCCAATTTAACTCATTTTTATCTTGCTGAAAAGGTAGTAAAGCCATAAACATTGGCGAGGGTTTAAAAATATATAATCTCATTTCCTGTTCATGTTCCCACGCTTTTGCTTTCGTGAATACTTGATAAGAGAAAAAGTCTTCGCGGTCACGATAATAATCCGGTTTGTTAATAATGTCAGTATATCTTACTTCACGTGCTTGCGTAGTTACCATCATACCATATCCGACATGGATATGTTTTTTAACATGCTCCATATTAAGACCTATGCAGACACCTACATGTTTGTTATAATAACTCCACATCAATAGAGAATCATAAACTTTAGATAAACAACAAATCCATAAATCGTTCCTATTGTTTATGTATCTATTGGATTCTAAATCTTCAATAACTGTTGCATCCCAAATTTTGCATCTTTCAGATGGAACGTTAGAGAAATTAATCAGACATGGATGACAATCAAAAGGATCATTAAATGTTGCTGCATTGGCATACATTAAGGTGCTATGATGTAGCATCATTATAGCACCATTAATGTCTAAATATTTATACAACAAGTTATTCATTGGGAATTAAAAATACTCATGAAGCTAAATAATGAACTAATCAGGATGCAAATCATGATTTAGTTATCGTAACTCTTACCTGCCGTAAAATTATGATAGACCAGAATCTCCTTGATAGATAGTTCTAAATCAATCATATCCTTAAGCAATTTTCTGGTTTCTGTCGTACTTTCGAGCCATAATCCATCTTCGCACAGAGTTATTATACTATCGCAAAAAGCCTTAAATAGACCAGAAAGTGTACGAACATTTATTGAATCTATATATCTCTTGCAATCTGAAAGTGTGGCAATAATTGTATTCCCAATATCTTTATAGGAGCACTTTAATTGACTACACATATTTTGCCCGACAGCATCATCAGAATTAACTATCATAGATAACTTTTCAGTCTGAGAACCTATCATAACCATAGAATAGAGATAACCTTTGACTTGATCAAACCTTTTGATTAGTTCGGGGACAGCTATCTCCACATTAGGGTCCTTTCTCAAATGAAATTCCCAATTATCTGATTCTGCTATTGGGAAAAGGTCTTTGCATGCAATAACATACTTAATCCCTGAAATATTGATAAGAGATCCATCTATATGCTTATAATAGAATTCTATCTCTATATTAGAAAATGTTGACTCTAACAGATATTGTTCAGCAGACATCCATTCAGAGGGTAAAAAGCTAAATCGAAGAAGATTCCGAGCTATTATATCTAGTTCAGACAATTTACTGAATTCATCGTACTCCAATTTCAATTTAATTCGATTATTATTTGCAGAGAATTGACCACTCAAATGATAGTGAGCTGCTGCAATCTCTAACTTTTTCACACAACGTTTGATCAGAGTTTCAACACCGATATTCATTTTGGAATTTACAACGGCATCCGAAATTTTCTGACAATGTTTATTGGAGATATAAGCCCATTGTTCCAATAATTTTACAATTGTTTTCTCTTCCTTATTGCAAAGTCGCTCAAGCTCTTCTATAGGAGAATAAGGATTTCCCAATAAAAGAGTCTGTTTTTTCATATCATTCAACTTTACCAATGAATCGAAAAGGAGATATTTGGTAGGCATGAAGTTATCAGTTTTAACACATATTAAATTAAATGCCTGATTTATAAAACTGGATATATTACTACTATACACGTTAACCGCATTGGAATAACTACGTAAATTTTGGTATCTGTCTTTTATTCCATTTTTTTCTGAGTGGATATTTTCTATTGACAAAGGGTCGTGCATCCCAATAGGTAATTCCAAAGAAGGTAAAGACTTTAAATATTGATCTGCTTTTGAATAAGACAAAATTAAGTCTTTTGTGATTTTTCTTCCTTCTAAGATATTTTTTAGGACATTGGAAAGCAATGATAAACATTTTACATAAGCTCTTCTTAGTTCAATCGATTGATGATAATATGACTGCTTGCTGGTAGATTTTAACTTTTGGGCATAGAGATTGCAGACCATGTTCCTCGGAATATGCATCAGTCGAACTGGTAGATTTATATTGGATATAGTCTTGACAGTATCGATCATTATCTCCGTAATATCTCCGCATTCAATTGAGCAATTGTAAAATTCCTTGTCGGGGAAAGCCATTCTAAAGACTTCACATACCGCTAAAACTTTCTCATTGATGAAACTATACTTCTGTTTATCGTTATAATTAGAATCTCCATAGCCATCCCTAAAATTCGTAGAAATAATGGCCTCAATGCTTTTTGTTGAGACACTCAAATTGTATATTTTATGTAAATCTCTTGCAGAACGAATGAAATCTTCCTCTAATTCTTGCCATACCTCTGGCATTAAGCGGCAACTTTTCAAGCCGAGAAGTAAGATTGCTAGTTCATCACTATTAATTTCCATTCTACTAGCAGGTTTAAGACCTGATAATGCTATATTGTCTCCAAGGTTCCCTAAACTTAATAAATACAATGTCTTACCCAAAAATACAAATTCATCTTTTGATTTAACGGAAATTGAGATTTGGGAATAATGTAACCATTGGGTTAGACTGTCAAATAATCTCTCTTGCCCCCACATAGATACTTTAAGATTATTGCATTGCTCTAATAATGATTTGTTCTCCTTAAATATTGTTTCCATAGAGTCTGTAAGGTCTATTCCTGTGAAATTTACTGGGATAAACCATGGGTAGATAGCTCCACAAAGACTCCTAAGTTCATCAATTATGGCTTCATTATTTTCAACATAGTCACAACTGCTTTTCCATAATAAAGCTACGACAATACTATAACAAGTTTTTGCATCGACTGAAGATAATGGTGCAATATTATGAAAAAACAAATCCAATTCCATACCGTTTTTAAACAAGTTAATAATATACCGATCAAGGTTATTAATGGTTAGTTTGCCAATCCAGCGACAACCGATGTTAAACAATATGGCTTGACTATCTCTTGTTATAATGTCTTTTAATATTTTTGTCCTAATAGGATGTAAATCCTCGAAGTTACCTTCATTGCAGATGAAATATTCGTCAATGAGGTAGTTCAAGTCAGAGGAAACTTCTATAGGATCTAAATCCTCTAATTTGAACAAAGACTCCTCAGGAACACTACTACCTAAATAATTCGGAATTACAATTTGAGAAACAATTTTTCTTTGTGAAGGTGATAACCGATTAAATTGCGATTCCAGCATTGATCGCAATGTTGTATTATGTTTAATTGAATATAAATATTCAAGCAAAGGTACATCCTCTCCAAGCATTTCCCAAATGTCAAAAAAATTGGATAGAGGAGCCGATGGACAGTTGGCGATGAATATTGATTTGGCTTCATCTTCAGAAAGATCCAAATATATATCCCCATATTCTATAATACGGTCCAATATATTGGATGTCGTGTTCCAATCCTCTTCTCTGATTGAAATTAGTATATGAACATTGTTATGCATAGACAATTCACGTACAATCTCTACCCATGCTCTTTCATCAGGCTTTATATCAAAGTAAATGAGTACTGGAATACGTAATTCTGCTGAAATTTCTTCTAATGTGGCAGTAATATCTGCTATGTTGTGATCAAGCACATTGGTTATTTCAAAAGCAAAAGAATAGTATTCAAACACATAACGATAGCATAGAGCACTTTTACCTTGTCCTGATGCACCATGCACTACTACTGTCTTAAAAGATTCAAAAGAATGTTCAATTTTTTCTAACCATTTTTCTCTTCTGACGTCCAAATTGGCTAAAATATGATTAGGAGATACAGAAATACCTTTACTAAAACTGTCCCTGAGCAATTCAACATTATATTGGGATTCTTCATGGTTTGTAAATAAACGCTTCACACGTATACCCAGTTGATTCGTTGCTATGGATTCTGCGTTTTGAAACTTTCGGAAACTGAGTATTTGATTATGTAGATCTGTCAAAGTAAAACTTAACCTTGCTTCTGCTAGGGTATAAATCCATTGCAGCAGGTATTTTATTTCTGAATTTGGGTTGAAAGCAGAATATTGAGATTTAAGTTCACCAATTATGACATCAAGTAAATATTCCTCTGTAATGTTTTCTGAAATAAATGAATTTAGTAAAGCGGAAATCTGGTCTCGATTTACAAGAGGGTCACTCTTAAGATATGATGCTAATTTATTATTATCCTTTAATTTGAGGCTAACTCCATTAAATGAAACCAAACGTAACTTAACATCAGGATATTTTTGAAGAAACCCGCATCCACGTCCAAAGAAAGATGTTAGTGACGCTTTAGATTTAAGGTCATTATATGCTACGGCATGATTCAGATTTTTAACCTGAACTGCCTCAATCATTTTATCTCCGCAAAAAATATCTAAGTCTTCTATACCTTCTGGAACATAGGTATAATCGTATCTTTTATCGGCAACAACTCTATATAGGGCATATAAAAACTGAGTTCTATACCCTCGTAATGTATCTGAAACAGCCATAAGTTCTTTCCGCTATATCATTTTTACTCAGTGTAGTCATTTTCAGAACCAAAACTTGACAGATAAGACATCTCGGGTTCCTCTACAGTACTTTCTTCTAATTCAAATTCCCCATATCCATTGGACTTAACCATTACATTCTGGAGTTGGTTATAGCTCCATATTTGGTTAGCCATACGGGGAACGATGCCTTCGGTACAGTGGCGGTCGAGCGAATGGTATGCACCGATCTTTATACGAAGGGTAGGGTAATTCGGGATTGATTTACCGTCATTTGTTATCTTCGTGCGTGTGCCGAACGATATACGTTCAATGTCATAATAGCCATCGATTGAGTTGTCGATGAGAGGCAACAGATACTTTGCTTCAGATATATCACCACTAGGCATATTAAGCATGACATAAGTTGCGCCCGCTGCCTCATGGTTGTAGAACAGTTGATAAAGTTTTGCAATATTTTTTCGTCCATCTTCTCCTGTTTCTTCCTTGCGCACAAGGCAGGTAAGGAATTTGCCCATACCATCAGGACTATTTACTGTATCTTTATCTTTCCGCTCTTTTTCTAACTGAACTGTCGGGTCTTTACCGAGTTCGACAGGAACAACATAGAAGTTCTCACCGAGAGTTGCCAACAAGCGGTCGTTATCTTCCGGATAAGACTTATCGAGCGCAAGCGAGAAAATATTCTGATTCTCGTATGGTCGGAAAGTTTTGCCGAGAGTATCTTGAAAATGAGATTTGAAATAGTCCGAAGCATTGACATCAGGGTGTGCTGCCAATGCGTAAAACTCAAATTTTTCTTTGAGCATATCCTGCACGGCACGACGGAACTTGTCACGAACGCTGTGTCGCCATGCGGCTTTTGTCCCAGCATTATTTCGGGCGTAAAGCGCAAGTACAAATAGGAAGTTGACATCGTAATGCGAGAGCAGCAGCGTGTCGCGGTCATATAGTCGGTTTTTGAACTGACGGCTGACAGGCGGCTGATTGGGATGTGGCTCGGTATAGTCTTCATACGACAATGTTTTCTTGTCGATAGAAGCAGAAATGAAGAAATTGGGGATTACATTGTAGCCCTCGGTAACTTCATCAAAGAGCTGTATGCGCTCGAACGGGTCAGCCATGTTTGGATTGCCATTGAGCCATATATCGAGATTCCATTGGATAACATTACGTGCGTAAGTGCGTTGTTTATAGATTGATTCCTTGCCGAGCGAGTTGCCGATTTTATAATATTTGGAGTCGCCGATATAGTAAATATCATCGTCGGCCTTATCGTTGATTAGTAGTCCGTCGTAAGTATAGAAATGGTCTACGAGCTTGCCGTCGTCCTGTTCTTTCAATCCGCGCGGTATGTTTGTGTCACCGATAAGTTCGTCAATCATCGCCTCAAATACGATGTGGAAGGATTTCACAAGCAAATATTCGCTTTGCGATGTATTGACACGGATTTTGTATGTCTTATCGAAGAAAGCATAACATAAATCCCACAGCTTAACGGCGGTATCAGAGAAATACTTATGTTTTATCTGACGTAGGCGAGTACGCCCGAAGCCGTCGAGGTATCGTTTGAACTTAGCTCCGGTGATGAGCTTGAATCCGAAGTTAATACTGGAGCGGAAGCCGTATGTGTCAGATATGTATTGTAGAATAGAGAAGAAAATCACAATGAGTTCTTCGTCGAAATTCACCTGACGTTTTTTGTTTACCGGGTTAAGGTATGTCGGACTGCTGTCTTGAACAATGGCGGTAGTTCGGGCGATGGTCTTACCCCAGTTTATCTTGTTAAAGCCGGAGTGCAGGTTCTTAAGTATAAAAGTGAAGAACTGTTGATTTTCCTTGTTGAAACGGATTAGCGACAGGATAACATCAAGAAGTGTGTTGCTTTTTTTCTTGTGTGATCCTTTGCCCTCGTCCTCTATCTGGCGATGGAGTACAATCTCATTCTTTTTGTGCGATTCATTATAGACCACGATTGCCCGGTGAATCCACACGGCAAATTCATAGAGAAACTTTCGGTGTCTCTCGTCAATCTTTGCTTCGTCGAGATGAATAAGGTTTTGAGGCTCATATTCACCGAACACCTTCCCCTGTTCGTCAATAAGAACTTTGGGGAGAATGAAAACTACGTCCTTGACTCTTTCATGAGGATTATAGTAATACCCAACGTAACTGACTGATACGCGCTGCTCAACGTCCTGAAGGGTAAAAAGCCCGTCAAGAACATCCGCGACATCAGCCACATCGTATTGGTATTCCTCAATCAGTAGTTTCATTATGAAAGTCGAGTAATATGGATATCCCAATCGCTGGCTTTTGAGATCAGCTTATCCATATGTTGTTTTCTCAGTTGAGCGGAAACATAAAATTTACGTCCATCAGCAGTGTTGAATACTTTTGAGGCTCTATTCTTAGACATATCTGTCCTTTCAGCAAATACTTGTTCAGTTTCTAGAGCATGCTTAGGCAACCCAAAGCTATTCCACACTTGAATAGCTTCTTCCGTTGAGATATCAGGATACTTCTCAAAATATTTTTTTAATACGGTCAGAACTGTGTCAATCATCGAAGAAATTTTTTCTCCGTCTACCATGAAAGTAGGTTGAACCCATTCGCCTTTCTCGTTTTGAATTTCGCCGACATGTTCAAGATCCTCGACGACATCAAGATTGAAGTTGTCGATGAAATTCCCGAGGGCCTCAGGATCTTCGAAGAAATCGGTAAAGCGGAATGAACGGTTAGCTTTCTTATTCTTGAAAAGCTCGCTCGACACATCAAAATCCTTAAACACGTCTGTCCAAAGATAGAACAATACCTTGTTCAAGAATACTTCTTCTGAAATAATGCCGGTGGTATTATCAGCTTTGGCAAAGAAATATCCCATCTGCTTGTCCGACGATTCGGTAAGCGTATATATTTCTGGATTGATTTTGCTAAGGAACTGCCCCCATGAATAGATGTTGTCTCCAATTTGGAAATTCCAGTCTATTGGCTGTTGCGTTTTCTTATCGATTGGGTGGTACTCAATGGGCATATACTTCCAGTTCCAACGACGTTTGAAAGCGGAGTCGATGGGGAAAAGCGACTGGTCGCTGGTGTTCATTGTAGCCCAGATATAAAGATTGGGCGGCAGGAGCAGAAGTTTGCCGTTGAGAATGTCTTGACCGACAGCTTGTGTTTTGCCGTTATCTTTGTGTAGCTCAAAAGCACGGATAGCGTCTTTCTGTTCGTCAGAAAGAGAAGCAAAACCTTTGCTGTCGCTGCTGAGGAACTGCGTGATGTCTTCATCTGCATGAATGGCATACGACGAGCTACCCGCATTGTTACGGTCTAGCAATTGGAAAAGGTCTCCGAAGATTTGAGCGCAGTTACCACGGTTGATTTCCTCAATTATGAGGAAATAAGGCGTGTCGAGATTGCTCCATGCAGCCACGTATGCTTTCAGGAAAGCCTGTGGCACATATTTATAGACGATTTTCTTTTCCGTACCAGGATGTCCGTTTTTGCCTGTGGCAAACTGAACAGACTCACCGTAAATAGAGTTGATGGGCACATTCTCCATCGTTGGCTTATATGCGCCCACGAAAGAAGCATAGTCGCTGTCAGGGTGGAAGGTAGTGCGCACCGAGTTCTTATCGTCTGTCTTATCATCGATGGTGAACGACTTGCCGGTGCCCGGCGCACCATAATAAATAACTTGAAGCGGTTCGTCAAGTGGAGATTTCACTATTTTAGAATTGCTGTGTGGAATAAATGAATCTGCTACTGCATTGAGTTTGTTTATCGCATTTTCTAATGAATCGGGAGTAATGCTGATGCGATTATCTGAATTTAAGTTATTTAAAGTGGGCTGATTTGCCCATTTAATAATTTTGCTCAGAGTAGAGAAAAGAGGTTTGGTTTGCACCGTGGAATTAGCATTGGCAACTGGATCAGAAAAATAAATAGACCCATTATCACGCCAAGGCTTCTCGTCATAATCCTGAATACGAGAGAAGACCGAAATATTATTAAGAATATCCTTTAGAGTAGTGAGAATGGAGTCTATACCGATTTGGAAATATTTAGTATCTCCACGACGTCCAGAATTACTAAAAGTAATATAGCCACCACGATTACTCAATTCCGCTCTAAACGGACTTGAAATAGACTCGTCATGTAGAAAGTTAAGTAGAGATTCCATATTATAATAACTGTTTGGTGATTTCAAGTGCAATTCTTTTTACAACTGGAACAGCGACGCTATTGCCAAATTGTTGATATGCTTCTTTTTTTGATACCACAATATTGTAAGACATTTGTTCAACAGGCTTATTGGGTGTATCTTTTTCCCAACCTGCACCCTCAATGTTATAACCTTGAAGCCTACCGGCTTCTACAGGAGTAAGACGGCGCGGATTTAATCCGATTTCGGATTGGTCTATTAATATTTCGCTTCCGTCTTTCCAATATCGAGCAGATATTGTACTACAATAAGTGCTATCATCCTTGAAAAGGGAGTAACCAAATCCCTTGCCGTTTTGACGATTCCTTTCTTTTCGGGCTTGGTGTCCAGCCCACATTCGATCACTGATTGTGAACGAAGGGTCTAAGGTGGCTTTGGGCTCGAAAATATCTGAAACGGAAGTTTTACGAGCCAATTCTGCTACTTGGCTCTTGTCAAAGATTGTGTTGCCATCTGAATCAATTCCATAAGGAAATCTGAATGAGTTTACATTTACAAGTCCTTTATACCACGCTACAATAAATAGTCTTTCGCGATTCTGGGGGACACCGAAATATTTGGCGTTTAAGATTTCGATATTATAGTTATATCCAAGTTCTTCCAATGTAGCAAGGATAACTTTTAGGGTTTCTCCCTTTTGATGATTTTTAAGACCTTTTACATTTTCAAGGAGAAGAACTTTTGGAGGAGTTCCTGCTGCGATTTTCTCTTTGACAATATTCATAATGCTAAAGAAGAGTGTACCGCGTGTGTCTTCAAATCCAAGTCTATGTCCTGCAATAGAGAATGGTTGGCAGGGGAATCCTGCGCAACAAACATCGAAATTTGGAATTGTAGTAGGGTCTACTTCATTTATATCCCCAGCAAAGAATTGATTGTCATTGGCGAAAATTTCTGGTGAAACACTTTTGTAGTTAGTCTCATAAGAGACCCGCGCATGTTTATTCCATTCACTAGCAAACACGCAATGACCTCCTGCGGCGTGCATGGCTTGGTGAAATCCTCCTATGCCCGCAAACAAATCTATGAAGTTAAACGTCTTCTTCATATAGAGCAAGGAACTTCCGAGTAGAGCTGACGGGCGACCAAACCCTTTTGCGGCCACAAGGAAGTTCCTTAATATGATATATATAAGTTATTACTTACATAGATTGGTCTTTGTCAGCGCAAGCGCAGTTTAGATTGCAAAGTTACGAAAAATTTGTGATATATGACGTAACTTGCTGTAATTTAGTGCGTCTATGTAACGTGATTGTACTTAATTCGTACTGATTGAGATAGTTGCCGCAAACGGGGGAAATTGAGTTTTTGATTTTTAACATCTGTTTTTGATTTTTAATTGCCTCTTTTTGCCCCCACAAGGTCCGATTTTGAGCTACGGCCAATCCCCGACCTTGAAACCGCATCCGCTTTTTCAGTGCGAAAAAGACACGTTTAGACGCTGCAAAGATAGCGATTTTTATCGTCATGGGCAAACGTGGCGGGACATCGGCTTGCATCAGACCGTGCCGGGGATGTGTCCGGGAGGCCACGTTCCGACCCGGACATACTGCAAGCCCATGTCCCGCCTGACAGGTCCACGCGGATAGAGACCGTATGCCGTCCTCCCGATAGAACGACCGGGCGGACATCATCCGGACACTATCCCTTTTGCGGGACTAATTGTCGCGTTGCCGAAACCTGTTTACACTACCGTCCTTTTTATCTTTCGTTGCCAAACGGGATGCCGAATATACAAAACCGGCGAGAGTGAAAGTAAATGACGGCCTTTCACCTGCCCCGGCATTTGCACATCCCGCATCCCGTTGACTTCAATCCACGCGGATAAAGACCGCGCACATCCACGGATCGGCGATGCCGTACCGCTCCCTGTGCGCGGACATTATCCTCTGCGGGATTACATTTCCGTTTTTTATTTTCCAACCGCTGCCGCCACCAACGTGGCAGCAGGGACGATTATGTTTTCTTGGACTTTCCTACCGGGGGAGCCATTTTGAGTCAGGGCGTACCATTGACAAGCGGGTCTGTATGGGTTGCTTGACTTGACTGAACGTGCGGCGAAGGGATATTCTCCCGGCTTTGGGATAAAAAATCTCCAGACCTCCTGCGTCGGCTCGTATTTTTTATCCCAAGGCCCGAACATCCCTTTTCTTCCGCCACACGCCTTGCAGGTGTCAAGCAACTCATACAACCACACTGTCTTTGGACGCATGGTTCAAAAAAAAAGCTCCCACCGATATGAAAGCCACAAGAAAACATAAAGATTTTAAGTCAAGGCAAGCTCGCCAATCCTCCTATCTATACCGCATAATCACAAAGGCGGTCAAGGTGGTGGCAATCATCATCGGAGCAGTCATCGGGATAGCGTTGTGGGCAGTGGTCAAACCCATACTAAGGGGCATAGGCTGGCTCATATCAATCCTCACCGCAGCAGGGGCAATCTATTGGTTAATGACACTCTAAAATTCAAGAATATGGCAACGAAAAGAAATTCCAAGACCTTGGAACAGCAGGCAAGATACTACGGGGTTGACGATATGTCCGAGTATATGGTCGAGACCTACCTCAACGGCAACATATCCACATACCGCCAGCTATTCCAAGAACTACGGGGCGAGAGTCGCACAGAGTTTGTTAGACGGCTCTTTGAAATGGAACTCAACCCCACCGATATAGAAAAAATGATACTGACAATCCTCTAAAACCCACGACTATGGCAACGAAAGAAAACAAAGGCACACAAGCCTTCAACGACACTATCAAGGCTTATCTTGAAGAACGAGCCGAGAATGACGCGCTATTTGCCGTCAAGTTCGCAAACCCCTCAAAATCCGTGGATGAATGCGTGACATATATCCTCAACCAAGTGCAGAAAAGCGGTTGCAACGGCTTTACCGATGCGGAGGTGTACGGAATGGCAATCCACTACTACGAGGAAAACGAGATTGAGGTCGGCAACCCAATCAACTGCAAGGTGGTGGTGAACCACACGGTAGAACTCACCGAGGAAGAAAAGGAGGAGGCACGGCAGGAGGCAATAGCCAAACTCCGAGACGAGCAGGTCGCGAAGATGCGCAGACCCACAGCGAAGAAAGCCACCGAAAACAAACCCCAAGTTGAACAACCCAGTCTATTTGACTTTTAACCCCCATACCGCTATGAAACCCAAGACCGCAATACAAAAGAAAGTGGCTAAACTCTCAGCCACCCTGCGACCCATCACCGCCACACAGGAACAATGGGCATATACACACTGCGTTGAGCATTTCGCATACCGCACCAAGAGCGGAATACTGACCTGCGGTGACTGCGGACACCAATGGGAAAGCGGGAACGGCAGTCTATGCGATACCCTTGCGGATTGCAGATGCCCTCACTGCGGTGCTGAACTCAAAGTGAATGACACGCGCAAGCGCACATACAATGAAACACGCTATTTCAGCGTGATAACCACCTGCGGAGGTTTTCAGGTTATCCGTGTCGCTCAAATCCGCTACACCAGCAGAAAAGGCGAGCCGATGAAACTCTACTGCCATGAGGTTGTGCAGAGGTGGATTTCTCCCGACGGAAATGTCTCTACAATGGCGTTGCTCCGAGGATTTCCATTCTACTACTGCGACCTTTGGGCATTGGAGAGCGATATGGAAATTCGCTCACATAACGACCTTTACGACAATGTGGTGATATGGAGTGACGTGTATCCGAGAAAGAACGTCATCCCCCAACTCAAGCGCAACGGATTTAAGGGCGATTTCCACGGCATATCACCCGTAACCTTTTTCAAAAGGCTCTTGTCCGACCCACGAATGGAGACGCTGATGAAAGGCGGGGAGATTGAGGAAATGAAATACTTTATGCTCAATCCGACAAACACCGATGACTTTTGGGCATCATACCTAATCGCCAAACGCCACCGCTACCAAATCAACAACATATCAATGTGGTGCGACTACCTCCGTATGTTGGTGAACTTAGGCGAGGACATACGCAACCCCAAGAACATCTGCCCCGCAGATTTCATAGAGGCGCACGACAAGACCAACCGCAGGATTGAAGCCAAGCACCGAAAGGAACGAGCCGAGGCACAAAGGCGCATGGAGATAGAGAGGCGTGAGCGCGAACAGCGTAAATTGCTCCAAGAGCAGCAGCGTGAGGAGGATTTCAAGGCTCTCAAATCCAAATTCTTCGGACTGGTAATCACCGACAATGAGATATCGGTGAAGGTGCTTGAAAGCATCGAGGAGTATTACGAGGAGGGCAACGTGCAGAACATCTGCGTTTTCGGCTCTGAATACTACAAGAAAGCCGACACCCTCGTACTCTCTGCAAGGATAGACGGCAGGATAATTGAAACGGTGGAGGTTGACTTGCAGACCCTCAAAGTGGTGCAATGCCACGGCAGGAACAACGAGGACACCGAATATCACAAGCGCATCATAGACCTTGTGAACTCCAACGCCAGACTAATCCGAGAGAGAATGACCGCATAAACCTATAATCCGACTACCGATTGAAATATATCGGTAGTCACAAAATCCCAAGAATATGAACGTGACATTTGAACATACGACAGTCATTTTTGACAATGACATCGCCGAGGTGCTGATAGGTTTTGTGAACCATATACTTATCGCCCATGACGAGGACACTCTAAGGAGATTGGTAGCCGACTATGCGGAAAAATCGGCACTTGACCGATACTTCGTATATGGGTTTGGCAAACACCATTTTTGGCTGGCTCAAAAGAAAATCTCCAACCTCGAAAAGGTGTTCAACTACCGCATACTGATTGTAAAATTCTAAAACACACCGACATGGCAACAAAAATGACAAGGGACGGCATATCAACCACCGTCAGCGGAGAGCAATACGAAAAGTTCTATTCCTCACACCGTGGTAAAAAGGTCATACGCATAATGTATGATTGGCGCGACCCGGACACAAAGGAACTTTTCTCCTGCGTCGCACCCACCCTCAAAGAGTGCAGACAAAGGCGTGACGAATGGATAGCGAGACAGCGTAAGAACTAATCACACGGAGCGGTGTTGAGTGTTAGGGACAACGACACCCGACACCGCTCCATAAAAAACACCAATATGAACGAAAAGACTGAAATAAGGCTCGACAGCGGAAAGACCGCGACAGCCCAATGCCCCGTGATAATATCGGCAAGCAGGAGCACCGACATCCCCGCCTTTTATTCCGAATGGTTTTTCAACCGGCTCAAAAAAGGCTATTCGGCATGGACAAACCCCTACAATTCAACCAAAATCAACATAAGCTACGGGCGCACCAAGTTCATCGTGTTCTGGTCAAAGAACCCAAGGCCGTTACTCGGACACCTTGACACGCTTGATGAACTTGGCATCGGATGCTACATACAATACACACTCAACGACTACGGGGACGAAGGTCTTGAAAAAGGCGTCCCCCCTTTGTCTCAGCGCATCGACACATTCCGTATGCTCGTTGACCGTCTCGGCAAAGGCAGGGTGATATGGCGTTTTGACCCACTTATCCTTACTGACCGCATAGACGCGGACTTGCTCCTGCGGAAGATTGAGGCTGTCGGTGACGCTCTGAACGGCTACACCGAAAAACTCGTTTTCAGCTTTGCCGACATCGTATCGTACCGTAGGGTCAAGTCAAACCTTGAACTGAACGGGATACGCTACACCGATTGGGATGAGGATATGATGCGTGGTTTCGCGAGGGAACTTTCAATGCTCAACAAAAGGTGGGAATATGAACTCGCCACCTGCGGGGAGCGCGTGAACCTCTCGGAATACGGCATACAAAAGAACCACTGCATAGACGACCGTCTCATAGTCCGTTTCGGACACCGCTCAAAGGAGTTAATGGAATATCTCGGCGCAAGGGTTATAGAACCCTCCCTATTCGGCACTGATGCCCCCGAAAACGCCATCAAACTTGACGGAGGCGGTTTGGCGGTCATAACGCAGGACAACCGCGACAGGGGACAGCGCGAGGTCTGCGGTTGTATGAAAAGCAAGGACATCGGCGAATACAGCACTTGTCCCCACCTTTGCGAATACTGTTATGCCAACAGTTCAAAGGAGTGCGCCATCCGGAATTGGAGGCTGCACCGACAAAACCCCGATGCCGAGACCATAACCGGAAGATAGTTTTTATTTCGTTGCATAGCCTGCCCCCGCCAAACCGTTGACGGCTTGACGGGGGCATTTTCAGCTCAAAATTTCGGCCGCCACAGGCGGCATTGGCACACGTCGACTGCTGCGCAAGGCAGTTTATTTCCTGAACAATATAAGATACTCCGTAATCCTGCGCTGATGCAACTGCTTGTGGAATTTCCCCTTGTATCGGCAATGGGATGTGTAGGACTTGTAGATGTCGCGGTTGCCCGATTTGAGTCGCCTGTAAACGCCGGATTTGTTTACAACACCGGGACCGCAGTTGTAAGCCAGCACACCGAGGAGCAACGCATCATCCGGTCTGAAATCGTCATAGAGGGCGATGAACCTGCGGAGATCCCTGCGGAGCAGGGCATCCGCCTGTCTCTCGGTGAGCTGGACACCTCGTCTGAACGGCTCTCCCGGCTGCACCATATGTCCGTATCCGACCGCCGGCCAGTGGCATGGGCGGTGGAGCGTCTCGAACTTCTTTATAATCAGCACGGCGCGTTCAAACGGAGGCAGGTCCATTATGCTTTTTCTCGCGTGGGCGGCGGGCGTTGCTGCCGCAAGGGTCAGCAACGCCACGAAAAACATTACCAGCCTCCTCATCGCACCACCGGGATTACGGGATTGACTGCATCTAACATTTGAAAAGGGACCCAGGTACAGCAATTGAAAAGGGACCCACC
>ERZ827156.434-NODE-434-length-60840-cov-11.614444_pt1 | contig 60840 bp, 40 predicted proteins | sample MGYA00519919_ERZ827156 | MGnify/ENA primary metagenome ERZ827156 (study PRJEB31778, sample SAMEA3449269) | human gut metagenome | biome: human gut; feature: human-associated habitat; material: faeces | place: United Kingdom | collected 2010/2012 ... | reverse complement strand
CCTTTTCTCCAAACTGAATTTGTATAATCTTCATTTTCATATGAATAGTAATAATTTATATCACTTATACTTTTATTATATCTTGTTAAAATATCTTTTAAAATATTATACCTAAAAAAGATTATTCCTAACAACATAACAACAATTATAATAAAAATAATCAAAACAAATTTAATTTTTTTATTCATTTTCTCCCCCCTTTTCAATCATTATTTATTTTATTATAACTAAATAAATTTATATTGTAAATAGAAAAAAATCTTTTTTTATCTTTTATGACTACATTTTAAGTCATATTTTGTCACTTTTTGTCACTTTTTGTCACTTTTTGTAATTCATGATTTATAATTTTATCATACAAAAAAGAGAAAAAACTCTTTTTAACGTTCACTCAAAATAAGTTTCTTTCTTTAAGTTCTTTCTCTTTAATTTTTATTTAATATTAATTTACATACAATTAAACTCATATCATCTTTTGTAACACCATAACTATTATCAACAGCCTCATTTAAAATTAAATCAGCTATTTTTTGTACACTTGTTGTTTCTATATCCTCTAACAAATATTTAACCCATAATTCTTTATTTTTATATTCAATATTTGAATCTAAAATTCCATCACTAACCATTACAATTAAATCATTTTCTTCAATATCTTTGTCAAACACATCTGCAGAGACCTCTTTAACCACTCCCGTAGGTAATGTACGTGATTTAATTACTTGTGTTCTTTTAGAATTTTTAATGTATGTTGGGCATGCTCCGTTTTTTATAAACTCAATTGTTCCCTTGTATAAATCTATAATTGCAATATCCAGTGTTGCAAAAACCTCGTCAGATACATTCAACAAACTAGAATTAATTAAACTAATTGATGTATTTCTTTCAAAGCCAGAATTTAACAGTCTTTTTAACATAGATGTAACAATTTGGCTACTTTTTCTCGCCTCTGGCCCAGAACCCATACCATCACTAATTGCAATTAAATATTTTCCATCTTTTAATTTTGTATTTAATATACTATCTCCAGAAACAGGCATATTATCTTTTATGGCTATACTGTGCCCAATATCTAATATATATTTATCATCTGACATAAACACATATTTAGTACAATTTTCTTTCTTTACACTTTTTTCTTCTATAACACACATTTTTTCTTCTAATACTTTATTTAGTATATTTAAAATAATATCTTTTATATCATTTCTTTCATTTTGTTCTATGTATAGTTCAACATTAAATCTACCACCATCTTTTTTAGTTATAGAAATTTCTTGCAATAAAATCTCTTTTTGCTTTAAAATTAAAGCAATTTGCTCTTTTTTATCATCAAATAATTCCTGTGCATAATTTTCCTCATCTAAATTTTTGGCAATATTAGAAATTGCTCTTGATACACCTTTAAGTTGACTTTCAAAATTTTGCTTTTCTTCTTTTAAGCGTGCACTCCAGACAAAATTCATCTTACCAATTCTATATGCAGAATTAATTGCTTGGGTCATTTTTTCTATATCTCTATCTAATTTTTCTTCATCTTCCCCAAAACCTACAACATAATTATTATTTTTAGCCAAAATCTTTATTAAGTCTTTTTCTTTTATAAATTGCTTTTCTAGTAGTTTATTAAAAATTTCATCTACAATTTCGCCTTCAACATTTTCAATGCTATCATAAAGAATATTTTCTTTCATATTTTCTATATTGTTTAAAAGTTCTGCTATAAAAGTTTGCTTGTTCTTTTCTTTAATATCTTGCTCATCTACAACTGTTGCCGCAACATCTTTATATGTATTTGCCATTTCGTTTACCATTTTGGAAACATTATTTAACTTGCTTACAGTTTCTTTACTTTTATTAAGTCCCCTATTTACACCAATTGGCAAAAATTTATTTTCGCCTATAATATTTTCTATTTTTAAATTTATATTTCTTGGTACTGCCAACAGAGCAACACCCGCAATTAAAATTTCTTTAAAAACTATTAAATTGCTAATTAAACCATTTGAAACATACGAAAGAACGACGTTTCCAAGTACAAATCCACAAATAACTCCTATTTTTCCAAATCTATTTAATATTCCTGCTATCATTCCAGAAATTGCATAAGAAGCAACTACCATTGGCTCACTATTTGCAATAATTCCAAGTGTTACTCCAATAGTCGCCCCTGCTGTTGTACCAACAAGTACTCCATTTTTCCACCCTAACACAAGTACGATAAAAATTGAAAGTACATTTCTTATAGAAAAACCTAAAATTTGTATATCCTGCAATGCACAAAGTGCAATTGAGGCTAAAAGGCTTGATGCTAGTACTTCTTCTATAGAAAAAGCCATTTTCTCATTATAGTTAGTAATTAATCCTAAAGCATTTACAAAGATTTTGTAAAAAATGTAAACCACCATTGATACTGTTATTGCAACTAATAAATCATAAATTAAAAATTGTTTTATAAATACTTTTATTACATTTACAATTAAGCTTGCAAAAAATATTCTTTTACCTAATTTTATTTTCTCATTTCTTGTTGAGTCATTGTATGTTGGTTCTTTTACAAGAAAACTTGCAAAAAATATTAACAATGTAATTATGTAACTTAAAATACTTTTCCACCCGTGCCCCAACAATATTTCCTACTAATGCAATTAAAATTATTGCAATTATTGGTATTTCATTTGCAATACATGCTGCTATTATTGCAAAACTAAAAGGAGAAACATCGTAACCTTTTGTAACCATCGATACCATAAATGTTAATATATACAATATAATATATTTTTTTGAAACCACATTTGCCAACAAATTTTTTTTGTTGGTTTCTTCCCTTGTTTTTTCTGTTTCATTTATATTTTGAAACACTTTTACCACCTCTTCTTTTTTTAATAACATTTTACTACTTGTCTTTTGATTTTTTTGTCTTTTTTAGTATGCTAGTTAAAAAAAGTTTTTTACATATATTGCCTTTTTTATACTACTTTTTTTGTCTTATGTGGTTTTGTGATTTTTATTTTAATATAAATTGTCGAAAAATACAAGTTTTTTGCGTTATTTTTTTTGTGGTAAATATGATTAATTTTTACAATTCATGGTCTATCAATATTTAACTAAAAAAATTATTTGGCTAACAACTTCACAATAATTTATATTGGCATTCATCTTTCTTAATTTTGGTAAATTCAAATAATAAAACTCTCACTCCCTTGGCAGAAATAATTACAATTTTGGACGGTGCGTAGTGGCGAATTTCATTTAAAACTTGGGTTACATATAAAAATTTTAATAATCTTTTTGAACTTTTGGCACACGCCAAAGAATGTGAATTAAATTTAATTGTGCATACAATTTAATTAAAGCAAATCTTTGTGCATTTTTATTTTATATTATAGGAAATTCGGAGAACTTTCTTATAATATAAATAAGGAAGAAGTAAATAGAACAATTTCATTCTTATTCAATTCTCCCTTATATTGAAATTATATTTCTTTTGCTTTAACTACCACTCTTTGTTTACTATCATTCGTGCAAGTAATTAAAGTAACAATTTTCTTTCCATTTGTTAATTGACTAGTACAACTAACATCTCTCGGATCTACAGTATATTTATCATATATAGAATATTTTAATTTTTTATTATTTAAATCTGTTATTTCTATAATATCTCCTGTTTTTAAATTTGGCACTTTGCTAAAAAATCTATTATTTCTATAATTATGCCCTGCAATACATAAGTTCCCAACTTCATTTGGATTGCTTCCCCAGAATTTGCATACAGATACTTTTAACAAATCATCTGTTGTTTCCGATAATATAGGGTAACTTACGTCTAAAGTAGGAATATCAACCGTTCCAACTGTATTATATGTTTTTCCATTCGGTGCTGTATATGTTCCTGTTAACTTTTTATTTTTTTCCTTTTTGCTTTCTTGTTCTGCAACAGCTGCATTATATGCATCAATTGTTGATTCTTTACCATCTAAAGCAATAACCCAAACATCATCTTCTACATTTATTGTTGTTTTATCTTCTTCATTTCCATTTTGCATACTTGCTAAAATATCTTGTGATATATCTTCATTTTTATTTCTGTCATATTCTGCATATGCATAGAAAGAAAACAGTACTACTATTAAAATTATTGAAATAACAAAGTTTAATTTGTACATTTTCTTTTTCTTTTTTAATTCTGGAGTAACATATATTTTATCTGTTATTAAAATTTGATTCATATAATTCCTCCCTATTTCTTTTATATTATATCATGTTTTTTCCAAAAATAAAATAGTTTTCATAAAACTTTTTAAAAAGGTTATAGCCTAAATTACCATATATTAAATTCTTGAGGGATTACATTACATCTGTTGCTTGAAACCTATCCCTAGGACCTCACGAGAATTTGTAATAATTATAAAAGCTTTTGGGTCAATTTTTTTTATCACATTTTTTATTTCAGATAAATCATTCCTTCCAATTGCACACATTAAAACTAGTTTTTCTTCATTTGTGTGCATACCTTTTCCATAAATTCCTGTTACACCTCTTTTTATTTCTTTTCCAATTGCCTCCGAAATTTCAGAAGCCTTATTTGAAACAATAAACAATAACTTTGTAAAATAAATTCCTTCAAATAATATATCTATAACTTTTCCCATTAAAAATATTGTAATTGCTGAATATAAGCCTATTTCTATATTTCTTAAAAAAATAATATTTAAAAAAACAATTACAAAATCTATAATAGTAATTATAAAGCCAGTTCTATACATCGGGTTATAAGCTTTTATAATAACACTAATTAAATCTGAACCTCCCGTAGAAGAACGTGCTCTTAAAATTAAAGCAGTTCCAATTCCCGTTAAAACCCCTCCATATAAGGATGCTAGAATTTTGTCATTTGTTAATGGCTCTATATTATTTAAAACATCTATAAAAAAAGATAAACTTATTGTTCCTATCATAGATTTAACAAAAAAGCCTTTTCCTATTTTAAATGTTGCTAAAATAAATAGAGGAACATTTAAAATTAAAATTGTAGTTCCCATTGGTAAATTAAACAAATAATATAAAATAGTTGCTAAACCAGAAAAACCCCCAGATGAAAGTTCATTTGGAAGTAAAAATAGCGAAACCGATATAGCCATAATTAAAGATCCAATAATAGTTTCTAGAACCTCTAAAAAAAATTTTTTTACTTGTAATCCATTCACTTAAAAATCCCTTTCTTCTTTTATTTACTATTATTGTTTGTAAATAATTGGGGTTTATACATTTATTTTTTTCTTAATTTTTTTACAGTTTTTTCCAAACTTGCTACTAAATAATCCACCTGTTCTTTTGTATTAAATTCTCCAAAAGTCACTCTTAAAGCTCCTTTTATTAAATTCTCATTTAAGCCTATAGCACTAAGCACATGTGATGGCATAGGATTTTTAGAATTACAAGCCGAACCACTTGAAGCACATATTCCTAAATTATCTAATTCTAAAAGAAGATCATTTCCGTTTATTCCTTCAAATGATATATTTGAATTACCCGGCAATCTTGCATTTATAGCTCCATTTATTCTTATATTACTTATTTTTTTTGAAACTTCATCTATGTAATAATTTCTAAACAATTTCATTTTTTTAATATGATTTTCAATATCATTATTGGCTAATTGGCAGGCTTTTCCCAGCCCCACTATTCCAGCCGTGTTTTCAGTTCCTGCTCTTTTATCTCTTTCTTGATGTCCACCATTTATAAACTTTTCAAATTGAATATTTTCTTTTACATATAAAGCTCCTATTCCTTTAGGTCCATAAATTTTATGGCCAGATAAAGATAGCATATCAATTTTCATTTTACCAACATCTATTTTAGTATTTCCAACTGCTTGAACAGCGTCTGTATGAAATATTATCCCCCTTTGTTTCGCAATTTCTGCAATTTCTTCTATTGGCTCGATAGTACCTATTTCATTATTTGCAAACATTATGCTTATCAATGCTGTTTTATCTGTTATAGCTTGCCTTAATTCATTAAGATTAATAAACCCTTTTTCATCAACATTTAAATAAGTGACTTCAAATCCTTGACTTTCTAAAAATTGACAAGACTCTAATACTGCATGATGTTCAATTTTAGATGTAATTATATGGTTTTTGTATTTTTTATTTTTATATGCTATCCCCTTCAAGGCTGTATTATCTGCCTCTGAACCGCTTCCAACAAAATATATCTCATTTTTCTTTGCACCTATTAAATTTGCAACTTTTTCTCTTGCTTCTTCTACTGCCTTTTTCGCATTTCTTGCTAAATGATATACAGAAGATGGATTTCCATATTCTTCACTAAAAAAAGGTATCATTTCATTTAAAACTTCTTCTTTGACTTTAGTAGTAGCACCATTATCAAAATAATATGTATCCATAAAATCTCTCCTTTGTGCTATTATATTAATGAATTTAAATATTGGTTACTATTCTATTTTTTATTTAACTAGAAACTATACTCGTATGGTTAAGTTTTTTCATATTTTTCCCATCACTTCGCTAATTTTTTTATATCCTCAATTTTTTTCATAGTTTCATTAAAACCATAATTATACAAATCTTCTATTTTATCTACATCTAGAAATCCAACTTTATCTTTTATAGGAATGGTTAAAATTATATCACTTTTCTTCATATTTTCTTCAATAATCTTATTCCCCATAATATCAATAGCTTTTAATACAATATCAAATGCACTACTATTTGAATCAATCTTAATTGGTTCAAAATTAACAGTGATAATCTTATCTGCTCCCTGACTTTTAACCTCATTAATTGGCGAATTGTTTAAAGTTCCACCGTCTAAAAAAATATGTTCTTTAAATTTGCATGGGCAAAAAATGCCAGGAAAACTGCTACTTGCTCTTACTGCCGTTCCTATGCTTATATCACTTATATATTTATTTTCTGTGCTGTTTTTAGGAATGCTATTTGTAAAAACATACTCTTTTCCATCTGTTAAATCAATAGTTGGAATCACAATAGGCATTTTTATATCATACATTTTAAAAATATTCTTTTTACTTGCAAATTCATTATACAAATTTTCAATTTTATTACCTTTATTAATTCCTGTAAATTTAAACTTTTTTGTAGTAATATAGCTTTCCAGTCCGTCCAAGATTGGCCTTTTTTCAATTGCTGTAATTAGCTTACCATATCTTTTAAAAATCTCTAAAATATGGCAAGGAGAATACCCCATAGCATATAAAGCCGCAACTAAACTTCCTGAACTTGTTCCTCCTATAATATTTACATTAATATCATTTTCCTCTAATGCTTTTAAAACCCCAATATGGACAGCTCCTCTAATTCCGTCCACCAGATAAAACCAAACCTAACTTCAAAAAATCACCACCATAAAAAAAGAAAGTAATTAAATACTCCCCTTTTTATTATTTACATTAATTCAACTATTATTCATCTATATTTTTAGTATAATAAATATTTTCTAATGTAACTTGCTTTTTATTATACTCCCCTATTTTGTCTGGAAAATTTGTTAATTTTAATTTAGATATATCCTCAATAATTGTGCCATCATTTTTTAAATATTTCTTTTCAGATTCATTATATATTAAAACATAATCATCTCTTATATCTATATTTGCATTTTGCATACTTAAAATTTGTTTCATATCATCTGAATATATATATGTTGTTTTAGTGCTTTCATCTATAACTTGAAGCAACTCTTTTTGCTTAATTTTTTGTACAGAATCATATTTTAATTCTAAAACAACTTTTCCATTACTATTAATTACCCCTAAAAGGCCTCTGTCATCTTTTGCAATAAAATAATTTTTATATAAATATTCTATATATCTATATGTTTCTCCTACTAATTGTGTGCCATTTTTATCCATTATCCCATAAGATGTTATATTATTATTGTCCACTGTTGAAATTTTATAATCTTCGCTTTCCGTATTATAAATGGTTTTATCAAAACTAATTTCTACTTTATTACCATTTTTATCATATACGCAATTTGAATTTGTTTTTTTGCTATATAAATATATTCCTCTAGAATCTATACTTTCACTTTTAATGTCGATTATTTCTTTTCCCTCTTTAGAAATTACACCATATTTTTTATTTTTTTGCACTATATAATCTTCAGTATTATCATCATAAACTATTGATTGATACTCATGTGGTATTATTCTCTTCTTTTCTTTGTATACTCCGAATTTTCCATTATCTGATGCAATAATATAAATTTCTTCCAATTCTGTAATTCTAGACATTTCATTATATTTTGTGTCTAAAATTTTCTTTCCATAATAATTAATATATCCATATCTATATCCATCATTCGTAGTATTTGAAACAATAAATCCTGCTTTTCTGTAATCATCTTTTTTTGAATAATATCCATCTGAAATAATACTATCATATTCTACATCAACAAGCTTATTTCCATTTAAGTCTATTACACCTTTTTTAGAATTTTTTTCTACAATAAATTTTCCCTCTACCGGTTCTAAATTTTCTATCTTTTCATATACATTTTTTACTATCACATTTCCTTTAAAATCTATTAATCCATATAAATTATCTTTTTTGTATTTTAATACACTTTTTTCATAATTTAAACTACTTGCAACATTTTTAAGCTTTATTGGTTCCACATATTCAAATTGTGTAAATAACTGTTCATGTTTACTATTATAAAATGAAATTTTTTCATTTTCCCAACATGCAAAAACATCCTCTTCCGGATTTGGAATTACAATTTTCGTGTATTTTGAATCTATTATAGTATTACCTTGTTTGTCAATAACACCATATAAGTCATTTTCTTCTGATATAAAATAATTATACTCTGTAATTTTTGAAAGCTCATACTCTTTATTATTTTTATTTAAATTTTTTTGCAAAAATATTCCTATAATAACTATTACAACTGTAAGTATTAGTACAACAAATTTTTTCATTTAATTTTTCTCCTCTCTTCATTACATATATTAGTATAGCATAAAATCAGAAAAATTACTATAATTTATTAATTTTTGTAATAGTTTTTTAAAGTCAAAAAAGAAATATGCTTTTAAAACATATTTCTTTTTCTAATTTATACTACAAATTTTTTAATTAGTATTATTCCACCTGCGATTACTATTAATATAGTTCCTGCAATAATGTAAATTGTGTAGCTTTTATCTTTACCTGTTGAAGGTACAATAGATACATTTGCTCTATCCTGATCTCTTTCATCAGTATTTGTTTCACTATATGATGGCTTATAGTTACCTGGTATACTTTCATTTTGATTAATACCCGTTAAATTCCTAAGTCCAATTATTTCTGCAAAACTTTCTAGATTTATGTTCTCATTTAAATTGTTTATTTGTTTTTTAACAACAACCGTATAAATCTCTTTTGACTTATCTTCATCCTTTGCTTCTGGTGTTAATTCTGTATTACTTACAATTAATAATTTATTTAATTTTTCACCACATTTTGTGGTTTCAGTATTAAAATAACTTACTTTTATGTTGCTTTTTATTTCTTTTCCAGAGCCCGCTACTACTTCATTTGAATCACTTTCAAATAAATCTTCCAATTTTTTAGTAATTTCTTCCCCATTAAATGAAGCGTACTTACTATCTTCAGAAATATAATCCATAATCTTACTTGGTTTTGTTTTAACTAAATCATCTTCGGTTTCAGTTCCATATTTATAATAATCAGATGTTGCATAATCAACTTCAGATTTGTTTGTAACTGTTAATTTATATGTAACTTCTAATTCAGAACCATATATTTTTTCTAAGTCTGTTTCAATTTTTGCATTTTTTACTCCATTTTTGCCATCACCTGATGTTAAATTAGATAAAAATGCAGACACACTTACCAAAGCCGGATTTCCATTTATCATGGTTGTACCATTTTGTAATGTTAATTTAACATTACTTATTTCCTTATTTAATGTCATATCGGTTTTTGGTCTTTCAATAATTCCAAAACACATACCCGTTAAGTTTGTATTTAATTTTGTAACATCATTTATTGCAGTTTCCTTATTTGCTACATATTCAAAATTCAATTTAATCTCTGGAGTTCTCGCTGTTAATACAGTTTTTTCATTATCTGCTATATATGTATGATTCATTTCTTTATCATTTTCTGTTCTAATTTTAATTATATCATCTGTATCTGTTGCAACATTATTAGTTTTACCATTAATATTTTCAATAAACCAGTATTCCCCAGCATCTTTTGCAGGTCCTGTTAAAATTGTAGACTTATAATCTTTTGTTTTAATTGGGTCATTGTTATCTTGAATTTTTGTTTTAATTTCTGGCGTTGTTGTTCCCTCTGTACTAAATGTTCCATCTGTTTTTGCTTTTATGGCATTTCCATCTAAATCTTTATATTCTATGTTTCCATTTCCATAGTCAAACTGTAAGTAATAGGTTCCTGGTACAACACCTGGAATTGAATATATTCCATCTTCTTTTACTTTTGTAATTGCAAATGAAGTTTTAGCACTCCATTTTCCGTCAGCCCCTTGTACTAAATCATCATTATAAGTATTAACAACTTTACCTTCTGAATCTACCAAACTAACAATAACATCCGATAATTTTTTCTCAATACCTTCGTTAAACTTACCATCACCAACTCTTGTATTTTTATCTTTACTATCTTCTGTCCTTTGGTCTTCGAACACAGTTCCTGATATTATTCTTGTGTCATGTAGTTTCAACTTTATAAATAAAGCCCTTGCTGTTTTTTCCTTTGTTACAGAATAGTGAATATTTTCTTTAGTATATTCAGATCCACCAGCTTCCCAATAACTATCATTTCTTAAATATCTATGCCATGCCTCTGTTTTTATATCAGAAGCACATTTAAAGAACTTTTTAGTTTCGTCTCTAGTTAAGTCATTGCGTACTAATGCATTTAATGCTTCATCTGTAACTCTAAATTGAATGTAAGTAGATTTAGTTTCTTCTGGAGCAATTCCATCCTTAAAAGCACTATTTTGATTATTTACATCAAAAGTTGCCTGGTTATCTGAATTTGCTTTCCAGCACTTAAATTGACTGTCATTAGCTCCATCTATAGTATCAACATATGACTCTGTATCTAACTCATACTTTCTAATACTTCCTAAACCATCATCTGTTTGTTGATTATAGTTGTTTACTAGTGATTTTAACTCTAATGCCTGTTCATTATATACATATTTTCCCGCAAAATCTCTCACTTCTGCTGGTTGAGAGTTATGTACACTTATTTTATATATAACATAAACTTTATATTTGTCTTTATCCTCAATATCACCAGATGAGTTATACCTAATATCTGAAGGATATATTGGTTGGGTAAATGTTGGGTATGTTGTTGTTTGTCCTTGTACTTTTGGCAAAAGATTTTCTTGTGTTGCACCTTCACTATTGTCTATATCTGGTTTTGCACTGTCTCCTATGTTATATTTAAAAGCATAATCTCCTTTTGTAAGCTTAACATATTCTAATGTTTGCTTTATTGTATAATCTGGATCAATTTTTCTAATTAATCCTAAATTTATAGTTTCAATTACATAATCTTCCTCTTTATAGTAATTCCATAATGTACCTTGTTTAGTAACAGCCGATCCTTTTTGTTCTTTTAGCTCATCATCAAAACCATCGGGATGTTCATTGTAATTTTGTTCTATTGCTCTTGAATAAATATCCTCTTCTACTGGATATCGTTCATCTACTGTAACCGTTACATATTCGCCTTTTCCATATTCAAATGACACACAAGCATTTTCTAAATTCCAATATACAAGTCTAACTCCATTAGTATCATATGCTATTTCATAACTACCATTACCATCTGTTACTTTTGTTTCAGAAAGAGGCTTATCTTCATTTATAATTTTAACATTTATGCCTCCAAGTTTTTCATCTCCCTTATTGTCAAAATAATTATTATAATCATCTTTTCCTTTCTTTGCTATTTCTTCCCATACAAAACCTTTTACTGTTACATATTTATGGTTTCCAATGGTTATTGTTGGAGATTCTTTACCTGGTGATATACTATAGATGTTATTATTTGGATCTGATTGTTCGCTTATTGTTCTATAATAATTTATTCTTATTTCTCCAATATCAACCCAATCTTTTTCCGCTACATATCCATCTTGATATTCTAAACAATATCCTTTTGGAGCTTTTATTTCATAAATATGGTATGTTCCTCTTTTAACTTTTTTAAATTCACCTGGAACTTTTATTCCTAAAGTAGGCTTTTCTTTAACATAATCTACTTTTCCTTCATCATCAACAGTTAACCAAGTTCCATCTTCATATTGTAATAATACTTCTGCTTCAAGATTCGTTATGCTTGTTTTATCTAAATCTATTTTATCTAATTTAAAAGCATAATCTTTTATATTAGTAAAAGTAACTTTATTTGTATAACTACTTCCTGTTCCAATTGTTATTTCTTTACTCTTACCATTAGTGCTATCGTCCGTACTATAAAATACATTTTTAGAATCTACCTCTGTAACTCTAAATTTACCTGTTGCATTATACATTAATATATTATCAATATTTATTTTTCCTTGAGAATTAGTATATAATATAGTTTTACTAGCCGTATGACTACCATCTGAAGCGATATATCCTCCTCTTGATATATCTTCTACTGTAAATCCAATTCCTTCTATTGGTTCATTTGTTTCTTCATCTATTTTAATTATCTCCAAATTTGCATATCTAGCATTTTTCAATATAACATCTGTCATATTTTTTGCATTTGGATCTATATACCCGCTAGTAACTGTGCCATCTCTTCTTCCAACATAACTATTTTGTACACTCATTGAAGGGTATCCATCTGGCGATTGAACCTCTGTTACAGTATACGTTAAATCTATAAAATATGTACCAACAATAATATTTATATATGTTTTTTCGTCTTTAGTATATATTGTTCCATCTGCAACCGTATATATTTTTGCCTTTTTATCATTTTCCTTTCCTTTTTCCTTATATTTTTTTAGTTTTGTCGCTGTCCCTCCAGTAGTATTTTCATCTTCAGTTTCATCTTTTATTTCTACAATTTCTAATGTTTTTATTTTTTGTTTTTCTTTTTGTTTTGGTAATTTATCTATTAAAAGCCCGTCTTCTGGTACTTCTATAGATACTGCATAAGAATATTCTCGTCCATAACTATCATAATAACTACCTTCTTGATCTCGTATAGTAACTCTCGTTCCTCTTAATTGTATTGAAGAATTAATAACATCTTTTTTTATTATCCTTGCTTTTCCTGGCTCTAGTTTTTTATTTGTTAAAATAACATTTTCAGTTGCTCCTGCTTTTACTGTAATTCCACTTACATATGTTACCATTCCTAATCCTGCTTGTTTACTTACAGAATAATATCCTGTTGGTGCTGTAACTTCTGAAACAGTATATGTATGATCTACAGGAACACGTATTGAAGTTCCACTAATTCCAACTGGTATAAGGCTCTCATCTGATGGGCATTTTAGTCCTAATTCATTATAATAATTTCCACTTTCATCACGAATTGATACATATGCTCCACTAATACTAGCTCCTGTATCGGCATCTTGTTTTATTATAGTTATATAACCCGTTTCTGAAATATTTTTTAAAATTACTGTTGCAGAAGAAACTTCTTCTTGATTGGTATCTTCATTATAAGAATTTTCTTCATTAGAAGGCACATATACTGTTTCTTGCCATACAACTGCATCATTATTTTTTTGAATTTCTAAATTCGGATAATCTGATGGTGCTTCAACCTCAATAACACTATAATTACCTACTGGTAAATCAGTTATTGTTATTCCTTCTTTTGGTACTGTAAATGGTGTTTTAGTATTTCCTGTTTTTACTGATGTATATCCTTTAGCTGTTTTTTCTCCTTGTGTCCAATAGTTTCCTTTACTATCTAATATAATAACTTTCGCTCCATCTAATTTTTCATCTGTTATTGCATCTACTTTATATATTATTAAGTTTCCTTTTTGTCCTGATTTAACATTTACAAGTTCTACAGATTGAGTTGAATTTGAACCTCTATTTTCTTCTAGCTTTCCATTATTATATACATAATCTATTAATATATTTTTTACTTCTATTACAGGTTTTATTTCCTCATCTTTTGATTTTTCAACCTGTTCTTGTGGTGATAAAAATCCTTCTGGTGCAACCGTTTCTACGACCTCATAAACTCCTGGTGGAAGTCCTTTATTTTTATTATCTTTATCGGTATTACCATATAAGCTTAGTCCTTCTTCTGGAATCGCAAATTCTACTTTACTATCACTTTCTTCTGCATAATATATATTTCCCTCTTCTGAAGTACTTTCTTTTTCTTCTCCTGGTTTATAATATTTTTTAGTTATTGTATTATAAACCGTAACTTTAGCACCTCCAACATTTTCTTCTTTTATACCGTCTATTTTTCCTATAGTTAGCATTCTTTCATCTTTTTGCTCTTTGTAGTTTTCTATATCTATAGTGTATTCATCTTGATTATTAGAAACTACATATCCTTGATTTCCAGTCCATGATTCACTAATAAATAATGGTGTTCCTATTGTATCACTTACATCATCATGATATATTTCTTTTGTTGCATCTATTCCTTTTTCTGCATATTTTGTTCCTTGATATTCTAAATTATATCCCTCTGGAGCTGTTATCTCAAAAACTTTATATTCAATAGAATCATCTGCACCCAGCTCACATTTATTTTTTCCTTTAGGTAATCCCGATATAGTTACAGTTCCATTTTCAGTAGTAAATTTTGCTGCCTGACTCACTCCATAAGTCCAACCACTCGTTTCTTTCCATTCTTTTTTATTATAAGAATAATATCTTATGTTTTTATCTTTAACATCTTTATTACATGTAAAGGTACCATCACTCTTTAACCAACCAAAACATTTATTAGCTTCTGATGCTTTTCTATGGTGACAATATACAACAAAAGTTCCTTCAAGTGGTTCTCCTGTGTCTCCATCTGTTTTATTAATTGTTATTGAAAAACTACTTTTGCCTAGTTCAAAATCTTCTTCCACATTTTTTCTACTCATTGAAGCAACATTTCCTTGTTCCTGACTAGAAAAATGTGTAGATACAACAAACATATTTAAATTACATACAACATGTTTATATTTGAAATGAATTTTATATTCATTATTTCCTAATACATTATTATCTATAAAAATATAATATTCTTTATTACTTTTAATAGAATCTGTATCAGTTATTTTTGTTGTACCATTTTCATCTGAAGCAATAAACACATCTGATGAATCAGTAAATAAACTCTTCTTTTTTCCATTTATAACTATATAACCACCACTTATATCTCCAAATTTTACATTTTGTCTTGTGCCTCCTGTAGTATTTGAAGAACTTTTTAAAAATGATAGCTTAAATTTTATTCTTTTATAATTTTCTTTAGTGTCTGTAGAAAGTATTTCTCCTTTTGCTTTATTCTCCTTTTTTTCATATTTTGTTGCAAATTCTTCATATTGTGTAGCTTCATTAATTAAGTCATTAATTTGATTTTGTGCATATTTTGTAAATTTTGATTTTTGTGCAAAATAATCTCTAATATCATTATAATTATTCATATTAGTATTTATATTTTTTAAGAAGTTAGAACTTCTATACCATAATGCCCATTGGTCTAACCTTATATATGGTGATTGTGTTGTATTAAATACATTTCCACTTGCTTTAACAACACCATCTGATATTTTATAAATACCTCTTACAGTTTTACCATTTCCACCATTATCTGGGTATTTATATACACTATTTTTATTATATTTTAATTCTTCTCCCTTATGTGTTAATACATATGCAACATAGTATGCATATTTTTTAGTACTAGTATTGCTAGTTTTTGCTCCACCTAATTTATTATTTCCCGTACCTGTACGTAAAGTTATTTTTTCACCATTTATAACAACATGTGTTGAAACTTGTGTAGAATCCCCATATATAGTTCCATCTTTTGAGTGTAACATACAATACACATAATCTGTATAACTTGCATTTCTTAACCAATCCATATATAAACAAGCTTTATAATCACGTTGTTCACCTATAAATTTTCCGGTATTAGAATTTATTGCACTACAATAATCCCCATTTACATACTTGCCTGTTATACTATTTGTCTCCCATGGTACACATTGCCTAATATCATTTACTGGTTTTCCATTTACTTTTTTTCTTTTCCAGTGGGTTTCAAAATAATAATATTTATCACCACTTACATTTTTACTCGCAGTAGAGCCTGACATATTTGCTTCAAACTCTGCACTAGCTGCTGTTGCAATTACAGGTATTGTAAATAATATTATAAAAATTATACTTATTAAAAAAGCAATTTTTCTTTTCATTTTCTCACCTCACTTCACTTTAATTTTTTGTTAAAATATATTTTTTTGTTAAGTAAATTACTGTTACTATTAATCCTATGCTTAATATTCCTAAAACCGCCATTTCTATCTTTTCTCCTGTTTTTATACTTATAATAGCATTTGCCGTACTTGAATTGTTTTTCTCATTATCATCTACAATAGAATTTTTATTGTTAACACTTGTAAGTTCTACCTTATTGCTCATTAATCCTAAATTTGAACCTGAAAGTTTTTTTGTTAATACAAGTGTTATAGTTTTACTATTTCCTGGTTTTATAGTTTGTGCTGCAAACGCATTAGATTTAAGCACTCCTTCGCTTTCATACCAAGAATCATTTAAATTAGACTTAAATTCCATTCCATCTGGTAAATAATCTGTTATTTCATTAACATATCCTTCTACTTCCCCTTCATTTACTACCTTTATTTGGTATGTAACAACAGCTAAAGAAGAATTTACAAGTTTTGCAGAAACTTCTGCTTTAGCAAGTTGACTCTCATTAAAATGTGTAGATTTTGTTTCTTTATTATTACTTAGAGAAATATCTGTTATTGTTTTTTCTATTTTTAAATCAAATTTACCAATATTTACAAGTCCCATATCAATATTTGTTATGTTATAATCTTGTAATTCTAGAATATCTGTATATGCAATACCTGCTTCATCTGATTCCATAACATCTGAATTTCTATCATCACTTACATTTTCTTTTTGATAATCTGTAAGTCCATACTTATCTTTATCGTAATTAAATTTAACTATATATTTGTTTTTTGATAAATTGTTAAATTCATATGCTCCATCACTTGAAGTATTTTTAGATTGAACCACACTCATATCTGAATATTTTAATAACTCAACTTTTACATTTGCAATTTTTTCTTCTGCCTCATTTCTTAAACCATTTTTATCTTGGTCTAACCACACCAACCCAGAAATAGAATATCCTTTTGAAGTATTTCCTGAATTATTATTTCCTTTGTTATCATCATTGTTATTATTATCTTTATTGTCATCATTGTTACCTGTGTTATCATCTTTTTTGCCATCATCATCTTTGCCATCATCTGGAGTTACATCTTGTCCTCCACCATTTTCCGCTTTTTGTATAATGTTTGTAACTGTGTTAGATTTCAAGTTCTTTAACACTGCCGTATTACTTATTTCAAGTGTTTTTACATTTTCTTCTAATTGCTTTGTTGTACAATAAATATTAACGGTTGCTTCTTCCCCTGGCATTATTGTAACTTCTAAATTTAAATCTTCTCCTTCTGATAAAGACTTAGTATAGCTACTTTCATTTGTAGTTAATATTGCTTGCTCTGGTATAATCCCTTTTGGTAAAGCATCTGTAAGTGTTGTGTGTATTAAATTAGTTTTACTTGTATTTTTTATTGAAATAGTATATGAAAAACTTCTATTTTCTTCAATGTATGTTCCTCTTATATCATTCGTCATAGAAATTGTAGCTTCCATTAAAGTTCTATTTATAGTAAAAATATTAGACTTTTGTTTTTCAACATTGTTTGCAGTTGCATAAGCTTGATTCTTAAAAATCATATCACTTACATCTCCAGTATATGCCTTAACTTTTAAATCTAAAGTTAACCCTACAGTTTCTCCTGCTTTTAATGTTCCTATTTTCCAAGTAACAGTTTTTTGGCTTTCATTATAACCATCATTTGGTGTTGATTTTTCATCCCAAAGGTTAACAGTACCATCTATATCTTTACCCAGAAATGTTGATTTAACATATTCTAAATTAGAACTTATTTCATCATAAACATTTACATCTTTTAACTCTTCATTAGTTAAATTTATTACTTTTATTATGTAGCTTAATTCATCACCTTCATCATAACTTTCATCTAAAAAACATGGTGATGTCATTACTATTTCTATTTTTCCTTCAACAATATTATTTTCAATTTTATTTGAAGTATATTTATAATTACTTCCAACAACTGTTGCAACAGCACTTGTTCCAAATGTTTTTCCAATATTAGATGAATCTTTATTAACAACAACATAATAACTTACAGAAACTTCACTTTTAGCACTAAGTGTTTCAAACACTCTACTAAATTCATTTACACGAATTCCTGAAGTATAATCTGTAGTTTCAGTTATATATTCTTCATCTCCATTTTTAATATAACTGTTTTCTTTAAATCCATTTCCTTTTCCTAAATTTGTTGCATATGTTGTATATGTTACTTCTTTTGGTATTTCATCTGTTAATGATACATATTTTAAATCATTATTTGTATTATTTTTTAATGTTATTGTATATTTTAAAATTTCTCTTTCTCTTACATCTTTTTTATCTCCTGCTGAAACCGTTTTTGTTACCGTTATATCATTTTCTGAAGCTCCAACATTATTTACAATTTGTGAATTTGCACCAACATTATTTATTGCTTTTGTTTCAAGTTTTTCTGCCATAGTTGGAATTATATATGTAAGTTTTTCTTCTTTTTGCCCATTATCATAATAATTTACATCTTTATTATTTGTAACTTTAAAATTAATGTTTCCTTCTGTTTTTTCTACATTTGAACTTAATGTTAAATCACAATCTATTATTACATAAGTTCCTTTTATATTTCCTGCTACTGGGTAACCAGTTTGCTCTCCTTGTAGATTAACTTTTAAAATATTTCTTCCACTTTCAGTTTTATTTAAAGTATATCCATTATCTTGTAACCCATCTAAATACAATGTTTTAATATTATTAATTTTTACATCTGTAATTTCTTGTGGAATACCTATCTCTATACTTGGATTATTATATAAATCGTATTTTTCACTATCATTTCTAAGCATTGTCATTAATGTAACATTTTTGTTCATTCCTGGTGCTAATGTAGGATTTTTTATTTTAGAATACATTCTTGTTGTTGTTTCTTGTAGCCCAATATTATTTTCAACTTTAAAAATATCTTTTATAGCCCATGCTTGATTTAAGTTTTCAATTTGCTTTAAAATGCTATTATCATATTCAGTTGGTTTTAATGTTTCATTTAATTTAATATTTAAAGTTCCTTGATTTTCTGCATTTTCAATATTATATACTAAATTATTTCTTGCATTTAAAAATTCAATTTCTAAATTATCTCCATTTAAACTTAATCTTACACCATTTTGCTCTATAAATTTTGTCTCTTCACCACTTATTTGTTCTAAATTTTGTATAGTTTGTTTATTTATACCAACGTTTTCTTGCCCCTCTATAATTTTAAAATTACCATTTTGTCCTAATATATTTAATAATTCATTTTTAGAAACTGTAATTTTATTTGTTTCAATATTTACATTTAATTGTTTTATAACTTCCTTGCTTTCAGTTTGTTTATTAAAAATCTGAAAATTACTTGAAGTTTTAGCAAATAAAATATTATTTTCTATTCCAGAATATCTTATATCTAATAATACATTTGTATCTATTTTTCTTTCTTCTCTTGAATATATTTTTCCTTTATATATTTTATTTTCATTAGGAGTTACTTTAATATTAACAATTCCCGCTTTTTCTTCTGCAAGTTCTAGCTCTTTTTCAGCTTTAATAGCAGTTTCATCATAAAGCAAAATTTGAGAATTTGCTTTTATTTTAACATTTTCTAAATTTACATCTTCTGGTAAAATATATGTAACAATCAACATATCTTTTGAATCTTTTTTCCAAGCAACACTATCTTCATTTGCTTCATTTTTTTCTATTTTGTTTTCTAAATTTATATTAACTTTTTTGTTTTGTTTATTAAAATTCCATTCATCTTTTGAAAATTCGTTTTCTGCTTTTCCATTAGTTAAATTTGTACCTCTTGAATATACTTCAACATTCTCTGTATTTTCTGGAGCAGTAAGCTCAATGTTTGTTTGTTTTACAGGATAGCTATTTTTGTTTAATTGTGTACCAACTAAAACTTGAATAACCCTTTTATTAGTATCATTAATTTTATATATTTTATTTGTAATTATTTTTGCATCAAAAGTATTTTCTTCTTGTGATGTATATGGAGATTTATATGTTACTCTAACACTGCTTATTTCTTGAATTTCTTTTTCTTTTTTAGGCATTACTAAACTTCCGCTTAATTTTAAATTTGTTTCTTTGCTTAAATTACTTAAGGCATATTTTTCATCTTGTTTTTGTTTAATTTTAACTTTAATTTCAGCACTTTCTCCACTATTTATTTGATTTAAATAAATTACATTTGATTCAATTTTTTCTACTTTAGGGTCTTTAAAGCTGTTATCTATTTCAAAGTTACTGTTTTCAAAAGAAACCTTCCCTTTGAAATATCCATCTTCTCTAACGCCAATATTTAAATACAAATATACCTCTTGTGTTGTTGTAGTATCTAGTGCAACTACTTTATTTCCATCTTCTTGTTTAAAATAGCTTTCAAAATCTATTGAAGATTTTCCAAAACCTGCAGCATATGAAACTACATTTAGGCCAATAAAAATAAAATAATAAAGCACCATTGTAAGTATAATATTTACTGCAACTACTTTTTTCATAAACCTTTCCTTTGCCATATATAAAACTCCTTTCATGCAATGATTTAATAATTACTCACTCACTTGTATTCTTATACAATTATATTTTTACATCTTTTTGTAGTTATTTCAATAGCTAAAATTTAAGGGACTTTTTTTATTACAATTTTTTCTTTCTATCCTTTTACGGAAAGTACTTTGAGCGTTTTTTGGGGCGGTTTTATTAAATTATTATTACATTTTTATTTCAAATTATTTTTTCAAGCTCAAAAAAAGCGGTATCCCTTACGGATTACCGCTTTTTAAGTATTTTTATTTAAGTACTTTTTTCTTTAAAATTACAAATCCTGCTCCTAATACAATTAGTGCTATTGTTCCTGCTATCCAGTAGGTATTACTCTTGTCTTTACCTGTATTTGGTACTATTGTAATTATTGTATTATCAGTCTTTTTCCAATAATCATTTTCTCTTATTGCATTTAATTCTATTAGTTTATCTAACTTCATAGAAACAACTCTTGCTTGATTTTCATATACTAGGTCATCTGCTGTTGAAGCAATTGTTGCTACTGCTGTATATTCTACTATTTGGCTTTCTCCTACTTTTAACCTATTCCATCCTGTAACACTTAAAGTATCTGTTTTTGTTGTAGTTGTAGAACCTTCTGAATTTTGCTCAGTATTTTCAGTTGTAGTAGATTCACTTGTTTGATTACCTGTTGTTTCTGGAGCTTTTTTCTTAAATTTTATATCTGTCTTTTCATTTGTGACGTTAAGCGTTCCATCTTTTTGCAACTCTCCTATTTTACTACTTATATCTTTAAGATCCTCAACATTAGTTTTATATTTTTTGTCTATATAATCTTCTACTTCTGTTACTTCTACACCTTTAAGCTCTTGGTCATTTGTTTCACCATATTTGTAGTAATTATCGTTCGTAATAGTTCCATCTTTATTAACAGTTCCATAATCCCATTGTGAATTATTTGTTATTGTAATTTTATATGTTGTTTCTAATTGTGTTCCATGTATCAAGTTCGGATCTAGTTCTGCTTTAGCACTTGTAGTTCCAGTTTTAGATAGCTTTGATAAATCACTTATATATTGTGGCTCATCTACTGGATTTCCAGTTGTCATTACAGTACCTACTTGGTTTGTAAGCTTAACATTTGTTATTTCTTTAACTGGTGTTATCTCTGTTTTTGGGAATGTTATAATACCAAAGTTAAATCCATCAAATTTTTCTATATGCTCTACACCTGCAAGATTTTTGTCGTTTTCTATCGAAATACCAGTTCTAGGTGTATATGCATTTATAAGTTGACTTGTTTTAGCTTTACCTAATTTATAACTGTTATCTCCCTCTATCTCTGCTCTTTGTGTTGTATCATCAACTGCTGTCGAATATTTTGTGCTACCCATATATTTATACCATTCTGTATTATTTCCATTCTTCATTGCAGTTTTAATATTATCATCTGTTATTATAGTAGATTTATATTCAACAGATTGTACAGCTATTTCATCTCCTGATATAGGTATAATTTTTTGGTCTCCATTACCATATGTAAATCTTACATAATAGTAACCTGGTATAACACCTTCAAATTTATATGTTCCTGCACGCTCTGTACCTGATACAACAGCTGTACCTGTTTTTATATTACCGTTTTCATCATGAGCAACTTTTCCATTTTCGTCTAGTTGATATAATTTTGCAGTTTCATATTGATTATTTCCTATTGGTGTTACTAAATCCACTTTAACACTTTGTACCGTACTTTCTTTATCATCATATATACCATTACCTAGATTTTGATTGTTATTTTTGCTATCATCAGTTGCGGTATCTTCAAACACTGTTCCAGAAATTGTTCTTTGTTTTTCTGGTAAGTTAAATTTAAGATATAAATTATTGCATGTTTCTTCTATATCTATTGATCTATGAACAAAATATTTTTTGTTAGTTTGTTCATTTCTATCAGCATAGGTTGATTGTCTTGCACTTTCATATTGTTTAGCACTTCCATCTTCATCCCATACATTATCGGTTCTTAAATACTCATGATATGCATTTAATGTTGTTTTAAATGGCGTAATTTCATCTACCTTTTTATTTATAAAGTCATCTAGTAAGTCATCTTTCATTTTAAACTGTACATATACACTCTTGCATTTTCCAGCTTCTATTCCATCTTCATTTATAGAATCTTTTGCTTTATCTGTAAGGGTTCCATCTTCACTCCATGCACTTATAGTTTTTTGTTGTTCTGATGGATCCAAATCATTATCTAATTGAGTAGTATCTATTTCAAAATAGTTACGCTTTTTACCTTCCGTATTTTCAAATTCCCCTGCAAAATCTGTAACCTTCAAATTGTTTATATACATTTTTTCTTCTTTATATAGATTAGGATCTCCTTCTACTGGCGTTGTGTTAAATATATCTATTCTATATACTATATAAACTGCTAAATCAGCATTTTTTGCTTGGTATGCAATTATATCTGATGGATATACCTTATCAAATGTATAATATTTTTTGGATACTTGTTCTTGCTCTGTTGGATATATTGGATCAACTTGTTGTCCTGTAGTTCCTGGTAATACTTCATCATAGTTATATCTATATTTAAATCCATTCATATTTACTTTACTATATGCAAGATGTGTTTTTACACTTGCTGTTGGTATTTCTTTTGACATTAAACCTAAGTTAATATGTTCAACAGTATAATTATCTTCATTATAGTAACCTGTTAATGGTGTTGTTTTTAGAGTATCTGAACTATAATTTCCACTTGAAATATTTTTATTATTTTCTAATATTTCTTTATAGTCATTAATTGTTTTACTAGATTTATATGTTACAGCTTCTCCTGGGTACGCATTATCCTTTTTATCTTTTATAGTTTGGTCATTTAATTTTGGTGCTGTAATTTGATATTCTTGTGCTTTAGAATTTATTGGTAGTTCTTCTCCAGTAAATGGATCTACTGCTATATATGTATCATTATCATATTTAAATAATACATAAGAATTTATTAAATCCCAATAATAGATATCTTCTCCTTTATTCGTTTTAGTAAATTCATAGCGTCCATTTACTGTTTTTGTTGTTGCCAATAATGTACCATCAACTTTACGTAGCTCTACATCAATATCTTTATCAAGATCAAGCAATTTATCGTTTGATCCATCTTTATAGATGTAATCATATTTATCACCTTTAGTTTGACCATCAATCCATACAAATCCTTCTAGTTTTGTAATTATTTTTTTGTTTAAAATTTTATAAGTTACTTTATTCTCTTTAGTAGAAATATTTACTTCTCCACAATTTACCCATTGTTTTTCAGAGTCATAACCCTTTTGTTTTGTTATGTCATATCCTTTTGGTGCTTTTACTTCGTAAATTTCATATGTTCCATTTACAATTCCTTTAATTTCTATTTTTCCATTTTCGTCTGTTTCAAATATGCCTGCTTTAGATGGGTCATCTTCGCCTGTTAAATATTTATCATGAGTAAGGTCAACATAGTCATATGTTCCCTTATCATTACTCATTAACCATTTATTTTCAATGTACTTACCTTTTTCGTCTAATCCACCTTTTTCATCAAATTGTGCTTCAGACTTAACTAATTTAATTTTAAATTGAGCACCTTGTAATTTTAGTTTATCTTCTATACTTTTATCGTTTTCAATTGTATAGTCTCTTTTTTCTATTACTAGGTCTCCAGATGTTCTGTCATCTGTTATTTCAATTTTATTAGTATTTTTAGAGAAAACCGTAACATTTTCTATTGAGCAATAATTTCTTCCATCTATTTGCATATGTCCAATTTTTTGATCTTGGTCTTCTTTTATATCACTACTTGTTTTTGAAATTCTAATCGGATCTATATAATACCCTTTATTTCCTTCTGTTTCTACCAATGTATATACATAGTTTTCATTTCCAAATCCTGCTGCATATAGTCCCTTTATACTAATTACACCATTAGCATCTGTTGTGAATTCTTGTGCTTCTTTAAATTCTCCAAAAGTTACTACTTTTGTTTCTATTTTCTTAACCCATTTTTCAAGAGTATTACAATAAACTTTAAATTTCATTCCTTCTAATTTTTCAGTTTTTGTTTCTCCATCAATTCCATATGTTCCTATTTTTATAAGTTCTAAATCACCTTTTTTTACTTTTAAATTAAATGTAAATTCTTTTTCTGTATTTTCAGTTTTTTCTTCTACTTTTTCAATTTTTAATAAACCTTGTGGTGAATTATATTTACCACTAACATATGTCCATCCTGATGGTATATCAGCTTTTGTATAAGAACCCCTTAATGTTCTATACTTTACTTTTTGATATTTATGTTTCTTAAACACATGTATTTTTACTTTGCTTACTTGCTTTTCAGTTTTATTAATTAAGTAAAAATTAGTATTACTTTTTATTTTACTAACATCTGTAAATGTTTTTCCATCTTGTTCTATTTGAACTTTATCTGTTTTACTACCATCTGTATATTCTAATGTTACTTTATCAATAGTTCCATTATATTTAACACTCATTGGTCCAACCTTATAGTTTTCTGTTGTAATTGTAGCTTTTCCTGCAGATTTACTACTACTTGCTGCAACTTTAAAACTTTCTACAACATCTGATTTTATATTTGTTTCATCAGTTGTTGCACCAACTTTATAATCTTCTATTGATTCTTCTTTTTCTCCTACTTTTGTACCATCTGTTTGTGTTTTAGAACTAGCTTGTTTAATTCCGGAACCTAATGAAATTGAAGCACCTTTTTCTTCTGCTTGTCTTACAGCTTCATTATATAATGCTCTATTATCTCCTTTTCTTGATCTAGCATCTCCATTTGCTGTTACTGATGTTCTTAAGGCTTTTGTAAATACTCCTGTATGATGCCAAATTACACCTTGAACAGATGAATTATATCCTGCTCCTTTATATAATAAATATGCTGCAATTCTTTCATTTTTAGTACTTTTAAAGCTACTACTTATTGTTTTTATACTTGAAGCTCTATAATAATTTCTTATTCCTGCTTCCACATACTTATACTCTGTTTTGGTAGTTGTTACACCATTTACTGTTGTAGTAACATTTCTTTTAGCCCTTACTTCCATAGAATCTTTAAGATGTGCGCCACCTGCAATACAATAAAGGTTTCTTCCATTTTCCAACTCACTAAAAGTCACTCTTGTTGCTGCTTTAACTTCATTAGCACTAACTAATATCATCATTATTGCCATTAAAAATACTATAATTAATTTTTGTTTTTTCATTTTTACTCCTCCTTTCCCTTAAAATTTTATCTCTTTATTAAGTACTTTTCTACTTATTATATAAGTTCCAACTGCCATAACTGCTATTATAGAAAGTGTTAGTGTAATATATGTAATTGCAACACCTGTTTTAACACTTATAATGCAGTTACATGAACCCATATCATCTTCCGACTTTTGTTTATTTCCTGGCGTAGAATCTACATCATCTATTCCAAGGTTATTATAAGCTTCTGAAATTTCTGCTGTATTGTTAACTAATCCTGTATTAGATTCTGTCATTGTTTTTGTTAATACCAACGTTAATTCTTTTTCTTCTCCCGCTTCTAATTTTGTATTTGCTAAACTTGTTGTATGTAGATTTCCTTCTTCTTGATACCATTCTGGGTTTAGACTTGAATTAAATGTTAAATCTGTTGGTTTATAATCAACTATGTTTTTAACATATCCTGCAAGTTCCCCATTATTTTTAACTTTTACTTTGTATTCTATAACCACTGTTGAGTTTTGTAAATGTTTTGCTGCAATTTCAACTTTTGCAAGTGAAACATTATCATATTCATTTGTTTTTGTTCCTTCCGAATTTGTAATTGTAACTTTTGATATTGTTTTAGAAAGTTCTAAATCAAATGTTTTTGCTTCTACTAAACCTAAATCTATATTAGATTTACTGCTATTTGCAATTTCTAATGTATCTGTTGCTGCCACTCTTTGTTCTGTACCTTCCATAACTGTATTTATTATCTCAACATCAGAATTTTGACTATCTTGTACTCCATCTGCTTGATAAACTGTTGGTATATATTTTTCTGTATCATAACCAAATACAACTAAATATTTTCCTTCTGATATTTTAGAAAAAGCATAATATCCTTCTTCATCTGTTTTTTCTGTTGCTGTTACACTATTAGTTTGAAGATTTACTAATTTAACATCTATATCGCCTAATTTTTCTTCTTCTTGATCTCTTTTTCCATCTTCATTTGCATCTAACCATGCTGTACCAGATATTGTATATGTTTTTTCTTCACCTTGGTTTGAATTATTATTTGGTTCTTGTGACTGATTATTATTAGATGGATTTTCTTGATTATTATTATTGTTGTTGTTTTGATTATTCTGGTTTCCATTTGTATTAGATGGGTTTTCATTATTTCCACCATTATTTGTAACCTTCGTTCCTTCAGGCTCATCTTTTACTGTTGCTCCTAATAAATGTACAACTTTATCAGTAGATGCAACAACCGTATCTAATACACTTATTTTTGCATCATTTACAATTTCTGTATCTTCATAGCTTTGAACTTCATCATTTACTTTTGTTTTTATTAAAATATTAGCATTTTCCCCAGATTTTAGTTCACCTTCAATAGTTAATATTTGACCTTCATTTTCTTCGCTATTTTGTAAAGAATATTCTTCTGTAGAAAGTTCCTTTCCATTTAATTGTACTGAATTTACTTCAAGACAATTATCTAAATAGTCTTCTATAATTAAGTCACTTATATCTATTGCACCTTTTTCATTAGCCACATTTATTTGATAATCTATCTCTTGGCTTGGTTTAACGCTTTCACCAGCATTTGTTGCTTCTAAATTAATTGAAAGTTTCATTGCCTTAACATTTATACTAATAGCATTTGATCTTACAACATTTTTATTTTCTGTAACTTTAGCATATATAGTTCCTTTTTTTACTGTTGTAGCATTTTTTGCTTTTACTGTAACGAAAATCGGCATTTCTTTTGACATATTTTTTATTTCAATTCTATTTGTATTTTCTAGAACATCTCCTTCATAGCTCTCATCATCTAATTTACTATCATCAAAAGTTTCAATTTTTGTAACTTCAAATGCGTCATTTGTTATAAATTCAACATTAACATTTTTTAAATCATTTTCTGTTACATTGTTAACATTTAAACATAATCTTGTTTCTTGCCCTTGTTCAAGTTCTTCCATACTTTCAGGGTCTGAAAAATTCAAATTTATATTACTATTTTTTATTGTATTTGTAATATATCTTTTTTCTTCTCTTTCTTTATATTTTACTGTAATTTCATTTGAAACTACTTCAGATATTTCTTCTTGAGCATCTGCTTTTATATATAAATTTACTTTTTTTGTTTCGCCTATTGCAATTTTTTCAATAGTCTTACTAATTTCTTTATCTTCTAATTCTTTAAAATATACTTGTGGTGTTCCTATTCCATTTCCATCATCTTGCTTTGCTAGCTCCATGGCAATTGTATGTGCAGGAATTATTTCTTTTAGTTCTACATTTGTTGCATCTTCATTTCCATTATTTTTTAATGTAACTTCATATTTTACAATTTCTCCAGATGTTATTGTTTCTCCTGTTGAATCTTTTTCTACTTTTCCTTCTCCAACAACATCATTTCCTACAGTTGCTTTAATGTCAATTGCAAGTTCTGGCCCTGCACCTGTTGTTAAATCTAAAGTTGAAGCACTTGCTGTTTTTTCTTGGTTAGTATTTACATTTGTATATGTAACATCATAACTTTCTTTAGCTCCCATATTATAAACTAAATTTTCTGGAATATTAATTTTATATTCTGCTTCTAATTTTTCTCCAACTGCCATTTCATCTACTGTAATTAGGTAACTTTTAGAGTTTAATGCACTACCTTTTTTGCTCCAACCATTATTACTTTCATTTAAATCTGCTGTTGGATTTTCTTGGTTTGAGTAATAAACTTGAACATTTTTATTTTCAGAAAGCACGTTTATTCCACTTGTTAATTTAGCATTTAAATTGTCCTCTTTCTTTGTAGGGAAACTTCCAAGAATTTTTACATCCTTTACTGTTGCTCCATCATTATTAATTGTACTTATATTAATTGTTGCATCTTTAGCTTCTTTAGCTAGTTCTAGACCAACATTCTTTTTACCTTGGTCTCCTATTGTTTGTATTCCATATTCTTTAACATTATTTGTTGTAATTATTCCCTCATTTGCAACTATTTTAACATTTACACTTTCTTCTCCATTATCACTTAAACTTGTTGCAATTTCGTTTGTATAGTTTAATTTTATTTGTTCTTCTCCACTTGTTGATAATTTATCTAGCTCAAGATCTGCATATATTATAACTGTTGTTCCTTCGATTGTTTCTGTATTATATTTTGTTTGCTCTCCTGCTAAATCAATTTCTATTATGTTATTTTCATTTTCTTTGTAAATTTTTGCATTTCCTAATTCTAACCCATTTCCATATAACAATTTACATTTTGCTTGAACATTTGTAACTTGCTTTGGAAGAGTTATTTTAAGTACAGGATTTTTAAATAAATCTTTACTTTCATCATTATTTTCAAGTACTGTTGTTATTTTTACTTTTTTATTTGTCTCTAATGCAGATAATGTTGTTGTTCCAACATTTAATTTTGCATTTGAAGTTATATTTTTAAGCTCGATTTGAGATTCACTTGTTATATCTTCCTTTTTATTGTAATTTCCAGCAATATTTTCTTTTATTCCTGTAAACATATTTATAATTTCTCTTGAATAGTTATTGTTTGAAATTGTTTTTATGTTTCTTATTCTTACTGTTCCAAGAGCTACTGGTTTTGTTGCTTCAAATATTGCCCCATATGTGTCTGAATAATATGAAATTACAACATCTCCATTTTCATCTGTTCCTGAATCTTTATTAATATTTGCAACTATTGTTCCTTTTTCATCTTTAACAGCAATAGAACCATCTTCTCCAAATACTTTTAAAAATTCGTTTTTATTAATTCTACTTTCTTTATATATAATATTTGCTTTTGCAGATTTATCTTGTGCCATATAAGAAGATGCGTTTTCTTTTACTGAAATATTTTCTGCTACATCTAAATAATCTACATTTATTTCTGTAGTAGTATTATAATTTCTTTCTTCTCCAGTATAAAGTTTTCCTTTATATATAGCTTGTTCTTCGGAACTTACATTATATGATACAATTCCATCTATATTTTCTTTAATATGAACATTATTTGTTGCTTTTAATTCTTTATTATCATAAGTTGAAATAGTACTATTTATAGTTACATCACTATTTTGAATGTTTGTATCTTTATCAAATGTGTATGTTACAACAAAAGTGTCTTGTGTGTTTTTATTCCAACTAATATTATTTTTATCCACATTTTCTACATTAATTGTTAATGTATTTTTTGCTTTATTATAATTATAGTTTTTATTGCTAAATTGAACTCCACTATTTGTAGCACTATTTGTTCTTGAATGTACCGATACATCTTTTACATTTTCAGGAACCGTTAAGTTTATAGTTGTATTTTTTGCTGGGTAATTATTATTTGTAATTTTATTATTTATAAGTATTTGTAAAACCTTTTTTTCTTCTCCATTTACTGTGTATACATTATTTGTAAGAATCTTTGATGTTAGTTCATTTGCAGTATTTGGATTAGATACCCAATTTACTTCTACACTATCATTTCCTTTAATATCAACTTTTTTACTTTTTTCTACATTCTTACTATTAATATATTGGCCTTCAAGTATAACATTTGTTTTTCTGTTTAGGTCTTGTATATTAATTGTATTATTTTTTATAGCCTCAACAGCTAATTTTATTGTAGTTGTAGTACCTGCATTAATTTGCTTTAATGTTACTTTATTTCCAGAAATTTCTGCTATATCATTACTCATAACTTCTGGTTTTACATTAAAGTTGTTATTATTAAATGTAACTGAACCATTAAAATATCCCTCATTTTTAACAGTTACATCTACATACAGATATAAGTCTCCTTTATTAATATCTTCTTCGATTTTTTCTACTTTTTCTCCTGCTTGATTTAGAAAATATGTAGAAAATTCGACATTAGCACTATTTGTTTTTGCATTATTTATTGCATAAGACACTGTACTTGCTCCAACAAATAAAAAGTCCGACATAGTCAATAGCATTACAACTATTATTGCTATAACTTTGTTACCTAAATTGTTTGTACGTATGTTCATACTAATTCCTCCCTTTTCCATACTTAATTTAATTATAAAATTATACTAAAAATTCGTCAATACTAGAAAAATTTGTAATTTTTTTTTTACAAAAATTTCATTCTTTGACCCTTACGGAAAGCGTTTTTAGCCGTTTTTTATTAATTTTTATTAATTTTTTATTACATTTTTATTACATTTTATTTTTTTAGCATAATTTAACACTCTCCCTTTTATTATAAGGCTTTTTTCCACTTTTTGCAATAGATTTCAGTAACTTTTTATGTAATTTTTTACAATAATAACTTATTTTAACACATATTTATTTTATTCATATAATATAATTAAAAGAGAAAAAACTCTTACTCTAACATAGCCAAGAAAGGAAAGTGATAAAAATGAATAATAATGACATTTCTTACTTAATGAACATGTTAAACAACATGGATCAAAAACAAGTAACAAATAGTTTAGAAAAACTAAATCAAATTTTAGGTCCAGAAGAAAAGAAAAAAATTATTCAAGCTCTAAATAATCAAAAGAAATAACATATCTTAAGGAGGTATTATGCAAGAAGAAAGTAACAATTTAAACATCACTCCTGATATGATAAGTAATTTAGCTGGCATGCTAAAAAATAGCAACATTTTTAATAATAGTTCTTCAGAAACGCAGGAAAATACCGAAAAGAATAATACAAACTCAAATACAAATTCAGAAAATTTTACAAGCTCGATTGATATAGAAACAATTATGAAAATGAAAACAATAATGGAAGCTCTAAACAAAAACAATGACCCTAGAAGTAATTTGCTTTATTCTCTTAAACCATATTTAAGAGAATCTAGGCAAAAAAAAATTGATCAATATGTTAACTTATTTAAAATAACCTCCATAACAAATCTATTTAAAAATGAAAAAGGAGATGAAAAATAATATGCCTTTTCGTTTTCCTTTTCCTTACCCTACTAATTATTATAATACTTACATGAATTACAACAATTATAAAAACAAAGCAATTTCTAATAAACCTCTAAATACTGAAAAAGCTTCACACAATCGAAATAATAATTATTCTAAATCAAATTCATATAAAGATGAACCAAAACCTGAAGAAAAAAGCAAAAAAAATAATTCTAAAAGTAATTCAGACGAGAACTGCTTTTTCGAATTATTTGGTTTAAAACTATATTTTGATGATATTATTTTAATTTGCCTCTTATTTTTCTTATATCAAGAAGGAGTTCAAGATGAAGAACTTTTTATAGGACTAATTTTATTACTTTTAAGTTAGATAGGAACTATTTAAACTAAACCTTATAAAATCATTTCTGAAAATTGTTATTCTATAACAATTTGATTATTATTTATACAAACATATGCTTCTTTGTGCAAAGGTTCTTCATCTCTATCTATTTCTTTTACAATATTGGCAATACGTATTTGAACAGAATCTAATTTTCCTGCAACAATTATTGCATCTTTATTGCCCTTAGCTCCCGCATGAGCCAAGCCTCTTAATGCTCCCGTAACAACTATATTATCTGCTGCAATTACCTCTGCCCCTGAATTAACATCTCCAATAATTACTAAACTTCCTTCATCTTCTAATTTTTGCCCAGACCTTAAAGACCCCCTATGAAATTTAGTTTCAGAAGTAGAAACTTCTTGGCTAAAAGTCTTTTTTATATTATGAAGTCCCATTTCTTTTGGCATATCAAATTCAACATCTACATCTAAAACTTGTTTAATAATTTCTTCAATTTCGTCAATCTCTTTGTTTTTCAAGACTTTTCCTATTATTTTAATAGGTGTTTTCTCTCCCTTATATATCTTTTTTAATTGATACACCTTTTTCTTTATTTGTGGTATAATATCTTGAATTTTTGCATTTTCATTTATTTTTATTATTACAAGATTATTCTTTTGGCTAACATTTATACAACTTCCTAACATAACATCATTCTTCCTTCCTTTAAAGCTTTTACTCTATTGTCTCAACATAGCTTTGTGCTTGATTATTTTCTTGTATTTCATCAGAATTAATATTCATTCCAAAATATTGAGCAATTATATCTCTTGCAACTTCTGCAGTGTAATTACCATGACCTCCATTTTCAACCATTACAACAACGGCAATTTCTGGGTCATTAAATGGTGCAAAACCTACAAACCATGCATTTACATTTTTTCCTGCTTCTGCTGAACCCGTTTTTCCGCCAACTTCTATGTCAAAATTTTTAAATCTTACATATGCCGTTCCTGATTCATCACTTGTAACTGATTTCATTCCTGCTAAAACTGCTGAAATATTAGATTCTGAAAATGTTAAATTTTCTGTTTCTTCATCTTGTAACCCTAATTTTTCTTTTGTAAATTGGTTGATTTCTGTTTTAGAAGATTCTGTTCCATCAGAATTTAAAATTCTTTTTATAATTGTTGGATTAACCTTATTTCCACCATTTGCAACCATTGATATGTATTTTGCAATTTGAATTGGAGAAAAATTGTTGTAACTCTGTCCTATTGATGCAGACAGTGTTTGACCTGATGACCATGTTTCTTTTAATGCTTTTGCAGCTTCTGGTGATGCTAAAGTTCCTGCTGTTTCACTTGGTAATTCTATTTTGGTTTTACTTCCAAGCCCAAAATATTTAGCATATTTATCTAAATTGCCAATTCCCATTCTATCGCCAGTTTCATAGAAAAAGTAGTTACAACTTTTTTCAATTGCTTCAGATACATTTAAATAACCATGACCTCTATGATAACTATTATAAAACCAACATCTAGGTTGATAATCTTTGTATTTTGTATAAATACCCACATCATTTATTTTATCTCTTGTGTTTATAACTCCTGTTTCTAATCCCGCTAAAGCTGTTACCATTTTGAATATTGAACCAGGTGCATATGCTCCTGAAATAGCTTTATTAAATAAAGAATTTTTTTCTTTTATTTGGTTATAATCTGCTGTACTTATACCTCCAACCCAAGAATTTGGATTATAGTCTGGATTACTTGCCATTGCAAGAACTTCTCCTGAATGTACATCCATTACAACTACTGCTCCACCTTGTGCATCATACCTTTGAGAAAATCCACCATTTCTTATTTTTTCTATATTATTTGCAAGAGCTCTTTCTGCAACTTCTTGTAATTTTGCGTCTATTGTTAAAACCACAGTCGAACCCTGCTTTGCTTCTTCTGTAACCGTTTCCCCCGTAATTGTTCCATCAACAGACATTTCTACTACCTGTTTTCCGCCTTTTTCCTCTTAAATATTCTTCAAAGGATTTTTCAATTCCCGTTCTTCCAACATAGTCGTCATTATTATAAACATCCTTTTTCTCATCATATTCTGATTCACTTATTTTTCCAATATATCCTAATATGTGTGACGCCAAATTTTGATTATCATATTTTCTTGTACTTTGTGTAACAATTGACACTCCTGGAAAATCGAAATTTCTTTCACTAACTTGTGCTATCACTTCATTTGGTACATTTTCTGCTAAATTAAGAGGTCTTGTATTACTATAACCTTTTGTGGTTATCTCATATCTTAAAGAAATGATTTTTCTTGCCTCTTGTAAATTATCACTTTTAATTTTATATTTTTTCTTAAAAATTTCTACAACCTGTTCTGGTGTAGTATTTGAGTCAATTTTATTTTTTGTAAACCATTTGTTTAAATTTTCTTCCTCTATTGTAAATGCCGTGCATTCTAAATTTACAGGAAAATTATTTGCATATGAAATATTATACTTTTCGAATAATTCTATTAAATTTTTTATACAATCATTTAAACTATCATCATCATTTTTAGTTTTATATAACTCTAAATTAAAGGAATTTGTTGTTGTTGCAAGCATCGTTCCCGACCTATCTACTACGTCTCCCCTAGTTGCATCAAGTATGCTTTCTCTAGATAACCTTGTATTTGAAGCTTCTCTATATTCTGCACCATTTACTATTTGCAATTGAAACAATTGGGCTATCAATATTATTCCTATTATGTAAATAATAACAATTAAAATGTTAAATCTTAAATTTGTATGTTCTTTTTTTATTTTTTTTCTCAACTTATCACCTTCTTTTGCCAAGTTAAATGTTATTTTTAAAAATATCTAGTTAGTATTTTATTTCCTTTATATTCTTCTTCAACTTTATATCCTAATGCTTGTACCCATGGATAAACAATAATTGTAATAATTACATTGTATACACATTCTATTGACAATATTTTTAAAAAGCTAAAAAATTCAAATGTAGCGTTTTGAATAAAATGACTTAAAATATATGCACCTGTTTCATATATAAATGTTGATATTACTACCATTATCATTATTGTAATTCTACTTTCTTTTGAAAAATTTTTATCAAAAAATCCACCAATCAGACCTACAACGCCAAGCATGATGGCTGAAATTCCTACATGTTTTCCAATAAAAAGATCTAAAAGTATTCCTAGCGCAATTCCATATGTTGCACCTGCTGTTTTACTTATAAACAAGCCAATAAAAAGTATATAAATAACAAACAAATTAGGCATAATACCTGCTATTTTAAACCATGAAAAGAAGTTAATTTGTAATAAATAAATTACTAAAAAAGTTAATATTAAAACTATATTAATTATTACTTTTTTCAAATCTAAATCCCTTCCTTTCATATTTTTTATTTGTTTGTAATAACAAGTACGGTTTCTAATTTATTAAAATTAACAGCCGTTTCAATAAAAGCATATCTATCTATTAAATTATTTGTATTTACAACTCTTGAAATTTTACCAATGTAAACACCTTTTGGATATATTCCTCCAAGTCCTGATGTTTCTATTGCATCATCTTTTGCAATGTTTGCTTCTGTTGGAATATATACTGCCTTTAAATTATTTTCTTCTTCTAAAATTCCTTTACAAACTATGCTATCTCTTGAAGAACTAATTAAAGCACTTGTATTACTAGAACTATCTATTATAGTTTGAACTTTTGAAGTATTTGAAGTTACAGATACAACATAACCTACTAAACCTTCAGCTGCAATTACTGTCATATTTTCTTTTATTCCATCTTTAGAGCCAACATTTATTACAATAGTTTTTGAATAATTACTAATATCTCTATTTATAACATCAGCTGCAACTGTAGAATATTGGCTATATTTTTCTGTTAGCTTCATATACTGTTTTAGAGTTTCATTTTCCGATTTTACAGTCTCAAGTTCTCTTAACCCTTTTTCTAATTCACTATTTTTTTGTTTTAGTTCTTCATTCTCTTTTTGTAAATTATTTATATTTGTAAAAAATGAACTATTTCCATATGCCTTATTTTTTATATATGTAAGTCCATTTTGTATTGGGTTTACTAGTTTATTTGCAATATTTTCTATATAAGATAAATTACTATTTTCTGTATTAGTTAAAAGTACTAATAATATTAAAATTATAATTGTTATTACTATTCCTAAAATTCCATTTTTTTTATTTTTATACATAATAATTTATCCCTTCTTTCTTATCTTCTTTTTCTGCTATTTATAAGAACTTTTTTTAATTTTTCTAAATCTTCTAATGTTTTTCCAGCACCTATTGCAACACACTCTAGAGGTGAATTTGCAACATATACTGGCATTTTTGTTTCCTGGCTAAGTAATTTATCTAAATTTTGTATTAGAGCTCCACCACCTGCTAAATATATTCCTTTTTCAACCAAATCCGCAGAAAGCTCTGGTGGTGTTTTTTCTAAAGTTTGTTTAACGGTTTCTACAATTTTTGATATAGATTCTTGCATAGCTTCCATTATTGCAGATGATTTTATTGTTATATTTTTAGGTAATCCTGTTGATAAGTCTCTTCCTCTTATTTCCATTTGCATATCTGTCATAAGAGGAGTTGCGCAACCTATTTGTATTTTTATTTGCTCTGCTGTTGTTTCTCCAATAGATAAATTTTCTTCTTTTTTTATATAATTGATAATATCCTCATCTAATTCGTCTCCTGCAATTCTTAATGAATTACTTACAACTATTCCCCCTAGCGAAATAACAGCAACCTCTGTTGTACCTCCTCCAATGTCAACTATCATACTTCCGCTAGGTTCTGAAACATTTATACCTGCTCCAACAGCTGCTGCCATTGGCTCTTCAATTAAATATACTTCTTTTGCTCCTGCTTGCATAACAGACTCTTCAACTGCTCTTTCTTCAACCTCTGTTATTCCAGACGGAACACCAACTACAACTCTTGGTTTACCTGCATTGTATCTTGAACATACTTTTTTAAGCATATTTTTTAGCATTAAACCTGTTGCAGAAAAATCTGCAATAACACCATCTTTCATTGGTCTTACTGCCTTAATTTCCTCTGGTGTTCTTCCAAGCATTTCTTTTGCCTCATATCCTGTTGCTACTGTTTCTCCAGTTTTTCTGTCTATTGCAACTACTGAAGGTTCTTTTAATACAATTCCTTTTCCTTCTAAAGTCATTAAAATATTTGCTGTTCCTAAATCTATTCCTATATCTTTAGAACCAAATGTAAAAAATTTCATTTTTATATCATTCCTTTCTTCCTGTATAAATTTGGCTAAAAACATACTTTTTGCCCTATTTTTCCTTAAGCTGTAAATTAAATTTTTCAATAGTTTTAATACTTGTATACTCATTTTGACCAATAACAATGTGATCTAGCAATTCTATTCCTAAAATTTTAGTTGCTTGTTCTAGCTTTTTTGTAACTTCATAATCTTTTGTACTTGGTGTAGAACTCCCGTGTTGGATGATTGTGTACTAAAATAACTCTTGGTGCATTTATTTTCACAGCTTCTTTCAAAATTTCTTTCATTCCAACGCTAACAAAGTTATTTCCTCCTATTGCTACATCTTTTATTTTTAGAATATTACATTTATTATCTAATAAAACTATTTTTGCTATTTCCGTTTTTTCATGTTGCATACTACTCATTAGTACTTTTACTATATCATTTGGCTCTTTTATTCTGATTTTTCTATAATTAGGTGGTAAATTCATTCTGCAAGAAAGCTCACATACTGCTTTTAATTGTATTGCTTTTATTCTTCCTATTCCTTTTATTTTTGTCATTTCTTCTATGCTTAATTCTCTTAAAAAATTCAAATTTTGCTTGTCATAATCATCATTTAAATTTAATATCTTTCTTGCAATGTCTACACTTGTTTCATCTTTAGTCCCTGTTTTTATTATTATTGCTAAAAGCTCTGCATTTGTTAGATTTTTTTCTCCATATAATTCTAACTTTTCATATGGTCTTTCACTTTCTGGTAATTCTTTTATATTCAAGCATACTTCCTTTCTGCCCCTTATAAAATTAAACTTTTCTGTATATAAATATGGCTAATGCCATTCCTAAAATACTTGCTATATTTATTTTAATAGTAAGTGCAAAAGTAATGCTTAATATACTTAAATCTAATACAAATGGTGTTTTTAGACCAAACTCTTGTCCAAATGATAACCACCATAAACCATTTACATTTGCAGCTAAATCTCCTAATAATCCACCTATTACTAGTCCACTTAAAATAAATATTATTAAAATCCAAATACTTTTATCTCTTGATGCCATAATGCTTTCCTCCTTTGTTTTTCCTCTTACGGATTTTTAATGTTTATACGACTTTTATATTATATCCTCATTTTTCATTTTTTTCAAGCAAATTGTAGATTTTTTTTATTTTTTATGTTAAAGTTATTAAAGCTTAAAAAAAGTGTAATGATTAAAATTATTTAGCTTTTATTGTTATTTTTATATTATAGGAATTTCGGAGAACTTGCCTATAATATAAAACTATTACCAAAAATTGTGACTTTAAATATTGCAAAAATAGTAGTATAATATTTATAGTGTGATAATGTATCTATGTTATAACAATTTACAGCCTAATTACATATAATTTCAATATGCAATATGTTTTTTAGACTTTATACATACTAACAGAAAGGAATGATATCAAATATGAAAATTGAAAAGCTTACAGATAATAAAATTAGAATTATTATAGATTTAGAAGAACTATCTGAAAAAAATATAGATTTACACTCTTTAACAGATAACACAGATAAGGCTCATACTCTTTTTAAAAGCCTTTTAAACGAGGCAGAAAAACAAGTTGGCTTCAAGGTTAAAGATTGTAAGCTACTTGTAGAAGCTTTTGCAACTGGAGATGGAATTATTGTATTCACATTAACTAAATATAAAAACGAACTAAATACTAAAAGTTCCTCTAAAAAACTAAAATATAGAAGAAAAGATCTCTGTACTTTAGCTAAAAATGCTATCTACAAATTTAACAATTTCGATGAATTTTGTAATTTTTGTACATATTGCAGCACTACAAAACTGGCTAATTTAAATGGATTTGCAAAAAGTATTGCTTTATACAAATATAATGAATCTTATTATTTAGTAATTACTAATATAAATATTAATTTTAAAAATGTTTTTCTGTTCCATTCTTCAATTTCAGAATTTTCATACCATGTGAGCAATTCTTTAACTTTAAGAAGTAAACTTACAGAACATGGAAAAGTAATTTTTAAAAATAATGCTATAAAAAATGGAATTAAATATTTTGTGCAGGTTTAACACAACCTGCACAAATTCTATTTTTTAATTCTAACACTTCCAACATTTCCACATTTGTATTAATCCTAAATATCCAAAAAGTGGAAAAGAAACTTTTACTAAATTTGAAAATCCAAAATTTGAAATTAGAACAGATGTTATACACAAAACAAGAGCAAATTGTGGAAAACTATTTTCATTTTTACATACATTGTTTAAAAAGCTAATTCCTACGGAAATTGCTGTTGTAAAAATTGCAATTAAAATAATAATTCCATAACCCATCCTAAACTTCCAAAATTTAGTTTTCAAAACATATACAACTGGCATTTCCAACTCGTTAAATCCAATTTTTACATTAACAAGCAAACAAAATATAAGCATTGTGATAATACACATAATAATTCCAACAAATGCTGAAATGCAAATAATATGTTTTTTCCCTTTAATAAATTTATTTAAATTAATTAATACTGGTATTAAAAGTATCAAATTATAACTTGCATAAATTACAGCCTGAACGATTCCAAAAACCCCATTTTCTTCTTCAATATTTATAAAAAATTCATTTGTTGAAATGCAAAATAAATTTTTAACTCCAACTATAAAAATAAATAAAACTAAAGTCGGTACTACTATAAAATTAATTTTAGCAATTTTTTCTATATTACCTAAAAATACAAAATAACAAATTATAGCAAGAATGCTTGCCCCAATGTAATTGCTCATTCCAAATTCTTGTTTAAAATATGCGCCAAAACCTGAAATCATAATAAAAAATGTTATACATAAAAAAGTATTTATAACAATATTTATAAAAAAGCTTGTTTTTTTATTTTTAAATATTAGGTCTAAAAATTCCTTATAATCTTTTACTTTTTTAGTATATATAATATTAAAAGTTTTATAAATAATAAATCCTATTATAAAACTACATAGTAAAATTCCAAAAAATCCCCATTTTCCATATTTATAAAAAAATAAATATATTTCTTGACCAGATGCAAAACCAGCTCCGATTAATGCACCTATTATTGTAAAAATAATCATACACACCTCAAAAAAATGCTATATAAAATTATATAACATTTTTTTACTTTTATGCTTATTATTTTTTTCTTCTTCTAACTTGCCAAACTACTATTCCTGCAATTATTACGGCAACTGGAACTGCAAATATAATAATTAAAATTCTTTGTTCTTGTGCTACTGTTGCAGTGAAAGTACTTTGTTTTGTGCTATCTTTCCTTATTGAAATATCTACTTTTTGGTCTGTTAAATATGCAATTGAATTTAATACAACATCTTTATTATTAAGAATATTTAACATTGGAGGTACTTGATTTGAAAGTTGCATATCTGATACAAAATTGTTATCTCCAAAAATTATAAGAGTAGATGTAATATTATTTTCTTTATTATTCTCATCCTCTGAAAGTGTTTTTACAAATTTTGCGCCAACTGTAAATCCACCTTTTTCATCATCGTCTTTTAAAGAACTTGTATTTGATACATCTTTTCTAAAATAAGATTTTTCAGATGTTTTAATAATATCTTCTTTTTCAACTTTTAAATTTTCTAAATTAGCTTCATTGCAATTTATCTTTGTTGAATTTAAAAGAACCACTCTATCAAGATTTTTACTTATTTCAGTTTCTTCTATATCTTCTACTATACAACTAGCATACTGATATGCGATTTTATCATCATCATCTTCGTAAATATAACCTTTTTCAAAGGGGTCAATACCATATAAAGCTAATATTTTATTTACATTTGGAAAGTTTACATCTATTGCATAAGATGTATTTAGCCACAAAATTTTACCACCTCTATTTACATATTCTGTTATTTTATTTGTCGTTAATTCATCAAAATCTTTATTTGGTGTCATAATAACTAAAGTATCGCAATTCTCTGGTATATCTGCTTTTACAACCATATCTAAATCATGGTATTCTAATACCTCATTTTTTAAATATGATTCTAGTCCTCCCATTGCTCCATCATAACCTAAACTATAATCTGAATATCCACTTAAAAAGTATACATTTGGTACCTTTTCACTTGTAACATTTAACAACGCAGAGGTTATTTTTTCCTCTGTTAAATCAATTGTATTGTAATTTTCATCATATGAATATAAATCATCAGCATATAAAATTTTGTATTTTTCTCCACATTCAACAACTATTACATATGAATCATTTGAAAGACTATATTTTTTTATAATATCTGGTCTTTTATTTGCATCTATCACTTCAATACTAATATTTGAATTTTCTTTATTATAATCTTTTATTAATGAAATAGTTGCTTTATCTTGCTCCTCATCATATCCAATCAAATAAACATTTATTGCCTGTGATATATTTTTTATTTTATCTTTACTTGTATCTGTCAAACTATATTCTTTATTAGATGTACAATCTATAGGAGATATATCAAATGACTTTATTATTGAATTTAATAATATAAATACTGCAATTAATATAGCTATTAATAATATAGTACTTGTTCCATTAATTAACCATTTTTTCTTTATTATATCTAAAAATTTCATAGTTTTATTTTCTTTGTTTTTATTGTCCTTTTTCAACGCTTTTTCTCCCTTCTTACTTTATACTTTTTCTTCTTTGCATAATTATCATTGTAATTAAAATACACAATATTGTAAATGTAACAAATAAAATTATAGCTGTAATATCAATCTGCCCATACAAAAATGTGATAAACTTATTTATTAAAGAAAATGATTCTAAACTACTTACAAATTCAGGCATCCATGTTGTTGCAGACACAAATGCAAATGTTAGAATTCCAGATATTATAGGAGATTCCGTTAAGCTTGAAACTAATATTCCAAAAGACATGTAGCACATTGAAAGTAATAAAAATCCAAGCATTGAAGTCAAATAAATTGGAATATTTGGTACCTCGAAAAAGCATAAAATTCCAACATACATAAGAGTACATATAAGTGGAATAACAACTAATATTAAAGATACTAAAAATTTAGCAATAACAACTCCTAACATACTTACAGGTGCTGTTAAAAGAATTTGTTCTGTTCCAGATTTCCTTTCCCCTGCAAAAGTCCACATTGTAAGAAGAGGTGCTATAAACATCAATCCATAAAAAGCAACACAATAAAATAAATTTGCTAAATCTACACTTGGCGTTGTAATTGTTGTTACAAAGAAAAAAGTACTAAATATAATTAAAAATATTCCAATAACAACATAGCCAATTGGTGATAAGAAATAATTTTTTAATTCTTTTTTTATCACTGCTCCCATTATTTATCCCCTCCTTCTTTTATTATCTTCATAAATGCATCTTCTAGACTTGCTTCTGGTTTTTTCATTTCAAATATTGTAATATTTTCTTTGGCAAATTCATTAAATATAATTTTATTTAGATTAACATTTTCTTCGCCTTCAATTTCATATTTTTTTGTTTTGTCTTCATTTGTTTCTAAAAGTTTTATTTCTTTTATTCCTTCAATTTTGTCTTTTATACTCTCTACTTTATTTTCTGTATCCTCAACTGTTACATAAACTATATTATTATTTGCCACCTTTTTTTCCAAATTTTCTGGTGTATCTATTGCAACAATTTTACCTTTATTTATAATAATAACTTTATCGCATATTTGGCTTACTTCAGAAAGTATGTGTGAACTTAAAATTACTGTATGTTTTTTTCCTAACTCTTTTATTAAGCTTCTTATTTCAGTTATTTGCTTTGGATCTAAACCAACCGTAGGCTCATCTAAAATTAAAACTTTAGGATCTCCAACTAATGTTCCTGCTAAACTTACTCTTTGTTTTTGTCCACGAGATAAGTTTTTTATTAATTTATTTTGCATTTCTATAAGCCCAGTTTCCTTTAAAACATTTTGTACTTTGTCTTTTTTGATTTTTTTGTCAACTTTTCTAAGCTCTGCCATATATGTTACAAACTCTTTTACCGTTAAATCCATATATAATGGCACACCTTCAGGCATATAACCAATTTCTTGCTTTGCTTTTTTTGGTTTTTTTACAGTATCAAAACCATTAACAATAACATTACCCTCTGTTTGTTCAATAAAACCTGTTATTATATTCATTGTCGTAGTTTTTCCTGCACCATTTGGTCCTAAAAAACCTACAACTTCTCCATCGTTTATGCTAAAGTTAATATCATCTACGGCTACAAAGCTTCCGTACTTTTTAGTGACATTTTTTACTTCAATCACGAAAGTCTCCTCCTTATAATTTCTTTTGATTTTTTTCAAAATTAATATACCATTTATATTTTTTATTGTAAATATGTTTCACAAAAATTTCACAAAAAAATGAGTGAAATTAATCACTCACTACTATTTAATCTTTATACCAAAAAGCCTTATAAGCTCTATATGCAGTATAAATATCATATTTACTTGTAACTTCATATGGTGCATGCATTGAAAGAACCCCAACACCACAATCTATAACATCTACACCTTTATTGGCTAAAATGTAAGCAATAGTTCCTCCACCACCTACATCAACCTTTCCAAGTTCAGACATTTGATATTTTATTTCATTTTTCTCAAATAAATCTCTTACCCAAGCAACATATTCTGCATTTGCATCAGAAGCACCCGATTTACCACGAGAACCAGTATATTTATTAAGTGTAAGCCCTTTTGATAAATATCCACTATTATTTTTATCTGAAACATTGCTATATAATGGATCAAAAGCCGCATCAACATCTGAAGATAGCATTTTAGAATAGCAAAATACTTTATCAAGTAAATTAACTCTATTTTCTCCTCTTTTGTTTAATAATTCTGAAATAAAATAATCAAAAACATGTGATTCCATTCCAGTATTACCCATACTTCCTATTTCTTCTTTATCAGATAATATACAAACAGCAGTTTTTTGGGGTTCATTTACTTCCATTAAAGCCGTAAGAGCAGTATAGCTACAAACTTTATCGTCTTGCCCATATGCAGCAACTAGTCCCATATCAAACCCTAAAGAACGAGCTTTAAAACATGGCACCAATTCCAATTCTGAACTTTGTAAATCTGCTTCAGTAATTCCATATTTTTGATTCAAAAGGTTCAAAATATTTAATTTTACCTTTTCTTTTGATTCCGTATCTTTATATGGAATACTACCAACAAGTAAATCTAGATTTTCGCCTTCTATTGCTTCTGCTAATTTTTTAGATACCTGTTCTTTTGCTAAATGTGGCAATAAATCTGTTATTGTAAATATTGGGTCTTTTTCATCTTCTCCAATATTTACTGTTATTTTTTCTCCATTTGTTTTTACAATAACCCCATGAATGCTAAGTGGTATTGCTGTCCATTGATATTTTTTTATTCCTCCATAATAATGAGTATTAAAATATGCAAGTTCACCATCTTCATATAATGGGTTTGGTTTTAAATCAAGTCTTGGTGAATCCACATGTGCACCTACTATATGAAGTCCATTTTCTATTGGTTGTTTTCCTATTACTGCTAAATACATACTTTTATTTCTATTTATAAAATATACCTTATCTCCAGATTGTAAATTTTGTATTGTATTTAAATCCTTAAATCCATTTTCCTCTGCTTTTTTCTTTGCCTCTGCTATAAATTCTCTTTCGGTTTTTGCTTTATTTAGATAATCCATATACCCTTCACAAAAACTAAATATTTTACTTCCTTCTTCGTTTTCTATTTCAAGCCATCCAGACTTTTTTTTGTTAAATAGTTTATTTTCTAAATCTTCCATTTTTTATCCTTCCTTCCTTTTTAATACATCCTAGCACATTATATCACTTCCTTTTTTATTTTTCCATAAATTTGAAAAATTATTCATAAAAAATCCAAACAAAAAATCCAAATAATATAGAAATTATTTGGATTTTTTGTTCTCTATCTTGCAAAATTTTTTATTTCTTCTTCTATTTTTTTTGCAAAATCTTCAATTTTCATTGCTCCAATGTCCCCATCTTTCCTAGAGCGAACTCCAACTTCATTATTTTGTATTTCTTTATCTCCAATTATTAGCATATATGGAACTTTGCTTAATTGTGCCTCACGAATTTTATAACCAATTTTTTCGTTTCTATCATCTAACTCAACTCTAAAACCTAAACTTTCAAAATGTTTTTTTAATTTTGCTGAATATTCTATATGTTTTTCTGAAATTGGAAGAATTTGTATTTGAACAGGTGCAAGCCATGTAGGAAATGCCCCTGCAAAATGCTCTGTTATTATTCCTATAAATCTTTCAATACTTCCAAAAATAACTCTATGAAGCATTACTGGTCTATGCTTTTCCCCATCTTCTCCAATATAAGTTAAATCAAACCTTTCTGGCATTTGGAAGTCTAATTGTATAGTACCACATTGCCAATCTCTTCCTAAACAGTCTTTTATATGAAAATCTATTTTTGGCCCATAAAAAGCTCCATCTCCTTCATTTAATTCATAGCTTTTTCCTAAATCTTTTAATACTTTAGCAAGAGCTCCTTCTGCCATTTCCCATAATTCATCTGACCCCATAGAATCTTCTGGTCTTGTTGACAATTCAATAGTAAAGTCAAAGCCAAATTTACTATATACTTCATCAACCAAACTAATTACGCCCTTTATTTCGCTTTCTATTTGTTCAGGTAAGCAGAAAATATGTGCGTCATCTTGAGTAAAACATCTTACTCTAAATAGCCCATTCAATTCGCCAGATTTTTCATGTCTATGGACTAACCCTAATTCTCCTGCTCTTATTGGAAGATCACGATAAGAATGCATTTTACTCTTATATACAATCATTCCTCCTGGGCAATTCATAGGTTTAATTCCATAATCTGTATCATCTATCTTAGTAGTATACATGTTTTCTTTATAATGATCCCAATGTCCAGAACGGTGCCATAATTCTTCATTTAAAATCATTGGTGTTTTAATTTCAACATAACCATGCTCTTTATGAATTTTTCTCCAATAATCTTCTAATATATTTCTTAAAACCATTCCCTTTGGTAAAAAGAATGGAAAACCAGGACCTTCTGGAGCAATCATAAATAATTCTAATTCTTTTCCTAATTTTTTATGGTCTCTTTTTTTAGCCTCTTCTAATAAATTAATATATTCTTCAATTTGACTTGCTTTAGGAAATGAAATTGCATAAATTCTTTGTAGCATTTTATTTTTTTCATTGCCTCTCCAATATGCTCCTGAAGAAGAAAGTATTTTTACCGCCTTAACCTTGCCAGTACTTAACAAATGTGGACCAGCACATAAATCTGTAAAATCTCCTTGTTTATAAAAAGAAATTTCTTCTCCTTCTGGTAAATCTTTTATTAATTCCACCTTATAATCTTCATTTCTTTCTTGCATAAATTTAATTGCTTCATCTCTTGGCAAAGAAAATCTTTCTATGCTTATATTTTCTTTTATTATTTTTTTCATTTCTGCTTCAATTTTTTCTTTATCTTCATCTGTGAATGGTTTTTCAACATCAAAATCATAATAAAAACCTTCATCAATTGCAGGGCCTATTGCAAGTTTTGCATTAGGATATATCCTTTTTACCGCTTGTGCCATTATATGTGATGAAGTATGCCAATATGCCTTTTTTCCTTCTAATGATCCTTCAAATGTGTGTATTTCTAAATTACAATCCTTATTTAAAGCATATCTTAAATCCACAACTTTTCCATCTACTACTGCACATGTCGCAACACGAGCTAATCCCTCACTTATTTCTTTTGCAACATCAAATACACTTTTTCCTGCTTCTACTTCTTTTACACTTCCGTCTTTTAATGTTATTTTAATCATTTTTCATTCCTCCTTCTCTTTTTTGATACAAAAAAGCTCCTATAGATACTTTTTTATATCCATAGGAGCGTATATATTTTTACGCGGTTCCATCCTTGTTTTTTCTTAATTTATAGAATTATAACGTATTCTAGACGTCTAGCTTATTCACTAGAAATATGAAGAGGTAGTTTTCAAATAGTTTTACTTTTGTTAGCTTCCAGCCTTTGACTAACTTCTCTTTTAAAGATATTTTCTATTTTACTTTTCTCTTACTATTTTTTATGTTAATATAATATCACTTTATTTGTTTCTTGTCAACTGTTTTTTTATTCTTCACCCTTTAGTTTTTCAGCCCTATCTGCTGCAATTAAATTATTTATCATTTCATCTAAATCACCATTTAAGAAATTTTCCATTTGAAAAATACTAAAACCTATTCTGTGGTCTGTGATTCTACCTTGAGGATAATTATATGTACGTATTTTTTCACTACGATCTCCTGATCCAACTTGTGATTTTCTAGTATTTGCAATTTCACTATCTTGTTTTTGTTTTTCTATTTCATATAATCTAGATTTTAACATATTCATCGCATATTCTCTATTTTGTAACTGTGAACGTTGAGTTTGACATTCTGCAACAATTCCTGTTGGAATATGAATTAGTCTTACAGCAGATGAAGTTTTATTTATATGCTGTCCTCCTGCCCCTGAAGCTCTAAATACTTCCATTTTTATATCTGCTGGGTTAATATCTATTTCAACATCTTCAACTACTGGAAGAACAGCAACAGTTGCTGTAGATGTGTGAATTCTGCCACTATTTTCTGTATCTGGCACACGTTGAACTCTATGTACACCGCTTTCAAATTTCAATCTACTATATGCACCTTTCCCTGTAACCATAAACGAAATTTCCTTATATCCTCCCAGCTCTGTAGAATTTTCATTTAATATTTCAATTTTCCAATGTTTTCTTTCTGCATACATTCCATACATTCTAAACAGTGTTGCTGCAAATAAAGAAGCTTCCTCTCCACCTGCTCCACCTCTAATTTCACATATTACACTTTTATCATCATTTGGATCTTTTGGTATAAGCAAAAATTTGAGTTCTTCTTCTATTTTTGATAATTTTTCTTTTGAATTATAGTATTCTTCTTCTGCTAATTCTTTCATTTCTGGATCTTCCATCATTTCTTTTGCTTCATTCATATTATTTTCTATTTGTTTATATTCTTTGTATTTTACCACAACATCTTCCATTGAGCTGTGTTCTTTAATTAATTTTCGCCATTCATTGTTATTTGCAATTATTGCTGGATCACTGATTTGAGTTGTTAACTCATCATATCTTTTCTCAACAGCTTCTAATTTTTCAAACATAATTTTCTTCCTTTCATATTAGTCATCATCATCTATTGGACCAAATAGCTCGTCAAATTTAGCCTCAAGTTCTTTTTGTAAATCATATTCATATTCATCATCTTCATCTTCTTCTGTTTCCATCGGAAGGATTGGAGCTATTTTTTCACTATCTAAATCTTTCTTTTCTGAAGTTTTCTCTTTTTTGTTTTCATTTGTATCCACTTTAAAATCTTCTTCATCATCAAACAAATCATCCAAAGAATCTATTTTTAAGTCATTTGCCACATCTTTTTCTTCCTCGTCCACATATGGATTATAAGGGTTGAATTTTCTCCAATTTCCTCTTTCAATTTCGCCTATATCATTATGGCTTATTTCTAATTTTTTCAAATCTTTTGCCATTGAATGTTTAAAATAATAAAATTTATTTGCTTTAACAGGTTTTATTCCCTTTTCAAAAATAATACATAAATCATTATCCATTCTTCTAAGCTCATCAGGAGTCATTAAAGCTCTTGCCATTATTTGGTCTGAAGCACTTGTTCCAGTCTTTTGATGTGCCTTATCTCTACTTGTTGATACACTATTATGTGAAATTGTTTTTTCTCCTAATGCTTTTGAAAAATACTCAACAGTTTTTTGTGAATTGCTTCCTAAAAATAAGTGTGTATCACAGTTACCTATAATTGTTTCATTAGATTTTTCATATATTGCTTCTAATTGATCTAAATTTTGTAATATAACACTAAAAGAAATTTTCCTACTTCTTGATGTTGAAATCTTCTTGTCAAAATCTGGAATTCTACCAATATTTGCAAACTCGTCTAATATAAAGTATGTAGGAACTTTAAGCTGTCCACCATTATTGTCAGCAAAGTCATATAATTGTTGTATCATTTGAGAGAAAAATATTGTAAGTAAAAAATCATATGCAGTATGTGTATCTGAAGATATAACATAAACTGCTGTTTTTTGACTTCCAATTTCTTCAAAATCAATTGTATCAGTTGAAGTTAATTCTGCAATTTCTTTAGAATCAAACTTTCCTAATTTTGATTGTAATGTACTTAAAATAGAGCTATATGTTTTTTCTGGTGCTATTTCAATAGATTTATAGTTCATTCTAGCTGGGTGGTCATATGGTAATTCACTAATTAACTCTGTAAGTAAATTGCTTCCACCATTGGCATTTGCAGCCCTAACAAGTTCTGCACAACTTGCTAAATTTTGTTCTTCATCTGGTCTTTTTGCCATTAAATAATATATTAATGCTTTTAATAGCATTTCTGCAGAATCGTCCCAGAAAGGGTCTGAACCTCCACCTTCAACTTTTTGACCTTTAACAATTGTATTTGCTATAACATCTACATCTATTTCAGAAGAAACATGCATAATTGGGTTATAACCATCACTATATTGTGGATGTACTAAATTTAAAACTTTTATTTTATAACCATGCTGTTTTAAATAACCTGCTGTTCTATCATATAATTCACCTTTAGGGTCTGTAAATACATAAGAACCTAGCATTTGGTATGCATTTGGTATAGAATATGATGCAGATTTACCAGAACCTGAACCTCCGACAACTAATACATTAACATTTCCTCTTTTATCTACTGGTAAATAATTATTTTCAGCAAGAATTATACCTTCTTTTCTATTTAAAATTTGATACTGCTCTCCATGGCTACTCCAATCACTAGAACCATGCTCAATATCGTCATATCTATGTTTTGGCATTGTTCTAATTATGCCAACCACAATAACTAAAATATATAGCAAAGTTAAGCCTAGTAAATTTTTTAAATATGTAAATAAAAGATTATGTTTTACCATAGATTGAAAGCCATCTCCTATATTTGCAACTGCTCTAGAAAAATAATTAAAAAATGCGTCCATATCAAAGCCACCACTTCGAGTCGCTGCATAACTTCCACAAGTTACTGGCATAATAAATGTTATAGCTAACGCAACCCACAAAATTGTGACAAGTATAAACGCAACTTTATTTCTTTCAATTACTTTTTTAATTTTATCATTCATCTTAAATCACCCATTCTTTGGTTAATCTTTATTTTCCTCCATGTTCGGAATCTTCCATTGTAATATCTTCCATACCAGCTGTATATGTAGAATTTCCTTGTCCTTCAATTTCTACTATATTATCTTCTGCAGGAATAATCATATAATCTGCATCTTTTTCCATTACTGAAAATGTTATATTGCCACTTTTCTTTTCTTCTATTTCTTTTTCTTTTGGTTCAAACATAATACAATCACAATCAAATATACATTCATCTTCTAGGCTTAAAGCCTTAATCCCTTCCGCCGGTATTGTACTTTCTTCTCCTTTTGACATTTAACTTCCTCCTTATTTACTATCCCTTATTTCAAATGCAAAATAAGATTTATATGGTTTTAATTTACATTTTCCCTTTACTTCATTTGTATTTTCGTCATAATAAAGAACAGGTTTAATTTCTTCTGTTGTTTCTGGGTCTATTATGGTTATAGCTCTTCTTAAATTAGGTGTATATCTAAAATTTTTAAACTCTGTTTCTTTTTCAGAATATAATGTATTATATTTAAATGGCATTGGTTTTTTAGAAATTCTAACTTCATCTTTAATAAGCAGACCATTATTAATAACAACCTTATCTTTTGCAAAAGAAAATATAATAAGTTGATTTCCTTTTGCTTGAGGGTCATCTACATAAAAAGTCCTCTTTTTTAAATCCCCAACTAATTGTTCTGTTGTACGTAACCTTCCAACAGTATATTTAGGGTATTTATTTAAATATTTTTTTTCAGTCTTGTAAATTTCATAAATAACTGTTTTTACTCCTTTTGGATCTGTTATACTAAAATGTTTTCCTTTCCATGATTCCATTTTTAATATCCTCCATTTTCTATGATTTTTATAGCATAGTTTCTTCTTTAGTATAATCACTAAACATAATTATACCAATTTTTGCACTTTATGTCAATAGATGTTTGGCTTTTCTAGCATTTTCTTGGGTTAAAATTTGATACTATACTTAATTTTTCAAATAAACTTTTTTCTTCTTTGCTCAACTCTTTTGGAACCATAATATTTACCTTTGCAATCAAATCTCCCCTACTGCCTTTTCCATCTTTATAACCTTTTCCTGCTACTCTTAAAATTTCTCCTGACCCAATTCCACCAGGGATATAAATTTGTGTTCCTTCGTCTATTGAATAAATAGTGGTTCTCGTGCCAAGTGCAGCTTCCCATGGAGTTAAATATAAATTAGTATATAAATCATTACCTTTTAATTTGAATTTTTCGCTATCTTTTATATTTACTTTTATAAATAAATCTCCATTTTTTCCACCATCTATACCTTCTTTTCCCTGTCCTAGAAGCCTTATTTTCTCACCATTTCTAATTCCTGCTGGAATAGATATAGTAAACACTTTCATTTTTCCATCTACTGCTCGTAAAGAAATTTTTTTATCTAACCCATAAAAAACCTCTTCAATATTAACATCTATGCTTGTTTCTATGTTTTCACCTTTAATAGGTATTTTTTCAACTTTTGTTTTGTTTTTCTCTTTTGCATTTTCTACATTACCAAAAAACATATTAAATAATTCTCCAAATGCTGAATTATTTTTTCTATTTTCTTCTTCATATTCTTTTCTTCTTTTTTGTGTTAAATTCTTTGACCATATTCTGTCATATTTCCTTTTTGCTGTACTATCTGAAAGAATTTTATATGCTTCATTAATATCTTTAATTTTCTCTTCAGCCAGGCTATCTTTAACATTTAAATCTGGATGATTTTTCTTTACAGCTAATCTATATGCATTCTTGATTTGTTCTGAAGATACTCTATTTGTCTTTAGTTCCAATATTTTGTAATAATCTTTAAAAATCATATTTAATGACATTCCTTTCTGAAAAACAAAATAGGCACTATAAAATTTTTTAATCTTTTATGCTTTTTTTGTTTACGTGTGATTTTTGTTTTTACAACTTATCTTCTCCAAATTTAAAGTAAGAATATTATATCATAAATAAAAAAAAAATCCATAGTTTTTATGGATTTTTATGGATTTTTTTCAATTAGTCCAAAGCCAGTAGAAATAAATCTAGTTTTATGTGCACCTGTACTGTCTATTGGATCATTTATTAATTTATAATTTACTGTCATTGCAGTAGATGTACCACCATCTAAATTAGCTGCATTATATGCGCCATAATTTTTTAATATCTCTATTAAATCGTCCATATCTGCTCCTGGTCTTGAAACAGTTCTTCCGATCTATTACTAAAAACAAAACAATTCCATCTTTTCTTTGTCCAATTGCAGTACGTGGTGCTGTTCCCCATCCACCATTTCCAACAACTTTTGAAGTTTTTCCATTTACAATTAAAAATGGTCCACATGTTACACAATCTCTAATTCCTAAAGATTTAGCTGTTTTTTCTGTGCACTTTGAAGATAACACAAGTTTATCATTATTGTCAAACCCAATTATTCCTCCTGCTCCAGCATAATAATATGAAGTTATTTTTTTACCTCTAGAATATGTAACACCTAATGGGTTAGCTCCATTACTACTATAATTTGGGTCGTCAAAACCTCCACCATTTATCGCAACAATCGCTTTATTTTCTTTAGCCATTGTTGTTAAATACTGTCCACTTTTTCCTATTTTTCCAGTAACTAATGCATGAACATTAGAAGGATCATAAATAGCTGCCAAAAATCCAGTATAACCTTTTCCAGAAATATTAATTATTTTATATTTATCATTTTTATTATCCTTTTTTAAAATTGCTTCTTCATATTCATTTTCATACTTTTCTTCTGTAATTCCAACAACTATTGCATTTAAATCCGTATCTTCATCAATTTCCTCTACTCTATTGTTTGCCATTACTGCTTCTATTGTTTCATCACTATAAAATAAATGTGCAATCCATTGATGTGTCATAGTTGTCATTGCCGTAGTAATTAACCAATCTCTAAATCCATTATATGGACCATAAAGTAAAACGCCCAGAGAGCTTACACCTATAATAAACAATATTAACAAAGTAATAAGTACTTTTTTAAAAATTCCTCTCTTTTTTTTCTTATCTTTTTTTGAACTACCTTTTTTACTATGTTTTCCATACTCTTTAGCATTTGTTTCTTCTTTATTTATCATTATTTGATTCATATCATACCTCATTTCTTTAGATCTTTTCATTGCATGTTCTCATTTAACGCCGCCAAAATTGTGACTGTTTTCTTCTTTCTTCAACCTGTTTCTTAAGTTATTGTTGGAAAAGAATTAAATTTTGGCAAGGCAAATTTTATTTGTAAGGCAAGGGAGCATATGTGTTATATGTGACCGCGTTACAAATGAAATTTAACGCCGCCAAAATTGTAATTATTTTCCAACCTTATTTTATGGATATAATTGCTGTTGCCAATCCATACCCCTTCCCCTCTGCTCTATACGAATGAACCAATTCATTACTACATACAGAACAAATTTTACTATCTATAATATTTTCCTCTAAAACTCCTTCTCTCATCAAAATCAATTTATTTATTCCAATAGTATCTATGTACCATTTTTCTTTTTCTTTATTATAATCTATGTAATCATCTATTTCTTTGAAATGTCCAAATCTTGAAAAAAATAAGTCATAAACATCCCTATCTACTTCAAAATGGCACTTTCTTATGCTTGGGGTCATACAAACTATTACATCTTTTGGGTTTGTCCCATATAACTCGTTCATTTTATACAATGTTTTCACAGAGATTTTTTGAACCGTGCCTCTCCATCCTGAATGAACATTTGCAATAACTTTTTTTTCAGGGTCAAAAAACAACATTAAAATACAATCCGCATTTGTCGTTGCAAGAATAATTTTATTTTTATTTGTAACCAATCCATCTGCATATTCTTCAATTTCAATTTCTTTTAAATCTTTTTCAATTTGCCTAATTTTATCTGTATGACTTTGCCTCGCTTTTATAACATGTTTTGCTTCAAGTCCAACCGAACTACATAATGTTTTATAATTTTCTACACTTTTATTAAACTCCTCATCTTCAATCGGCATTCTATTTCTTCTAACGGTTCTATAATTTTTATCAATTCCTAGGGAATAAGCATGTTCAATAATATCAGAATATTGAAGCAATTTTTTAAATTGCAAAAACTCTTGACTTCCCCTTTTTACATGTATTACGTTTTCATTTGACAAGTCCATGTTTACTTCCTCACTTTCTGTTTCTTTGCTATATCTAACACATTATAACATATTTTTTTTAAATCTTAAAAGAGGCACTCTTAATCTGAAGAAAATATTTTATTAAAAGGTAGTTTATGTCTTATTATTCATGTTCATCTTTCCCACTCGCTAATTCACTAATTTCTTTTTCTTGCTGAGCAATATATCTTTGTTGTTCTAATATTTTCATTATTTCTTCTTTGCTAGCTTTCATCTCTTTGATCTTCTGGTGTATATTCTCCATATCTAAACTAAATGTTTTAGGACTTTTTTCTGATATTTCTATTATTCTTTTCAACTCTTCTATTTTTTGTTCTATATCTTTTTCGCTATATTCACCTTCCAACTCTTTTATTTTTTGTTCTATATCTTCTATACTATAATCATTTTTATTATTTCTTTCCATTTTTAATTCCTCCTAAATTTATATTTTTTTATTCAAGTTCATCTTTCTTACTGTTTAATTTTACAATTTCTATTTTTTATTATATCTAACATATTATAACATATTTTTTTTAAATCTTAAAAGCTATTAACCCAAAAAAATATTTAAGTTCAAAAAGTAATTTTTATAAAATTCTGATAATTCTATCTTTAAGGTACTACTCATTTGCTTTTAGTTTCTTAATTTTTATTTCATTTTCTTTAATAATTTCATCATAATATTTTTCTAATTTCTTTAATCTATCAACCGATAATAAATTTAAAGCTTCAACATTTCCATCTATATATTTTAGAAATTTCTTTTTAGCCATAAATTCATCAACATAGCAAGAATCCACCTTAAGGTCATTAAAAAACTTATTTTCTTCTTCATCAAAATTTGTTTTTTTAACATCATCATCTATCTCGTTAGATGTTTCTTGCACATGAGTTTCTTTTTTACCTTTAAATAAATTAAAGAAAAATCTTTTTATTTTAGAAATAAAACTTTCTTTATATTTTATAAGTTGTTTATTTTCCATTTATTTCATCTCCTTTCAATTAACTACAATTTTTTCTTGTTATGTTTTCTCTTTAAATGCTTTTTGTTATAATCTTATGTGTTTACTCAAGTGCATCTTTCTTACTTTTTAACTCACTAATCTCTGTTTTTCTGTTATATGTTATATCTAATATATTATAACATATTTTTTTGAATTTTAAAAGCTTTTACCAGAAGAAAACAGGACTAAATCCTGAGTTTCTCTTACTTTTTCTAAATTGAATTTACTTTTTCAATTGACCACTAAATCCTGAAAAGAAAATATTTAATTAAAAAGTAACTCAACGTCTTACATTTTATTGTTCTCTTCCATCTATATTTCTTCAAATATAAATAAGTTTGAACTCATATCATCAACTATATCCTCAAGTAGCTCTCCATTTCTTTCTCTATCTTCAATATATTTTCTTACTTCAAAATCATCTAGATTTAGTATATTTGGGTTTCCATCAAATAATAAATCTAAATTATCAAACCCTAATTTTCTCAACTCATTTATCAATTTATTGATATCGGTATTACTTTTATCTAAATACATAGCATTACTACTTATTATATTTCTTATTTGAATATCATCACAATTTATATCTTTTAATATTTCTATTTTGCTTAATACTTCTTCATTTGTTAAATCTTTTATGTTTGGGCAAATTTCTTCCATTTGATTAATTGTTTTTTCACTTATACCTATTTTCTTTAATATTTCTTTCATTTTTAATTCCTCCTAAATTTATTTTTCTTTATTCAAGTTCGTTTTTCTTACTCTGTAATTCGCTAATTACTTTTTCTTGTTCAGAAATTTTTTCTTGTTTTCCTTTTATTCTTTGTATTACTTCTTCTTTACGCTCTTCATCACTTTGTACCTTTGAATCTTTTTTAGCTTTCTCTCCATCAGCTTCATTTGCCGAAGCTTGCCATTCTTCATAAGGATACTTTTGCAATATCTCATTCTTTGTTAGTCCATATTGTTTTTCAAATTGTTTTTGATTTGCAAATAATTTATTATAATTTGTCTTATCAATTACTATACCTTTTTCTTTAAAAAACATATATCTTGCATAACTTAATTTTGTACTTTGCATTAAACTCTTTGGAGCTACAATTACTAAAGAATGCAACCCTATAGAATCATAAAATTCTATTTTTTGTTTTATATTTTCTATACTTAATCCCAATATTGAAGGTAAACCTATTGTCATTTTTATTACTTCTTCTCTGCTATATCCTAGTGCCTCCACCTCTTTGATCGTTTGTTTTATATTTTCTATACTTAATCCAAATATTGTAGGTAAAGCTTTTGTAATTTCTATTACCTCTTTTCGGCTATACCCCAGTTCTTCCATGTCTTTTATTTTTTGTTTCATACTCTTTATACTATAGCCATATATTGTGGGCGCTCTTTTTGTCATTTTTATTATATCTTTTATTTTGTACCCCAGTTTTTTTAAGTCTTCTATTTTTCGTTTTATCTTCTTTATACTATGACCATATATTCCAGGAAAACTTTTTGTCATTTTTATTACTTCTTCTCGGCTATACCCTAGTTCTTCCAGTTTTTTCATCTTTTGTTTTATATTCTTTATACTATAGCCATATATTGCAGGAAAACTTTTTGTCATTTTTATTACTTCTTCTCGGCTATACCCCAGTTCTTCCAAGTTCTTCATCTTTTGTCTTATATTCTTTATACTAAGGCTATATATAGAAGGCAAACTTTTTGCCATTTTTATTACATCTTTTCGGCTATACCCCAGTTCTTCCAAGTTTTCTATCTTTTGCTTTATATTCTCTATACTATAGCCAAATATTGCAGACACTCTTTTTGTCATTTTTATTATTTCTTTTTTACTGTATCCTAATGATATTAAAAAATCATAATTATCTTTTACTCTTCTTATTAAAGTTTCTGGCTTCATATTTTTTATTGGATATGTATTTACTATTTTTACATATTCCTTTTCACTATATCCTAATTCTAAAAACAATTTTTTTAATTCTTCCATAATTTCATTTTCCCTCTATATCTAAATTTTTTCAAAAATATTATATCATAATATAAATACATTCCACAGAAAAATCGCTATACTTTTTTTATAATATCTTCTTTTTGTTTTTTATTTATAAAATTATACTCTGTTTTAAAAATCCCAGAATCAAAACCACACATGTTTTTATAAGCACAGTATTGGCATGGTGTTTTTTTATTTTTATAATATGGTTTCAGACCTATATTTCCATTTAAAATTTCTTTTCCAATTTCTTTAATTGTGTTATTAACATACATTTGTAATTTTTCAAATTCCTCTTTAGAAGCAACTGAACTTTTTTTAGGGCTTATGTTTCCAAGTTTATCCATATATACTGGCACAATTTTAGAAGATTCTGATGGATTTAAATTTTTATCATGCATTTTTACAACATTTACATCTGCTAAAACTAATCCCTTCATTTTAAAGTTATTTTTTATTTTTTCCTCAATTTCCTCTTTGCTTAATTTTTTAGGTAGTTTTACCATTTGCTCTAATAAGCTAAAATACAAAATACCTGCAGGAATAAAATCTTCTTCTTTACAAACAGCATCTAAATATGTAATTAATTGCAATTGAAGCCCTGCATATACATTTGTAAAATCAATATCTTTAATAGAAGATTTATAATCTATAATTCTTACATAAGAATTATTATTTATATCTTTAGCAATATCGATTCTATCTATTTTCCCTATAATCTCTATTTCTTTTCCATTTTCCAAATTAATTCTTATTGGCTTATATTTTCCATTATTTTGTGCAAATTCCACTTCTGTTCCTTGAACTTCAAAACTGCTTGCTTTCAAACTTAAAATAATGTATTTTAATGCTTTTAAAATAATTCTTTTCAATCTTTTTACTAATAAGTTATATTTTTTAGTAGCAACAAAAATATAATTTTTTGCAATTGATAATTTATTATCAATTATTTTATTAATTATCTCTTCTGTTTTTTCTTCATCAATATTTTTTACATCAATTTTTTGTTTTTTTAATTGTTCAAAAAAATCATTAATTACTTCGTGCATAAAAGAACCCGTATCTAAATTTTTTACTTTTAATTCTTCTTTTTCTTTTAATTTTAAAGTATATTGCAAAAAATACTCATATGGGCAAGACTTAAAAGTTTCCAATTTAGAAATACTAGTATTTAATTTATTACCATATAATTTTTCAATATTTTCTTTTTTTATTTTTTCTGGTTTTTTTAAAAATTTAATATATTCCAAATTATTTTTTAATATTTTTTTATATTTTTCATTTTCTTTAAAATATTTATAAAATAAAACCAAATTATTTTCTAATTTATTATTAAAATTATTAATATTAAAAATTAAATTTTCGTAAATTTCTTTTTCACTAACAAAATAATTATTATTTTCAATAATGTCACTCTTTTCTTTTAAATTAGTAAATATTTTTTTTATTTTTAAGATTAATGTAGAAGGTCTTAAAGATTTTCCATCTAAATCTGTTCCTGCATATGATAAAAATAATTTTTCTTCTGCTGTTGTAAAAGCTTTATAAATGTTAAAATTATCATCATATAAATTTTCCATTGTTCCTTTTGCAATTTCTAATCCATTTTCTTTTAAATATTTCCTATCTACATCATTAAAAAATCCTTCTGAATTTTTTACACTTGGAAAAACGCCATCATTTAATCCTATAATAAATATTGCTTTAACCTTATGTGTTCTACTTCTTTCTGTATCCCCAACGGTTACACCATCTTGAGCCGATGGTATTTTTCCAAGACTACTATTGTTTAAACCTGTTTTTAATATCTTATAAAAATTATCTAATGTTATTTTTTCTTCTTTAAATATATTAAAAATTTCATCAAAAATATTTATTATAATTTCATAACTCAATTTATATTCTTTACTTAATTCTAATTTATTTTCTTCTAAATTAATTGAATTTATTTTTTCGATTATTTCTTCTATTGAATTTTTTATTGTTTTCAAACTTTCTCTATCTACTTCTATATAATCCTCATATCCTGAAAAATCGCCATTCATTTCTTTTTCTATAGCATTTTTATTTTCAACATATGTATCCATATCTGTTAGAGTTTTTGATATTAAAGTGTCTTCTATTTTCAATACATTTTTTAGTTTCTTATATTTATTCCAAAACTTCTTAACCTTTTTATCGTGAATATTTTGGTTCTGGTTCTGACCCGTTACATTTGTTTTTAAATCATTAAATTTCTGAAACACCGCTGACATTTTTCCTTTTAACTTTTCTGTGTTTTTTAGTTCGTCAATCTGAGTGTTTATTTTTTCTACGATTCCTATCATTTCTTCTGAAACATCATTGGCTATATTTGTAACATTACTATTTTCTTTTATTTCATTACATGTTTCCTTATTATTATTTTCTTCTTCGGAATCGGAAATTAATTTATTAACAGCATCAATTCCCACAATATATTTTGCATAATCAACTACTTGTTTTACAAATAAGTCTCCTTCTTTATCTGTGGCATATTTTTGTTTTAAAATATTTACACTTTCTATCTCTATATTTGA
>ERZ827156.433-NODE-433-length-60856-cov-10.456818_pt1 | contig 60856 bp, 65 predicted proteins | sample MGYA00519919_ERZ827156 | MGnify/ENA primary metagenome ERZ827156 (study PRJEB31778, sample SAMEA3449269) | human gut metagenome | biome: human gut; feature: human-associated habitat; material: faeces | place: United Kingdom | collected 2010/2012 ... | reverse complement strand
TGGTGAGAAAGCTTATTATTTATCGGAAAACTTTCTTGTCTGCCGTACCAGTATTCCTCCAAAAAAGAAGTTAAATATTCTTACTCGTGTTATTAATAATATTTCTAATAAATACGATGGTGCCGATTTAAAAACAAAGATGGATACAAAAAGTGCTCTTCAAAAAGAATACGTTGATAACAAATCTTTCGATATAGAAGAAATAGGTAATAAACTTTTCGGAAAAAGTCCAGAAAAAAAATCAGAATTTGATGAAAAAATGGAACAGTACGACTTACAATATGATAACTTTACTGTCACCAATGAAAGTACTGTAAAGAAATTAGAAAAGCAGGTCATGGTAACTGATAGCGGAATTGAAATATCTATTCCAATGGAAACTTATAACAAACTGGCTAACTTTGAAGTTCAAACAGATGTAACTGGTAAATCAACGATTATCATAAGAAATATTGATAATCTTGTTTTAAAGTAATATTACATTCAGAATAAACTTTATAAACATATTAGATTCTAAATAAATATTACATTGATACTTCCACAATTATTACACTACTGTTTTTAATATTATTTACTTGTAAATATTCTAGAGCGTGTTTGAAAAACATTCTAGCTGTAAATATTTATTAAATTAAAAAACCTCCCACACAAAATCATCTCAAACTTGCAGTTTGTTTATCTTTTGTGTGAGAGGTTTCTTGATATCTTGCCTTAAATTTTTACTTTTTAGCTAATTTCCCGACATATGATATCTTATTCAAAGCTGTGATTATTATTTGTTACTTCTTCTCCAAATATGCATCTTTTCTGCTTCTTTAATTAATTCATCTCTGAAATCAGGATGTGCAATGGAGATCAGTGCTTCTGCTCTTTCCCATGCAGACAGACCTTTTAAATTTACGATACCATACTCTGTAACAACATAGTGTGTATTAGAACGTGTATCGGTAACGATAGATCCCTGTGTCAGGGTAGGTTTAATACGGGACTGCATTTTTCCATCCCTTGTAGTAAAGGTAGAAGAGCAGCAGATAAAGCTCTTACCGCCATTTGACAGGTAAGCACCAAGTACGAAGTCTAACTGTCCGCCGGCACCACTGATATGTTTGATACCTGAGGACTCAGAGCTGATCTGTCCGAATAAGTCGATATCCACCGCATTGTTGATAGACATGAAGTTGTCCAGTGCGGAGATAGAACGGATGTCATTTGTATAGCTTACAGGAGCACTCATCAGTTCCGGATTTTCGTCTAAGTAATCGTACATCTTCTTTGTTCCTGCACCAAAACCATAGGTCTGACGGAAACGGTCGATATTTTTCTTAGAACCATTGATCTTTCCGGCTTTTGCAATATCAACGAAAGCATCTACATACATCTCGGTATGAACACCAAGGTCTTTTAAATCAGATTCTGCAATCAGAGAACCAACTGCATTTGGCATACCACCGATACCAAGCTGTAAGCAGGCACCGTTTGGAATCTCGTCAACGATCAGTTTTGCAACTGCCTTATCAACATCTGTTGCCGGGCCGCCGCCACCAAGTTCACCGATCGGAGGATTGTCACCTTCTACAATGTAAGTAACATCAGAGATATGTACTCCGTTTTCAAAACCGCCGAGACAACGAGGCATATTCTCATTTACCTCTACGATGATCTTTTTAGAAGTCTCGCACATTGCAGTTAAATGGGAAGCATTTGGACCAAAGTTGAAGTATCCGTGCTTATCCATAGGTGCTACCATCAGCATAACAACGTCATCCGGCTGAATGGAGTCACGGTAGTAACGTGGCAGCTCGGAATAACGGATTGGTGAATAATAAGCGAATCCACGGCTGATATATTTACGCTCGATTCCTGACATATGCCATGAATTCCAGCAGAAATGCTCGCCTGCATCTTCACGTTCAAATACAGCTAAAGGCTTTAACAGAATACCGCCACGAAGTTTTACGTCCTTTAATTCGTCGGTACGTTTTGCGAGTGCTTTATCCAAAGCATCCGGAGTGCCGGTACACCAACCATAATCTACCCAATCGCCGGATTTGATAATTTTTACAGCTTCATCTGCAGATACAAGTTTCTGCTGATACTCTTTTTGAAAATCCATCTTAAGAACCCTCCTCTTTTTCTAAACATGAGATTGTTAAAATTTAAACATACATTAATTTTAACACGCAGGACAGAATAGGTCAACTCTATGTAGAGGTTCTTTTAGTTGAAAAATACACAATCATGGTATAAGATAAAGAACTGATAAGAATCATAAAAAGAAATACAAGAGGTTAAGTCATGAAAGAAGAAAAAAGAGCGCAGATCATGCAAAAGACCGCTGTGGTCTGGCTTGGTGCATTAATCTGCTGTGCATTGTGGGGAAGTGCGTTTCCGTGCATTAAAATCGGTTATCAGATGTTTGAAATTGATGCTGCTGACACCGCAGCACAGATTTTATTTGCAGGGTATCGTTTTACTTTGGCGGGAATCCTGACCGTTCTCATTGGCAGTGTTTTAAATAGAGGGTTTCTGATACCGAAAAAAGAGAGTTTTGGAAAAATATTCAAATTATCCATGTTACAGACTGTTCTGCAATACTTTTTCTTTTATGTGGGACTTGCAAATACCACCGGTGTCAAGGCATCTATTATAGAAGGAGTCAATGTTTTTGTGGCAGTTCTTGTAGCAAGCCTTTTGTTTCATCAGGAGAAGCTGACCGGGAAAAAAATCATTGGCTGTCTGGTCGGTTTTGCCGGCGTAGTCATTGTCAATCTGGGTGGCAGCATGGATATGGGCTTCCGGCTGACCGGTGAGGGATTTATTTTTCTGTCCACCGTAGCATATGCATTTTCCTCTGTTTTTTTGAAAAGATATTCTAAGGATGAAAATCCGGTGCTGTTAAGCGGTTATCAGTTCATAACAGGAGGCATCATCATGTGTGTCATCGGACTGCTGATGGGTGGAAAGGTGCATGGATTTGCAGCGGCATCCACCGGCATGCTCGTCTATTTAGCAGTCGTTTCAGCGGTTGCCTATTCCCTGTGGGGAATCCTGTTAAAATATAATCCGGTGTCAAAGGTGGCAGTCTTTGGCTTTATGAATCCGGTGTTTGGAGTTATTTTATCGGCACTTCTCTTAGGGGAAGGCGCGCAGGCAGCAGGAGTAAAAAGTCTGATCGCACTGCTGCTCGTAAGTATTGGAATCTATGTGGTAAATAAAAAAGAAGGAGACAGCGTATGAGTGTAATAGTAACGTTAAAAAAAGGTGAGGGACGTACCGTAAAGGCAGGCGGTATGTGGATTTATGATAATGAGATCGAGTCCGTGTTGGGAAGTTATGAAAACGGAGATGTCGTGCTGGTGCATGACTTTGACGGCTATCCGATGGGAGTCGGTTTTATCAATGACCATTCTAAGATCCGTGTGCGGATGTTGAGCAGGGATGAGAATACGGTGATTGATGAAGCTTTTTGGATGAAACGTGTCAAACGTGCATGGGAGTACCGCAAAAAAGTGGTCGATACCTCAAGCTGTCGTCTGATCTTTGCAGAGGCAGATTTCTTCCCGGGGCTGGTAGTAGACAAGTTTGCGGATGTACTGGTGGTGCAGTCGAATGCATTGGGAATTGACCGCTGGAAACTTGTCATTGTGGGCTGCATCAAACAGTGCTTAGAGGAAGATGGGGTACACATCCGCGGCGTCTATGAGCGAAGTGATGCGAAAGTGCGCACACAGGAAGGCATGGAGCGTATCAAAGGATTTATCGGAGAACCGTTTAATACCAATGTGGAAATTGTAGAAAATGGTGTGCTCTATGTGGTAGACATCAAAGAGGGACAAAAGACCGGATTTTTCTTAGACCAGAAATACAACCGTGCAGCAGTCGGACGGCTTTGTCAGGATGCGGATGTGTTAGACTGTTTTACACATACCGGTTCTTTTGCGTTAAACGCAGGACTTGGCGGAGCAAGAAGAGTGCTGGGAATTGATGCTTCTGACCTTGCGATCCATCAGGCAATGTTCAATGCGAGAATGAATGATCTGCAGGGAATCGTAAATTTTGCCTGCGGAGATGTATTTGATCTGCTTCCGGATTTTGAGAAAAAAGGCAAGCAGTTCGATGTGGTCATCCTAGACCCGCCTGCATTTACAAAATCCAGAAATTCCGTAAAAAATGCAGTCAAAGGTTACCGTGAGATCAACATGAAAGGCTTGAAACTGGTAAAAGACGGCGGTTATCTTGCGACCTGCTCCTGTTCGCATTTTATGACACAGGAACTTTTAGCAAAGACGGTAAAAGAAGCTGCAAAGGCAGCACACAAGAGACTCCGTCAGGTGGAATTCAGAACACAGGCGCCGGATCATCCGATTCTCTGGGCGAATTCTGCAAATGTGCCGGAGAGTTATTATTTGAAGTTCTATATCTTTCAGGTTGTAGACGAACGCTAGGCGTTCGTCATGAGAAGTAAGGACTGGGAAGTGGTGGAAATGCTTGATTGATAAGTGATGGAAGGCATTTGACGTTGACAGAGAAAACCTCGTAAAGTATCGCAAAATATCACAAAACCGTGATTCAAAGTGGTAAGAAAAGTGGTAAGTCTGAGTGGTAAGCACCTGAATAGAAAAGTGATAAAGAAATTGCCAGGGCAATGTACCACCCCGGAAGTCAGATTAAAATCTGACATTCGGATGCTGATGCATGATCCTGGCAATTTTGTGATTACTTAAAATCACAGGTTTGTTTGTGGTGCATGCTATTTGTTTTAAAGGTAGGAAACCAGCTCATCCATGCCAATGCGCATATCTTTATGACGCTCTGCGGATGCATCCAGTTCATCACTGTATCCGAGAGCTAAGATATTGACCGGTTCTAAGTTTTCCGGAAGGTTCAGTTCTTCTTTTAATATGTCCGGGTTAAAGTAGCAAATCCAGACACTGCCAAGACCAAGCTCGGTTGCCTCAAGCATCATATGGTCGGTCAGGATCGAGGCATCGATGTCGGTTGTGATCTTGCCGTCAAACGGACGTTTCCAGGCTTTTGTCTTATCGGCACAGACGACAATGGCAGCCGGTGCCTGATAAATATTTGCTGCCTTTCCGACTTTTTCCAGTCCTTCTTTGCTTTTTACGACTATAAGGCGTACCGGCTGCATGTTCGCGGCGGTCGGTGCTACGTGGGCAGCCTCTAAGATTTTATCCAGTTTTTCCTGTTCAACTTCTTTTCCTGTGTACTTTCGTACAGAATGTCTCTTTTTTGCAATCTCTAATAATTCCATGATAATCTCCATTCTTGAGCTGTTTTTTGTGCATCTTGAGTTTGTGTGTAAGCACGGATCTTGCGTGTGAAAAATCTTATTTTTCACGCTAATCCTCCATGCTTGAGCTGATTTTTGCACATAATTGAATTTCATGCGGTTTCGCTGGGATAATCCTGTTTATTTCGGATTCTATCTTGTGTTTCTGAACGTTCATGTCTATAATTATATGGAAATGCAGAATATAAGCAAGTATGCACTTTTTTGATATATACTTCCGAAAAAGTAAGTAAGGAGAAATAGATCTATGAATAAGGAATTTAACTGTCCGGTGGAGGCGACGATCTCCCTGATTGGCGGCAAATACAAGTCGGTCATTTTGTTTCATCTGATGGGAAAAACGCTCCGCTACAGTGAACTTCATAAAAAGATACCGAAAGCCACCGATAAAATGCTCGCACAGCAACTTCGGGAACTGGAAAAAGACGGACTTATCAAAAGAACCGTCTATCCGGTTGTCCCGCCCAAAACAGAGTACAACCTGACGGAGTTTGGAGAGAGCCTGTCACCGATCCTAAATGCCATGTGTAACTGGGGAGAGTCCTATCTGAACATTCCGAGTCAGTGTGTGGAAGAGTCGTGAGGCGGAAAGGTTTGAGGGACAAGTGAAAAGCAGGAATACTGTGTCTTGGTGCAGAGCGAGGAACAGAGCACGATGAGAGATTGAGGATTGTGCGCAGGATTTGTGCTTGTGCGTAAACATGAGGTGTCAATGAAAGTGTTGTTTTTATTGAAAAGAATGGAGGATTGAAATGGCAGATAAAAATGCAATGAAAAATAAAAGTGCAATGAGGAACAAAAGTAAAGTTAAAAATAAAGACATAGCGAAAAATAAAGCTGCAGGCAAGAAAAAGTATGCAGTTGATAAAACAATGAAGCAGGAGGCAGAAAAACGAACCGCCGGAAAAATGGGAAAGAAAAAATATGCGGTTGATAAAACAGTGAAGCAGGAAGCAGAAAAGCGAACCATCGGAAAAATGGAAAAGAAGTATGCAGTGACTAAAGCATTTACAGAAAAAACGGATCATGGAAAATCGGTAAAAGAGAAAAAAGTATCAGGAAAAAACACGTCGGAAAAAATGATCACGAAGAAGCAGAACGCAGACATGTGCCAGTATGCAAAAAAATGCGGTGGCTGCGATTATCAGGGACTTTCCTATGAAAAACAGCTCAAAGAAAAGCAGGAATATGTTAGAAAAAATGTCGGAGAATTCTGCAAAGTACTGCCGATCATCGGGATGGAACATCCCTATCATTACCGCAACAAAGTGCATGCGGTATTTGACATTGCAAAAGGCGGATCTGTCATTTCCGGCGTATACAAAGCAGGGACACATGATGTTGTAAACATAGATTCCTGCCGGATCGAAGATGAGACGGCAGATGCGATCATCCACGATATCCGGGGACTTTTACGTTCCTTTAAAATCAAGACTTATGATGAGGATACCGGATATGGTCTGCTGCGTCATGTACTGGTGCGTCGCGGTTTTCACAGCGGAGAAGTGATGGTAGTATTAGTGCTCGGATCTCCGATCCTTCCGTCCAAGAATAATTTTGTCAAGGCACTGCGTAAACTTCACCCGGAGATCACAACGGTCGTTCTTAATGTCAATGACAAAAAGACCAGTATGGTTTTAGGAGAAAAAGAAACCGTTATTTACGGAAAAGGGTATATTGAGGACACACTCTGTGGCTGTACTTTCCGCATTTCCCCGAAATCATTTTATCAGGTCAATCCGGTGCAGACGGAGATCCTTTATATGAAGGCAATCGAGTATGCCGGACTGACGGGAAAAGAGAGGATTGTGGATGCTTACTGTGGCATCGGAACGATCGGTCTGATCGCGGCATCAAAAGCAAAAGAGGTCATCAGTGTGGAGTTAAACCGTGATGCAGTCAGGGATGCCGTAACCAACGCAAAACGCAATGACATCAAAAATGTCCAGTTTTACAATGCCGATGCAGGACAGTTTATGGTGGAGATGGCGGAATACCGTGCCGATCAGAAAAAAAATCAGGTGCCGGATGCCACAAAATCGGGAAAAAAGGCAACACCGGATGGCAATGTGGATGTCGTATTCATGGATCCTCCAAGAGCAGGAAGTGACGAGGCGTTTTTATCTTCGGTCATCCGGCTTGCTCCGAAGCGCGTAGTGTATATTTCATGTAACCCGGAGACACTTGCAAGGGATTTAAAGTATCTGACAAAACATGGGTATCAGGCAAAGGAGTGCCAGCCGGTTGATCTTTTTCCGTGGACGAAACATGTGGAGACGGTTGTTCTTTTGTCCAGAAAAACTCCGGATGATACGATTGAGGTCGACTTGGACTTGGATGAGCTGGATATTACCTCTGCTGAGTCAAAGGCCACCTATCAGGAAATCAAGGATTATGTGCTGAAAGAATTCGGCTTAAAGGTTTCAACTTTATATATTTCCCAGATTAAACGCAAATGTGGTATTGATGTAGGAGAGCATTACAATATCTCTCAGAAAGAAAATCAGAAAGTGCCACAATGCCCGAAAGAAAAGGAAGATGCTATCCGAGCTGCTCTTGAACATTTTGCAATGATCTAAAGACCATTGCTGATTTCAAGGAGGAATAGCATATGAAGTCATTTTTTTCCACGAAAGTAACGAGCCAAAATCATGCTTGCATGATTTTGGCGACTGCCCGTGATACAAAGACGCAGTCTTTGTACGAAGAAATGGGCGGTACATATACGCTCGGTGCAGATGGAATGTATTATCCGGATCTGGAACTTCCAGAGGAAGAACCGCATTACGGAAAGTACGGCAGAATGCGTCTGCGCTATCTGAAAGAACACCATAAGGTGCTGTATAATACGCTTTTGTTGGATGGAGAACTGGTCAAGCATCTGAATGAGGTAGATGATACCGCTTATCAGAGAATGGAACTGCTGACCCTGCAAATGCAGGAGCAGCAGGGCATAAACGAAGCATTAAAGGCTCGTGATCAGATGGCATGGGTTGGTGCTTGCAATAACATCCGAAATGCGGCAGAAGAAATCGTATTGAATGAATTAGTTTATAGTTAATATAAAATCCCCGCTATCTATTTTCACAATAGGCAGTGGGGATTTCCACGTATTAAACCAAACTATATTGAGAGTGTTGAATTACAACATAAGTGTATCATCTTTGATTGCTTCGACAAGATTCATATTGCAAATCTTTTTACCACCCAAGTAGTAAGCCAATGCCACAAAACCGATAACTGCCACAAAGAGCAGAATTGCAGGAATCAGCGGCAAACGCTTAGCAATGAAATCGCCTGCGGTAATTCCTCCAGCATCAAGCATCAATGCCATCAACGGGATATTTACTACAATGGTCAGCAAAATCGGACGGAGAGCAACAATAGCGGCTTCGTGGGCTAAAATCTTTGCTGCACCTTTTGGTGTTAAACCAACTGCAAAGTATCTTGCAAATTCACGCTTGCGCTGATGAATCTGTCCCAAAGTAGATGCAAAGATATTGGCAAGGCCGATGCAGGTCAGTATGACCGTGAACAGATAAATAATCATTCGTAAATCTTGCTGTATCTGCATCTCGTCTGCAAGTTCTTGCACACGACCTTCAAAAGCGTAACCAGGATATGCTTCTAACATTCCCTGCAATTTTTCCTCAAGCGCATCATTCTTACTTTCGTCTGTCATTTTGATGGTGTAAATTGTTTCGTCAGGTTTCAAATCGAAACCGAGGGTTGCGTAATAGCTCTCAGACATAACAAGTGTCAATGCATACTGCGTTAATTCTTCTCTCAATACAGGCAAGGAATCGTTAAATGCAGAAACGGGAATGTCCTTTCCGTTTACATTCAAAACAATCTCTTTGCCCTCATTCAAGAATGGTACATACTGACGATCTGTTCTTTCCGAGTTGACACTATCCCAAATGATATTAACTGCAACTACATTGGCATCGTTTGCATCACCACGATATTCTGCGAAGCTCTTGTCATCCAAAATAAAAATCGGCACTTTTGTGTTATAAGCACCTGCTTCGTTAGCTGCGAAACTACTGTTGAGTTTTTCAAGACTCAGCTTTTGAACATCAGAACTAAGATAATCCGCAGGGATTTGAGTATTACCATTTACAATACGATGAACAATACAACCCGCTACATCTTCCGTGTTTCTAATATCATTCAGCAATTCTTCGCTATAAGTGTCACCTTTGACGGTAACAAGAAAATCCCAATTATTTTTATAACGGTCAAAGTAGGTTCTTTCCGTGCTAAGAGCGGACACGCCAAGCATATTCAGAATTGAGATGCAAGCAAACACCGCCAAGAGAATGGACATTGTACCAACTCTCATAGCCTTACGTCTGACAAACAAGGATTTGCGTGCCATCTCACCGTAAATGCCGAAAATAGCAGAGTGAATACGATACTTTTTCACTCTCTTAATAACAGGCTCATTTCCGTAGTGTATTGCCTCTAACGGTGTAATACGACTAAGTTTTCTTGCCGGAATCCACGCTGATATTGCAGCAGTCAGCATTGAAAAGCCAAACGAGCCAATAAACACAATTGGATGATAGGCAAAGGTCAAGGTGTAATCACGCAAATTAGCAGTTGAGCCGATAATAATGCTCATAACCACCCAACATAAGCCAATACCGATAATGTTTCCAACAATAATGGCAGGCAAAGACAAAACCACCACTTCATTGACAAGCGTAGATTTGATTTGTCGAGGTGTTGCACCAATGCTTTGCAAAATACCCAACTGATGGATGCGATTTGTCATAGTCGCTGCAAAAGCGTGGTGGATCATCATAACAAGTGCAAGGCTGGCTATGGTGAATACTACGATGTATGCGATGACCACCGGGGTGAACTCTACCACCGAAGTTCCACATTCGGCAACGGTTTGATTAACTTGATCTGCCCACAGATTGTAGAACAAACCACTCACAAGGCTAAGCATCATAGATGCCAAAAAGGAGATTATCATAATAAACCTGTTGCCGGTTTTATTATTTTTTATATAACTGACACTATAAGCGTTCCACATAGCGAGCCCTCCTTAATGAGTTTTCTCGTCAGAAACGATTTGACCATCTGCAATTCTGATGATTCGGTCCGCCTGCAACGCAATGTTTTCATCGTGCGTAATCACAATCAGTGTCTGTCCGTATTTCTTGTTAGAATATTTCAGTAACTCCATAATCTCTTGACTGCTCTTGCTGTCAAGATTTCCGGTAGGCTCATCGGCTAACACCAACGCAGGAGCATTGATAAGCGCTCTGCCGATAGATACACGCTGTTGCTGACCGCCCGAAAGCTGACTCGGCAGATGCTTTTTGCGGTCTACAAGTCCAAGAACTTCGAGCAGTTCATTAACACGTTCATCATTTACTTTCTGCCCATCCAGTTTCAAAGGTAAAGTCATATTCTCTACCACATTCAAGATAGGAATAAGATTGTAGAACTGATAAATCAGTCCAACTTGACGGCGGCGGAAAATAGCTAACTGCTCTTTATTCTTTTTATATACATCTTGTCCATCAACAAAGATGTGTCCAGAGGTGGGGGTGTCCACGCCGCCAATCAAATGCAGCAGCGTGGATTTGCCGGAACCGGACTGTCCGACGATTGCAACAAATTCTCCCTTTTCGACACTGAAAGATACATCATTCAAAGCCTGTACTTGATTGCTGCCTTTTCCATAGATTTTACAAAGATTCTCTACTTTTAGTATCTCCATGAGTATTCTCCTTTTTTATATATTATTTAGGATACAGTATAGCAATTTTAGAAATCAAGCACGTGACTTTTTCATTACAATATTGTAATAAAACAGCAATGGAGCCTATATAGCCCCCTTGTAAATGCGTATTGTAAACTGCGCTCCGCCACTTATTTTATTTGCAGCAGTGATAACTCCATTTTGCTTTGAAATTATCATTCTGGAAAGATTCAGACCAATTCCTGCACTTTCCTTTGCTGAATTACTTCCACGATAGAAACGGTCAAATAAATGAGGAATATCTTTTTCATCAAATCCTGTTCCGTTATCTGAAATAATAACCTCTGTATAGAGTGGATTTTCTGTGGAATATATTTCCAGTTTGCCACCATTAGGACAATGTTCAATACAATTTTTCAATATATTTCCAATCGCCTCCGTACTCCAAAGGCGATCACCAATAAAACTTGCATTGTTTTTTATGTCGCACGATATGCTAATATCTTTTATATCCATAAGTATTTCTAACGGTTCCAGTATATCATTGACCAATGCTTCTATCGGAATGGATTCATCAGAAAACTGTACCGTACCAGATTCTAACCTTGCTATTTTTAGCAACGTGGAAATTAACCATTCGGTTCGTTCTAACAAAGTATTAACTTTTCTAATATTCGCCTGCTGCTCGGTACTTTGCTCCTCATTTGCAAGCCTGGATACAAGCATACGAATAGATGTCAACGGTGTACGTAACTGATGAGAAATATCCGCAAGAGAATCGCTCAGGTATCGTTTATCTTTTTCTAACCGATCAGCCTGATCTCTCATACGCAAAGTCATTTTGCTTAATTCACTGCAAAGAACTGCAAGTTCTCCTTCTTCATCAGGAATCAGATTGATATTGTATTTACCATGCAAAATACTGTCAATTTGGACATTCAAATCCGAAATGGCTTGATAGCGTTTTCTTGTGAAAAGAATAAAAAGCAAAGCACTTATCACACAAATACTGATCACCAGAATTACCGCCCCAATACTGATAAACAATGCAACCACAGACGCAGCAATGGCAAAAAGTAGGTAACCAAATAGAAATACATTGATTTCTTTATTTCTGAACAAATTCATATCAATCACCTATTTTATATCCAAGACCACGAACAGTTTTTAGGATTGCAGGATTAGCAGGATCTGACTCTATCTTGTCACGAAGTCGTTTGATGTACACAGTCAATGTATTATCATTGACATAGTCACCTGCACCAGTAACATCCCATATTTCATGCAACAGGTCACGACGAGAAAGCGTTTCTCCAAAATGATTAAGAAACACCAGAAGCAATCGGTATTCCAGAGCAGAAAGAATTATTTCAGAGCCAGCTTTCATTACGATACCCTTTGCGGCATCGATATGTAAATCTTGAACCTGAAAAACCGAAGGGGTTTTTCCACTTTTACGCAGTGCATTCCTCACTCGATAAATCAGCTCCATCGGCTTAAATGGTTTTGTAATATAATCATCCGCACCAAGTTGAAAACCCGTAATGATACTGGATTCATCTGTCATTGCAGTAAGAAAAATAACCGGTGCATTTGTTGCACGCTTAACAGCAGTACAGATTGAATATCCATTTCCATCAGGGAGGGTAATATCAAGAAGTACGAGATCAATGTTTTCTGCCTGGAGTTTATTCAAAGCACTTTTTGTATCTGGTGCATAACACACAGAGTATCCTTCATCCTCCAATAGAACTGAAAGATTTTCCACTATATCTGCATCATCTTCTACAATTAAAAGTTTAGGCATAATATGTCCTCCACTTGATAGTTGTTCTTATCATTTACACTTTCACAAACTAAACTATAACACAAAAGCAACTGATTTTCTACGGTTTTTGCATGATATGAAATATAAAAAATGTGGCTGCTACTACCTTTCGGAAGCAACAGCCGTGGCTTTCTTATCGTTCGTATTCTTTTTTCTTTTGTTTCTTTGGCTGCTGTGTTTCCTGTTTCGGTGTTTTCAATTGCTCACTGATAGAACGCTTTTTCTTAATTATTGGGTTTTCCTGTAATTCAGCATCTACCTGTCTATTGGCTTCATCGAATGTTTCAGACCGATATTTTTCCTTGTAAACTGCATACAGTTTCTGAACCAGACCAATCTTGCCATCCGGACGGATGTTTTCACGCTCCTGCATCACAGCATCCTGATTCTCAGGTGCAATCCCATCTTTCAGTTCAAGGAACTGCGCTTTATCAGCTTCTTTCTGTTCAGACAGGGCAACACGCTGTTGTTCCAAGATTTCCAGAGCATTTTCCATCTTTTTAAGATTTTGCTTTCGGGTAGCAATGCAGCTATCCTGACAATTAAGCTGAGAAAGCAGTCCAGCCTTTTGGAATTTCAGTTCTTCAATATCTTCAGTCAGAGCTGCAATCTGTTCACCCAGCTTACTTGCACGAATAAAATGGATGCCGCAGTTTTTCTGTTCTGCAATCAGTTCTTTTTTCTCAGCGGTCTTGGCTTTGATTTCTGCCTTAACATTTTTGTATTCAGCCAGTATATCAGCCAAAAGATTTTTCTGAGAAGTGACAGTTTCCTGCTGAGAAGTATTTACGATCAACTGATACTGGAGAAAAACCATGTTGTCACGCAGAGTTTCTAATGCAGATGCGATGGCAGGAATATTTTCTTTGACTGCTTTCATCAGCTTCTGCACCTGTTTTTTCAGTTCACGCAGGAGTTTGTTATCGGCCCTGATCTGGCGGTTCAGTTCGCAGCGCTCAGAAACAATTCCCATGGATTCCAGTTTTCTTGCGTGGTATCCTTCGTGTACGGTCGGCTGTTCGGTCAGACCTCTGGCAGCATGACTGCGACAGTCCACACGGTCAGCAATGCCGTGGCGTTCCTGTTCTTCATTGACAATTATTTCCCAACTTTTACGCCATGCAAATAGCTGTTCTTCGCTGTTCCACAACTCTGCAACAGGGTTTTGTCTCCCATAGCGGGTGCTTTTAGGTGTCTTGGATGTTCTGACACAGCCCTCGATTTTCTCGGCTTCAGACGGGGGTAAATATTCCTTTTTCTCCCCGAACTGATACAAATATTGTTTCTCCCAGCCTTCTGTCTTAGCAATCTTAAATTCATCAGCGGTAAAGCCACGTTCTTCCTCGACACGCTTACAAAGATATTCTTTCTGTGTCTTTGCCTGCCACTTCCCATGTTCATCCAAAGGACGAACAGTAAAAAGGATATGACTGTGGGGATTATGCCCCGGAGGGTATGGGTCATGGATATTCACATCGGCACACATACCGAGATCTGTGCCTTGCTCACGAATGAATCGCTCCAACATACCTTTCCAATCATCTAAGGATAGCTCCGAAGGCAGAGCAACCACAAGTTCTCTTGCCAGTCGGCTGTCCTTTGTTTTTTCAACAGACTCGACAGCTTCCCAGAGCAGCTGTCTGTCTTTCCATTCTTCCGGTGCATACTGCGGAAGAAAGACTTCACTATACAGACAACCTTGTTTTCTGGTGAAGTCATGGGTAAGTCCGTCATAATCATTATAGAGTCGGGAACAGGATGCATAAGCGGCAGCTGCTATCACAGAACGGCCTGCACCACGGCTCACAACTTTTGCTTCCAAATGGAAATAGTTCACTATTTTCCTCCTTCCTGTGCCGCAGCACAATTTTTGTTTCTTTTTTCAAAAAGAAAATAGGTGCGGTAAATGCTGCACCTATCTCTGCGATAAAACTGCCGGTGGCAGATTTTCGCAGGCAGTTGACGCAAGGTATGATACAACTTGTATCCTTACTTACAATCGCTACAGCGTTTGTACTTGCGGAAACTGCGTGGACAATGACAGCAATTTGAAAAAGTGTGGCATTGTACATAAGGCTCCAACGGAGCCGCAAAGCCTCGCAGAGCGCACGACCCCAAAGGGGATACCACCGCCCATTTTATGGGTGGTGAGTAAGTGCGCCCTTCGGGATAGCAGCAAAGCTGCCAAGGCTTATGCCTTCAATCATTCTTCCGTATTCAATCGTCTTTTCAGTTCCATCTTCACATCATCAAGCTCCATGGTCTGAACTTCCGGGAAAACGCTTTCCAATACGGCTCCCATCTGGATCAATCGTCTGGTTCTTGCTTTACGTTCTTTCTGACGGTTGCGGGCTTCGATTGCTTCCATTCTGTGCTGTGCCTGCAATAATTTCTTTTCATCTTCGGTCATAGGTCTGTTATTTGCCATAAAATCTCCTTTCTGGTATCGGTGTGGTACTGTAATCCGGTGTAGATGGTGCAGATACAATTCGCTTTGCAAGCTATAGGCTTTCTGTGTACTAATAGGCGAATTGTTCCGCACCATCGGCTGTGAATTTAAGTACCGGAATTTAATATTTTTCGTGCTTCCTGCATATTGGCGGCTGCATTCAACTCTCGGATATTCTGATTGTTGATTTTCAGAGGAACACAACGCTCCAATACTCGGTCATAAATTCTGGCTCTTGCCAGATTTTTCGGATGTTTCAACTCATCCAAGGTCAGATTGGTGGTTACAATCAGCGGTTTCTTGCTTCGGTATCGGCTGTCGATCACATTGAATACCTGTTCCAGAGCAAATTCTGAACTTCGCTCAATTCCCAGATCATCAATAATCAGCAGACTGTATTTATTAAAGCTGTCAATGAACTGGTTCCTGTCATCGGAATACATTCCGGTCAGCGTATTCAGGATTCTGGAAAAGTTGGTCATCAGAACCGGAATGCCTTTGTCCAACAGGGCATTTGCGATACATCCGGCGAAAAAGGATTTTCCTGTTCCCACATCTCCCCAGAGCAGCAGTCCCAACGAGTTCGCTTTCATTTCTTCCCAATGGGACACATACTCATGGGCTTTCTGCATTTCCGGATTGTAGCCCTTATCATTAGAAAAGTTGTAATCATGCAGAGATTTGTCCTGCAATCCGTTTGCCCTCAAGCGTGACACCTGCATGAGAAATTCCTGATGCTTACGTTCCGCTTCTTCTTTGTCGTATATTTCCTGCTGGCAGCGGCAGCGAACCGTGGGGAGGAATACTCGTTCCTTCAGTTCAATGCGGTGCTGTCTGGGAGTGTGGCATTTGGAACAATAGATCAGTCCGTCAGCTTCATTCAGATACTCATCCTCTGCAAGCTCTCTCGGCTGAAATAATTCGTCCACAGTATTGGTAATTGGTTTCATAGGCTTTCATCCTCCTTGCATTCGTAGGTTCTTTGGACGGGAGTAGGATGGTCACGCAATGCCCAGCTTCGTATGGTGGCTGCGTGACTGGAATACTGTTTTCCGCTGGATGCCATATAACTGGACAGCTTTTCAATGTATTCCTGATAGTGAGGAACTTCCTTTTGTAAAGAAATCAGTTCTTCCATATTCAGAAAAACATTTTGATAAGAGCCATAAGCGGTGCGGTCATCCTTACTCTCTGAATTTTGTCTTTTTATATTGTTCTTCTCTTTATTACTACTGGACAGTTCTCTGTCTGTCACAGAGACAGTTTTCTTTCCATCTGTAAGACAGTTTTCCGTCTGTCTTACGGAAAGATTTCTGTCCGTTTGATTCAATGCTTCTGGTGGATATTTGACGTAGATCCTGTTTGGAAAACCTGCGCCCTGACGCTTGCGGGCGATCAGATTTTCTTTCTCCAGAGCATTTAATGCGGTTTTGACAGACATTTCGCTCTTGTGCATGGTTTCTGCCAGGCTCTTGATGGGGAAGAAAATGAACACATGACCTTGTTCATCAGCCCATCCATTGTTTTTCTGGGACAGCCTTGCTCGGTCGAGCAAAATCGTATAGAGAATTTTTGCAGTTTCATTCAGACCATCCTTGTCCAGTAAAAATCTCGGGAATGCCATATACGGTGGTATTGGACTGTTTTGCGTCAGAAATTGTGTCATGTGTTCACCTCCCTCCTGTGAGATCAGCTTGGAGAAAACTTATTCTCCAAGGAAATCCCAGTCCACTTCCTCATCCGGTTCCTGCTGTGTGACCGGAACTGCTGCAACCGGCACTTGCGACATTCCCGCCATACAGCCTGCAAGAAATACCGGAAGTGTTTTCTCCATGGCACTTTCTACAGAGGAAACAATCTGATTTACAAATCGTTCCTCACGCTCTCTGGTTTCAAAGTAAGGGTCATCCTGACTGCGATAATAGCGGTCAAAGTAATCCACCAGAGCTGCGGCAATCACATTGCTGTAGGATTTGAATTGCTGCTTGTCCATGGTCTGAAGATACTGCCATGCTCGCTTCTGGGTGTCCTTTTCCAGATTGAAGCGAAGATTTGTACTGCGGATATTCTCGCTCATGGCTTACTCCTTCCTGCGAAGGCTCATAGAGGCGAGATATTCATAACCTTTGGCTGTCGCACAAATATCATCCAGAATAGTCACTCGGCTTTCATCGTACTGTCCAAAATGCTTGACCAGACAGCCGCCACCACCAACGATATACAGTCGCATCAGATCCGGATTGTATTCATAGCGGCGAAGCGTAGCAAAAATATCAGCCACATATCGCTTAGCCACGGAGGTAATACAGTCCAGATAGGGCTTGCTGATATCAGCAGTTCCGAAACGAAGTACCTGCTCAACAGTAGATTCTTCGATTTTCACGCCGAAGCTGTCCAGTACCGCATTCTTAGCGGCAATCATGCACTGGTTGACACCGAACTTTTCTGTCCAACAGCGGCTCTCTACCGCCTTTTTATTGTTGATATACAGAATGTTCATGGTGCCGTTTCCAATGTCTGCCAAAAGATTCGTTCCCTTGAAATTTCCCAGTTGATTGATGATGGCAGGGTATCCCTGCGGGAAAAGACTGCATCCGACAAATCGAATGTGATAATCGTTGCCATTAAAACGGAAGTTCACTTCCTTGTTGCGGAGCAGATAGATTCGGAAATCTTCACGCTGTTTGCGAATCCAGGTCAGTGGCAGACCGGCAGCCAGATGAACATCTGCTTCACGGATGCCGTATACATTCAGTTCTCTGGCAACCGCCATGAGCGTCAGAAGGTAATAGTCCTCATCCACAGCCTTGTCTGCGATAAATTCCTTGTGACCTTCTCCGATGCGGTAATAGATGCCGCCATATTCCAGAATGTTGCCGGAGAAGATCGGCTCGGTTTCATAGGCGGTCACTCCGGTAGGGGTAACTGTGTTTGCGGTCTTGATGTTGCCGTAGCCGTGATCCACAGCAATGATTTTGATGTTGTTCAGTTCTCTCATTTGGTCTGTACCTCCTTGTGCTTGTTCGTGTTCATAAAAAATGCCCCTTTCAGTAGATTTGCGTTGAAGTAGCACCGGATTTTCTGATTTGGTGCTGTTTTCATTGCAATTTCATTCTATTGAAAGAGGGCGCAAAACACATTGAGCGTGGATTGAGCGGAAATTGAGCAAAATTTATCTGTGGAATAAAAAATAGCTCTGCTATTACACAGAGCTACAATTGTTTATTTAATGACAATTCGTTCATTTATTTTACAAGGTGAATTAAGACACATTATCACAGTTAATGGATCAACATTATATTCTGTCGCAATAATGTGTGCATCTACCATTACTGATATTGTCCATGCAGAATCAATTTCACCTTTCGGAATTTTTATTCGTCGCTTTTGGTCATATTCTTCAAAAGCTTTCTTAATGTTTGTTCGCTGGTTGGCTTTTAATGAATTAAACTGCTTTAATGCAACCATGGGCATAATCCTGCTTTTAGCAAACATATTCGATACAGTTACCCATTTCACGAAATCTTTCTGAGATTTGAATACTATTTTATTTTTCATAACAATCCTCCCAAAAAGTTTTTACAGATAAAAATCGAATTTTCCCTTGAGCATTAAGTGTCGGAAGTAATTCTTTAATCATGTCACAATCACTTTCGTTAAAGTAATAGTAGACACATTCGTCAATATTAGATGCATTTATTGATTCAAATATATGAAAATCATTCCACGGAGATAATCCTAATATTTCTAATGTCCCCGTAATATTTTTGAAAGTATCAAAATGATAATTATCAGAAAAAGTTAATGAAGGATTAGCGGCTTTAAGCTGAATGGCATATCCCATATTTGCAGTCAACTTATTCGATTCAAGCGTCCAACTATCAACATCCTGTTTGATTTTGGGGTCATTATTATAGGCTATTGCCATTTTTTCAACAGCACTATTTGCTTGAGGAATTTGTTTGATCTGTAATTCTTTGTATGCGCCACAATGTGTTGTCAAAGCGTTTGAATACAAATAGAAATAATTCTCATCAATTTCTATTTCTTTTATTGGTGCATCGGGAAGTTGGTTTCTGAATGAATCGAGAAGATACACATCACTTTTCTTATCAAATTGCCCATGAATATGGTATGCCGGTTTATGTGTTGCTAATTCGAGATTTGCATCATAGTTTGTAGTAAATATGTTGTCGAACGCCTCTAAATAGGTGATGAATTTTTCCGGATATTCTTGATACAAGGTATTAAGTTTACCATCATTATATATTGCATATAGATAAGCAACTCTCAGAGCTTCCCTGACATAGTATTGCTCGGGATTTTGAGTATTGGTCTTGTGGCATACTAAATCATGAATTAAATAATAGTCTTCAAATCCTATATCAGTTATTCGTAATGTATCAATTTTATCTGCATATTGTTTTTTGAAAGACTTCAAAGATTCATCTTCTGCAGTACAATTTGTAAAATTATCGTATTTGTCCTCCAAAATATCTCTTGCTTCTAAAAATAATTGCCCTATATAATTTTTTAACAGGTACGGGAAATTCACAATGATATGTGATGGAAAATCATCTCTATCACAATTTTTTAGAATTCTCAATACTATTTGTTGCGTAGTATAATCAGTTTTATTAAATTGAATGTTTATACCATTTCCAACGAGTAAATTGTTCATATAGTTATATATCCCCTTCTTTGGTCAATAATTTTTCGCCTAAGTATAATCCAGCTTGCGCATACGTTCCAAGCAGTTCCTGTTTCTTTGCTTCAATCATATCAGGTTCAAACTCAAATACTGTTTCATAGATTTCCATAGCTTTCTGGAAATATGAAGTTGCCTGCGAAATTTCTCCCATAGTCAGGCTGATATTTCCCATCGCTTCTTGAACACTTGCATAATCCAGACCAGTATCAGAATTATATTCTCGAATTACACGGCAGAGCTTTCGCAGAGCAGACAAACCAACATCAGGCTGTCCCATATCCGTAAGCAATACAGCATAGTTTGTAATCTGCACAATGCTATCATGGTAATAGGCCAGACCATACTCATCTATGATTCTGATTGCCTGTTCCATATTTTCTTTGGCAAGTTCCAGCTTGCCATTCATTTTATACATACCGCCAAGATTTGCATACAGATTGGACAGGAGCAACGCATTCTCCGAAGTCATTTTCGGAATCATTGCAATGGCATCTTTCTGCATCTTGATTGCTTTATCTGGTTTCTTCTCATAAGCTGCCTGATAACTGAGCAGCAATGCCCGGTCAGCAATAGAGACTACAGCCTTGTCCTTGAGCAAGTCAGACAGTTTATTTATAACCAATTCCATCCCCTGATAATAGCGGTAATTCTCCATATAAGGGAACACATCTTCCAAGAAACGAAGATATACCGGCATATCATCATTTTCAATCTGATTTATCACAGATTCAATGGTCTGGAACAACTGTTTATAATAAGAAACTTCTTCTCCATGACGCAGACAAATCTGCTGTAAGCTTTCCAATAAGGTGTGACAAGTCTGCACAGAAGGTTTTGTTTCTTCCATTGTCACTTCCTGCATCATTGGATGAAGGGCAATCATACGACCTTCCATTGCCTTGATGAAGCCTTTTTCAATCAGATCATTGACAGTATTCATATCACGCAGCTTTAACCAGTTCGCAAACAATCTGTTTTGAACACCGGACAACGAAGCCAACGCAAGGTTTCTCATAATATCTGTTTCTGCTTCTGAAAGCTGATACAGAGAGAACAACGTGTGAATGTGGTCATAGTAGGTCGCCTTGCGACTTTTGCCGTCTTTGGAGATACCGATAGTATCGGTGGCATCCAGGGCGACTTTTTCTTCTTTTAGCTTCTTTAACAGGAGCAACGGCTCCATAATTCCACTTTCCAACAAACGGGCTGACATTTCTACAGCAAGAGTATGACTGTGTACTGTTTGGATGATTTGCTCCAAAATCGTGCGATTCTTTTCAGCATCGGAATAGAAGCAGCCCATCAGTTTAATCAAAGCATCTGTATCCGCAATTTCTTCCAGATTCATGAAAGTATAGTTGTTAAAGCTGCTTCGGGTAGTAAACAGAATACGGCAGCGATATTTCATCACAACCGACAGCAAACCATCCTGCGATGCTGTAGTATTAAAATTATCAATGATAAATAAGGTGTCCTCTTTCAATGTACGCAGAAAACGGTTATGTTTGCGGAACCGTTCTTCATTGTCGTCATCCGGCAGATCATCTGCAAAATCCATATCTGAAATATCTTGTTTTAAATTGCCAGTGTAGGAAAGGTACAAAATATTTGTGTATTCTTTGCTATGAATTTTAGCATAAGCCTTTGCCAATTCACTTTTACCAATGCCGGCGATACCTTGCAGAAATACCTTTCCATGACTACATAACAACTGATGTAAAGTTACAAGTTTATTGTCTCGTCCACAGAAATGACGGCATGGCTTTGGGGTACCGCCATCGTAGATAAAATCTTTCACGGCCGGAGAAAGATTTCCAGCAGATAACAGATTCTTAGTATTTACATCTCGCTTTACAAAAGTACGTTCCATGCCAAAGCATAAAGCAGAAGTTAGAAATACTGCTTCATCCATTTCTGTTTCACAAGGATAATTCTCGAGAAGCCGAGCCTTGGTTTTATCTGATATGGTTGTATCCTGCACCAGAATGTTATAAATCTCTTGCACCGCCATAGTACTGTCATACATCAACGGAAGCACATTTCTGTGCATATCAGCAGCGAGTCGGTTTCGATTGTGGTTATCCATATAATACCTGGTGATACGAGGACTGATTTTTGCTTGTCCATTGAACCAACGGCATACCAGACCATTATCAAAATCAAAATCCAGAGATTCGTCTGAACTTAAAAAGCTGACAAACAACTGGTACATCATGTCAATCTGATTCATACTGTGGGCATCACTGATATAGTTACGAATGGTGGTGATGACTGAACTGAAATCTAAATATTCCATAGACAGCCCTCCTTCAAAAATAGTCAATTTACGCTCAATCCACGCTCAATGAAGCTTTAGACTGTTTGTTCTAAAATGAGTGTAGATTGATGGAAGCGTTCTGCTAAATATTATAGCACGGCTTTCAAGTCTACGAAAGAGCATAGGTAAGTGATTTGAAAGGAGGGGCTCATGGAACAGAATATAGCATTTGAACGATGTGTGGATTTTCTAGCTCGTATGATTGAGAAATACGGGCAAGAGCTCCTCGATGAGATCAATGCAGATGAAGATGGTGGGGCAAGAACTAAAACAGAAGATACAAAGTCAGTGTAAATGGGTGTCGAAAATGTCGGCATCCATTTTTTATATTTTGAATATATTGAAAAACTGAAAATCAATGGTATAATTAAGTTGGGACAAATAATTGAAACAGTAATTCGATATATGCCATATGGAATATAATGGGAGGCAGCAATCATGGATAGCAGAAAACGTATGGGGAAAGATAAAGATGGAGTGATTTTCCCTGTTGCTCCAAATCTTTCTGAAATGAGTGATAGTTATTTGGATTTTATAGAAGCAATCAAAAAAGAAATTGAGAACCAGAGATTAAAGGTTGTACTGAATGCAAATTCCAGTATGATCTGTCTCTATTGGAATATTGGTAAAGCTATTCTGCAAAAGCAGGAGGAAGAAGGCTGGGGAGCCAAAGTCATTGACCGCATGGCAAAAGACCTGAAAGATGCGTTTCCGGATATGTCCGGCTTTTCTCCAAGAAATATTAAGTATATGAGAAAATTCGCAGAGTGCTGGCCGGATTTTGAAATTGTGCAACGGGTCGTGGCACAAATTCCATGGCGTACCAATCGTATGTTGCTTGACAAATTGGATACACAGGAAGAACGAATCTGGTATGCACATAAAACCATCGAAAACGGTTGGAGCAGTACGATTCTGGATTTGCAGATTCAGAGCAAATTGATTGAACGTACAGGAAAAAGTGTCAATAACTTCCCTGTTGCTTTACCACCTGCGGATTCCGATATGGCAAATCAGATTTTCAAAGATCCGTATCTGTTTGATTTCCTTGGTACTGATATGCCAAGGCGAGAGGTTGAGATTGAACGTAAGCTGACAGAGCATATCCAGAACTTTCTTTTGGAGTTGGGACAGGGATTTGCGTTTGTAGGCAGACAGGTACATCTGGAAGTGGGCGGAGATGACTTTTATATTGATCTTTTGTTCTATCATCTGAAACTTCGCTGTTATGTGGTAATTGAACTGAAAGCTTGTGATTTTGAGCCCGGTTTCATCAGTCAGCTCAATATGTATCAGAATGTTGTAAATGATATTCTGCGTCATCCGAGTGATAATCCGACTATCGGATTGCTTTTGGTTAAAGGTAAAAATCAGACGGTAGTTGAGTATTCTCTTGCAGGATACCAGAATCCAATTGGCGTAGCAGAATGGAAAAACCAGATGGTAAAAGCACTTCCGGAAGAACTGAAAAGCAGCTTGCCGTCTATTGAAGAAATCGAAAAAGAATTGGAGTAAAAAGTGCCACAGGCCGTGGCACAATTACATATCACCCTATGGATGGAGGTGGTTAGGAATTGAAAACAAGAAGATGTTACATATACACACGAGTATCTACCTCGATGCAGGTAGATGGATATAGTTTGGATGCACAGAAAGATAAGCTGAAAAAGTATGCGGAATTTCAGGATATGGTAGTTGCGGGTGAATACTCTGATGAGGGAAAATCCGGTAAGAACATAGAAGGTCGTCCACAATTTTTGCAAATGCTGAAAGATATTGAGTCAGGCAAAGATAAGGTTGAATTTGTCCTTGTATTCAAACTTTCCCGATTCGGAAGAAATGCAGCCGATGTACTTAGTTCCTTACAGCGTATGCAGGATTTTGGGGTCAATCTGATTTGTGTAGAAGATGGCATAGACAGTTCCAAAGACAGCGGGAAATTGATGATTTCTGTCTTATCTGCGGTTGCGGAAATTGAGCGTGAAAATATCCTTGTTCAGACTATGGAGGGGCGCAGACAGAAGGCTCGTGAGGGAAAATGGAATGGCGGTTTTGCTCCTTATGGATATAAGCTGGTAGATGGTTATTTATATATTGCAGATGATGAAGTCGATGTGATTCGCATTATTTTTGATAAGTATGTGAATACAACAATGGGAGCATCTGCAGTTGCAACGTATTTGAATGAGCATGGCTATGTAAAGAAAAAGCGCCAGAATAACACGCTGGATATGTTTTCAGCACATTTTATCAAGTCAATTTTAGACAATCCGGTTTATTGTGGAAAACTCGCTTATGGTCGCCGTAAGAATGAAAAGATTGCAGGAACCCGTAATCAGTATCATATTGTGAAACAGGACGATTACCCGGTTTATGATGGAGTACATGAAGCAATTGTTTCGGAAGAAGTATGGCAGATGGCACAAAGGAAACGTCAGGAAACAGGTGTCAAAAGCGAGAAAATTTATAATCAGGAACATGAAAACATCCTTTCCAGTATTCTTCGTTGTCCTGTGTGCGGGGCTGCGATGTACGGCAATGTAAATCGTAAGAAGAAAAAAGACGGAACCTTATATAAGGATTATTATTATTATCATTGCAAACACCGTACTACGGTAAATGGTCATAAATGCGGATACAGACGACAGTGGAAACAGGAAATGGTGGACGCTGCGGTAGAAGAAGTGATCAGAAAACTGGTTACAAACCCGAAGTTTGAACAGGCAATCCGTCAGAAGATTGGTTCCAGAATTGATACAGAAGAATTGGAAACCGAACTGGAACAGCTTCGTAAGAAACTTCGTCAGCTAAACGGAGCAAAAGCAAAGTTGGGACAGCAGATGGACAGTCTTGATGTAACAGACAAGCATTATGACCGCAAGTATCAGGATATGGAAGAACGCTTGTATAAGCTGTATGATGATATTGATTCTGTGGAAGAAGAAATTGAGGAAGTGGAAACCAGAATCTATAATGTGCGTCAGCAGAAAATTTCCGGTGACAACATCTATCAATTTCTTCTGTATTTTGATAAACTGTATGATAAGTTCACGGATGCTGAAAAGAAAGAGTTTCTTAACAGCTTCATTGAACGAGTTGATATATACGAGCAAGAGCAGCCGGATGGCCGTTTCTTGAAGCACATTAAATTCAGATTTCCTGTCTATTTTAATGGAAAGGAGATAGAGGAAATGAGTTGGGACAACGAAACAACAGTCGAGTCGGTAGTTCTGATGCAGTATTGTGGAAAATAAGAAAAATAGGCATGTTATACCACAAGATGTTGTGGTTTGAGGGCAAAAATTGGAGCAAAAAATGACCAGTTTTTGCCCTATTTTTTTCCACGTTTTTATAGATGCATAGAGGCAAAAAAGAGATTTTTAAGTATTTTGGGACAAAATTCAGAGAAAGGAAAAGAAACAGGGATGGAGAAAAAGCAGCACCCAAGTTACGGAATGATTCGGTTTGCAAGGTCCTCAATCGGTGGTTCAGGAACGGCATTGTTTGGAAGTTCCATCATGCATAATAATGTCATACGCCTGTCCATTTCAAAAGGCATGATGGAAAGGGAGGGCAACGAGGACTGGTTTTTGGCAGGGACAGACATCAATGACATGATCGTTGAGGTGGAGATGTCCTATACACAGTTTGCCGAAGCAATCACATCACTTAACATTGGAGAGGGGATACCGGTTACCATTACAAAAGTGAATGGGACATTCGTTGAACCATGCCCATACAGTGACAGGCAGAAAGTAATGCGCCGGGAAGTGGATGAAGCAACCCGTGACTTGGTGCGGCAACTGGAAAAGAGGTCAGAGGAGATTGAAAAACTTCTGGATGAGAAACGTGTCCTGAGCAGGGAGGACCGGAGAAATATCGTCTCGACATTGAAAAATGTACGGCAGGAGTTAAAAAGTAATATCCCCTATCTGCAGAAACTGTTTGCTGAACAGATGGATAAAACCGTGACAGAGGCGAAAGGGGAGTTTGAAACTTACCTGCAGAACAAGATGAACAGCATTGCACTTGCAGCAATTTCAGAACAGATGAAGCAGGAGGAAATCAGTTTAAACAGAAACATGATACCGGAACTGGAAGTACAGGAGGGCGGGGAAGAGGCAGGGGAGATGGAAGCGGGAATGCACATGGACATGTAAGGCGGTACTTATTTTAGAAATGAAATGGGTACCGCTATTTTTTTATCCGAAAGGAAGGGGATGAAGTGAAGCGCAGAAAAGGACATGAGATAGACTATGCAGGGAAAAAATATGTTTCACTGCATGAACTGTGCGATGACCTGGACCTGCCTTACGCTCCGCTGGCACATAAATATTACAGGACAAAAGATATTGAACAGTCGGTAGAGAGGGCAAAAAAGGTAAAAGATGCACAGACCTACACCGTCTGGGGCAGGGAATATAAAAGCCTGACGGATATTGCAAAGGAGTACGGGACCAGTGCCGCCGTCATTTCAAAAAGACTGCAGGACGGAAAGACAGCCGAGGAAGCCATCGCAGAAATCATACAGAAGGAAACATTTTCTTTCTGCGGAAAGGAATTTCATGGACTGGCACAGATAGCAAACTTTTATGGAAAAGATTATTCGCTGGTCTGGGAGCGGCTCAAATATGGCATGAGAATGGAAGAAGCACTGTTTCTACCGATCAGGCAGATGAACAAGCCGCAGTATGAAATAACCTGCCGCGGAAAAACCTATCAAAGCAAACGGGCATTCGCAAGGGAAAATAACATCGGGATTGTCTGCATCCGTGAGATGATGGAGAACCATGGAGTGGATTTTGAAACAGCCGCGGCCATCCTGCTGGAGATAAAGGAAAAGGCAGGCATCCCGGCAGAGCAGATGATAACCAGATTCCCGATGTGCATGATCCGGGGAAAGGAATACCGCACACTGATAGAACTGGCAGCGGAGCTTAAGATTTCGGCAGCGGCGGTCAGTACCTACAAGAACAGAAACGGCTGTGGGGGAATTTTGGAAACACTCTGCCAGATGCAGAAGGAAGAGAGGGAAACCTATTTTCTGGATGGCAGGGCAGTCTCATATAAGGAGCTGATGCAGATGGGATATACTTCTGTATCATATCAGACGGTCCCGAAAAAGAAAATTCCGTTATACCCACAGCTTGCAGGGCATGATTTTGTTACAGGCTGTGTCGATGTCGCAAAAATTTATGAGGAGGTCAAGTCAGAAAGGCTGGAACAGGAAAAAGGGATGCAGATGAACATGTAAGGCAGTACTTATTTTAGAAATGGAATGGGTGCTGTCTTTTTTTATGGAAAAAGGAAGGAGACAGATCGGATGTCGGGATTTTTTTGCAACAGTCCAAGACTGCAGTTATTAGAACGGCAGATGCGCCAGCCGCCGGGATACCGTCCCAGAGGGCATGGGTGGATGTTTGACATGGAAGAGTGGAAAAGCAGGGGAAATTATTCGGAGATTGTGGACTGTGTCATCAGCCGGATGCAGATGGAACATTTAAAGAAAAGAATACAGGAGGTATTTGGAAACGCAGAAAAGGAACTGATTTTTTATGACAGCAGGCACAGAAAAGATTTTTCTTCCCTGCTGATTGGCAGACGGAAAAAGAACCTGTGCGGACTTCCGAATTATGCCGCCGCAGTATTTCTTCTGTCTGCAGATGAAAACCTGTGGGAGAAAGTTTCTAAGCAGGTGCTGGATACGGGGATTTATTTTGACCGCATCCGGCTTGGCAGCGTCACACTGGAACAATATATCTTGTTCCATGCGGCTAGGGATGTGTATCTGGGGACAAAGCATATCCGGCTGTCGGAGCTGACCGACAGGGAATTGATACCGGATGAAATCTTTAGGCTCATCGTCAATGCATTCGTGATGGAAAGGTATGGGGTGGACATCGTAGAACGGGAGGTGTGGAATGAAGATTAGAGCAAAAAATGGGGGACAGACTGTAGATATAACTCTGCCGGCAACGGACATGGACATGCAGTATTGCATGAAATGTATCGGGATAGAAGATATTGTACCGGTATGCTGTATCAGTGAGGTGTGGGATGAACCGTCCTATTTTGGGTTCCTGAAAGGCCAGACAATCAGCATGGACGAACTTAATTTCTTTGCCAGAAGGCTGGATGGAATGACGGAATACGAAAAAAGAGTGGTGGGTGTATACAGCAGTGAGACAGGCATCCGGGAAGTGAAACAACTGATCAACCTGACTTACAGCCTGCAGGGACTGTCCCTGCTCACAGACTTGACGGACGGAAACCGTGTTGGGCTGAGACTTTATCTGGACCGGCACCTTGCAATCTCAGAAGAAGAAAAAAGCAGAATAGATTTTAACGCATATGCACAGAAGATTTTTTCAGAAGGAAAATGTAAGTTCCTGCCACATGGGATACTGGTAGATCAGGGATTCCAGATGGAGGAGGTCTATAACGGAAAAACCTTTCCAGAATACATCGACAGACCGGATGAAACCGTGGCGGTTTTACCTCTTGAAAATGAGGCAGGGGATAAGGAATACCTTTATCTTCCAACGGACATCAGTGCCATGGATAAGGTAAAGAAAAGACTCAACATCGCAGCATTTGCTGAAGGCATTGTGAACGGGATAGAAAATATCCGGCTGCCGGAAAGCATCCTTCCTTCCCCGGAAGATATGTGTATGTCTCTGCAGGGTGATGTCCAGAAACTGACTCTTTTTAATGAGATGTGCCAGACCGTCAGCTGTTTTGATGAAGCAAAAATGGACCGGCTTGCAATGGCGGCAGGATTCGTGGGGACAAGTGAATTTACTGATATCACTTACATCGCAAAGCATCTGGATGAATTTGAAATACATCCGCAGATACATACGGATAAAGAGTATGGGGAATTTCTGGTTAAAGAGGCAGGGATGTTTGAAATCGATGAACTTCTACTGCCGCATATTGATTATGCCGGGGTTGCCCGTGATAAAAGACAGGCAACGATGGCAGACAGCGGATTTATTCCCGAAGGGTTTGTTGGCACGCAGCGGGAAATCCATGAGTATCAGGAATATCAGGGAGAGTTTGCCGATCCGCTTGAAAAAAGTGGGATACCATGTGAAACGTTCTGTCTTTACAGTTCGCTGGCAGGGATGATGTATCCGGGTGGAGAGGAGCAGGAAACACTGTACCGGAGTGAACTGGCAGATTACGAGGAACAAATCCAGAAAGCCATCCTCAAAGCAAAACATGTAGAGGCAGAACCGAGGGGACTCATGCATTATTTTGACGGGAACAGACAGGTGGCTGCAAAAGTGATCAGTGCATTTCCGAGAGTGCAGAACATCCGGGGAGAACTGTTCGGAGTTCTGGAATGCAGTATCTGCCAGCCGCTGACGCAGAGTGAAATCTATGAACTGAAAAATTTCTGGGACGGACAGATGAGTGACGGCTGGGGAGAAGGCTTTGAACAAAGACCAATCTATACGCAGGAGGGAGAACTGTATGTCAGTTTCTGGACACAGGAAAGACACTGGGGCGTCATGACGGAGGAAGAACTGGACAGAATCTGGAATCATGGCATGACGCAGACTCTGTAAAAAAATAATATTCTGCTGGATATGTGCTGGTGTATGTAGTATTGTGTGTCCCAAAGAAACCAAGGAGGCAAACAGATGAAATTGGATGATACAGTCATGGTGCAGTTTTTTGGGGAGCTTATCGAATCATACCGCCAACAGATCATGGATCAGGAAGAGGCAAGGGAACTTTCAAAGAAGGAAAAAAAGTTCCTGGCAGACTTAAGAAAAGAACTGGAGCTGTCAAACCCACAAGCGTACAGGATGGTGACAGAACTTTTTGGATGCATGTTAGATATCAGCCAGATAAAACAGGAACAGCTTTATATACAGGGAATAAAGGATGGGATACGGATCAGAAAACTGGTAAAAGAAATCGAGGAAGGTGAGGAATGTTAAGAAGGGAACAGATAGAACGGCTGAAGGAAAGATATCCTGCGGGTACCGTGGTCAGGCTGGGGCAGATGGAAGGAGAACACCAGATGCCGTCCGGCATGGAGGGAAAAGTAACCGGCGTGGATGATATCGGACAAATCCATGTGGAATGGGAAAATGGAAGCACGCTGGCTCTGAATGTGGAAGAGGATGATTTTACTGTTGTTCCGCAGAAGGAAACCATAGCTGAAAAGAAATGCAGGGAGTTTTTAGGGAAAGTAAATGAGATATTAAAAGAAACAGATTTCTATCGGCTGAATGTGTCATGCAATGGAGGGGATACCGCCTATGCTGCCCAAAAGCTGCTTGCCATGCATCAGGCATTTGAAACCGTGTACGGGGAAGGATATGTGGATGAGGAGTATGGGATGGTGATGATGCCGGCGGTGGTCTGCGGAAGGGATTCCGGCATACGCACGCTGGCACTTGTCACGCTTGATCTGGAGTCTTCCGGGGAACACTTCGGAACGATTTTCATGACGCCGGGCGGCTTGCTGGAGCAGGGAAGCAGCTCTTTGAGTGAAAAACAGAAACAGGCACTGGCAGAGTATTATATCCCATACGACTACTGGTACACGCCGCTTGTGGAAAGGGACCATCATGTGGATTTTACACAGATGCCGGAAGAGGTGGCAGACATCCGCAGGATGGTGGACGAACTGCTGGTGGAAGGGGAGGCTTTCCATATGAATGAACAAAAATAGGAGGAAAAAAATTTGAACAGCATCATAAGCTGGGTTGGCGGCAAGAAGGCACTGCGCGATCTGATCTATTTGCGCATGCCGAAAAACTATGACCGCTACATAGAAGTATTTGGCGGTGGCGGCTGGGTTTTATTCGGGAAACCGCCGGATAAATGCATGGAGGTTTACAATGATTTTAATTCAAATCTTGCAAACCTCTTTTATTGTGTCAAGGAAAGACCAATGGCACTGCTTCGGGAATTGTCCTTCCTGCCGCTCAACTCCAGAGATGAATTTACAACGCTGCGGAAATTTCTGGCCATGGAAGAATTTAAGAGTGAACATCTTGCGGAAGAATTAGAGATTGCAACGCACTTCTTAAAAGAACCGGAGGCGGCAGAAATCCGTGACATCCTCATGGAGCGTGCTGCAGTAGGGGATGTGAAGAGGGCGGCGGCATTCTATAAGATTATCCGTTACAGCTATGGAAGCGGATGCACCTCTTATGGCTGCCAGCCTTTTGACATACGCAAAACCTTTACCATCATCTGGGAGGCAAACCGCAGGCTGAAGGATACCGTGATCGAGAATAAGGATTTTGAGGCACTCATCCGTCAATATGACAGACCGAATGCCTTTTTTTATTGCGATCCGCCGTATTTTGAAACCGAAGGACACTATGAGGTGGTGTTCCGCAAGGAAGATCATGTGAGGCTCAGGGATACCTTAAAAGGCATACAGGGAAAATTCATGGTTTCCTATAACGACTGTGCCTATATCCGTGAGCTGTATCAGGACTTCCAGATTGAAGCGGTGACAAGAATCAACAACCTTGCACAGAGGTATGACAACGGAAGTGAGTTCCCGGAAGTGCTGATTGCCAACTATGACATGGAGGAAAGGAAAAAAAGCATGCCGATGCAGATGAATCTGTTTGAACTGTACGGGGAACAGAAAACGGTCCGGTGGAAGGGAAAGGAGACAGAGGAAGAGCCACAGGACACATAAAAAAGGAAAGAAGGAGGAAAACATGCTTCAGTTAGTAGAAATGGAAGGAAAGATGACGGAAAACGGATGTATTGAGATTCCCGCAGTGGTGTTAGAGCAGGCTGGTATCTGTACCGGTGACACCGTGAAACTTGTGTATATGGCAGAGGACGGGGAACTTAAGAACACGGCAAAGGAGTTCCTGCTTGCAAGGGCAGGACAGGATGTGGCAGAGGAACTGGCAAAGGAGGAAAACATTGCGTTCCAGATACCGGAAGAATTATTAAGGGATGCCGGAATCCCGATGGACGCAGACCTTGACATTGTGTGTCAGGAAGGACGCATTATCATCCTGCCGTCAGAACTTGTGCAGGGGACGGAAGTGCCGGAGGAACTGCTTGCCATCTGCAGGGAGCTTGGCATCACGGAGGATAAGGTAAACATCATCTTGCGGACCACAGAGGAGGGAACGGATGAAAAAACCGGTGTATAAGCTGTTAGACGAAAAAGGACGCATCCTGATCCCGAAAGAATTCCGCCAGATGGCAGAGCTTGAGAGCGGGGATATCGTAAAGCTGTCCGTGAGCAGTGGAAAAATCATGGTATCCAAAGTAGATATCGTGGAGATGGGGAGTCAGGACCCGCAGGCAGTGGAAGCCTATGTAAATGCGGCGGTAAAACATATGAGTCCGGCAAAACAGGTGGCACTTGCGGCAAGGATTCTGAAATTCGCACAGCAGGAGGGAGGTACGGATTGTTAAGGAATAAGTACAGGGCATTTGAAATCAGGGACGATCAGGTCAGCCAGACGCTGGTGGACGGGAATCTCTGCTCCATTGCAGAATTTATCCGGCACTGCAGTGAGGGAAGCATCATCACCCTGCACACCATGGAGGGCGAACCGTTTTTGATCGGACTCTCCAAGATGTTTGTATTCTGCGGGGACAAGGCATTCTTAGACAGGCAGTTGATCCCTTACCTGCGCAGCATGGGTGGGGAAAGCGTATGAAAAGGATTTATGTTCAGAACGGGATCGTATTTTTTTATGGGAATCCGGCTGGCTATCTGGGAGATGGGAAAGCAGTCATCGACTGCATGTTCCAGAAAGAGGAGCTGGTTTCGTTTGTGAAGGAACAGTTTTTGGTGGAACCCGTATTCCGGGAGGGTGTGTATGACCGGCTGTCGGAGGGAGGTGGTGTCAAAGAGACAGCGGAGGTCAGCATTGGGGAAGGGAGGAGGCTTAGAATCTATCAACTGGGACAGGACAGTCCGATCATGATGCGGTTTATCAGTCTGGCAGAGAGAAAAAAGAGAGGGTATGACAGACCGCGCAGGGAGGAATATGTCAGAGTCTATGAGGGGGAGATAGAAAACTATAGTCTGGAGGAAGTCTGGGAAAAATACGGACGAAGAGTACCGGAAGGGTTTCAGGGACATGCATTGTCCATTTCGGATGTGATCGAGTTTGCGGATGGGGAAGTCAGCCGCTTTTTCTATGTCGAGCCATCCGGGTATGAGGAAATCAGATTTTAACAAGGAGGAGCATTATGCCAAAGGCAAAAACTGCCCAGAGCCGGGCAGAAACCACAGAACAGCACGCGCCATCTGGAGCAGGGAACAAAGAAAACATCCCGCTCCAGTTTGATGTGCGCATCCAGTCCATCCGTCCGGGGGACAGCATCAAGGGAACGGCATCCGTAAACATCAACGGGGCATTTGCAATCCGGGGTGTCAAGATCATTGAGGGAAGCAATGGACTGTTTGTTTCCATGCCAAGCTATAAGGCTGGGAATGAGTACAAGGACATCTGTTTTCCTATCACGCAGGAATGCAGAAAACAGCTCCATGAAGCAGTCATCGGAGCTTATGAGCAGGCAATTTCGCAGGGGCAGGATACGGTAGCAAAGCATCATGGGATGCAGGCACCGGAAGGACAGCCGATGGAGATGGCAGGAATGTAACAGGATAAAACCAGAGAACATAGAGCGGACCGCACAGAAATGGTTCAGCAGATCATTAGAAAAAATTGGAGGAAAAAAATATGAGAAATATGATGAAAAAAGCAGCACAGAATGTAAAGGCAGTTGCCGTGAGAGCAGGGATGTTAATGAAGGATACCAAGGGCGAGAACTATGTGGATACGGCGGTCAAAATCCTGATCGCAGTCGTTCTCGGCGCACTGCTCCTGGCAGGTCTTTATGCACTCTTCGGGGATGTGGTGATGCCTACCCTTACCCAGAGGATTCAGGACATGTTCAACTATGCAGGATAAGGAACACCGGTCCAAGACAGGGAAACAGGAAAAATAACAGAATGATATGGAGGAAAACAGATGCCTAGAAGAGCAAACACACAGACACAGCAGGAAGCAGTACAGGAAAATGCCGCAGTGCAGGCAAATACAGGGGCAGACATGCAGATGGAGGCTGCCATCACAAAAACACAGCCGGAAAAGGGTGTCCTTGCCCTTGCCGATGTAAAAATCGGGGATTTCATGACGATCCGAAATGTCAGAATCAAGGAAGATGACTACGGGCTGACGGTTGCCATGCCGAAAACAAAGGCAGGAGCAAATGAACAGTACAAGGATACGGTGTTCTTTGCCGACAGGGGAATCAAGGAAAGATTTGACCAGACGGTACAGAAAGCGTATGAAACTTTTATGCACCAGCAGACGGATCTGGATGAGGAACCGGAGGAGGCAGAGGAGCTGGAACAGGAAGAAGGCGGCATGAACATGGGAATGTAGCATGATCAGGCTGGCTTTCTTTTTTTCTGCCCTGTCTTTGGCGGCGGTCATGGATATGAGGACAAGGACCATCCCGGACTGGCTGGTCGTTCTGGTGGCACTTACCAGCATGCTGCCACCGGGACAGCCCAATCTTTTGGGAGTTCTTGCAGGACTGCCGCTGCTCCTCGCAGGGATTACCATAGGAGGAATCGGCGGAGGGGATGTGAAACTCATGGGGGCATGCGGCCTGGTTCTTGGAGCGAGCCAAGCGCTTACGGGACTGTTTCTTGCATTGTGCCTGCTGGTGCTGTGGCATGCGGCAGGGAACATGGGCAGAAAAAAGAACAGAAAGAAACAAAAAGAGGAGAAGGAACAGGCATACCCGCTTGTTCCGTTTCTTTTTGCAGGAATGCTGATTGGTATCTGGATAGGAGGTTAAAGAATTGAAAAAGAAATTATTACTGGCAGGGATTGTGGCACTGCTTGCAGGAACTGTCATGGCAGCAAGAAAGAAAAAATATACGGAGACATCGAGATAGGAGGAGAAGAGAATCATGAAACTGTTAAAAAACCGTACTGTTCTTGGGGTACTCTGCATTGCAGTGTCCCTGCTCATCTGTTTTGCAGTGACACCGCTTGTCAATGCCGGACTGTCCCAAAAGACCACAATCGTGCGTTTTGTAAAGGACGTTAAGGCAGGCGAAGAGATCAAAAAAGGAATGCTGCAGGAAGTCGAGGTGGGAGGTTACAACCTGCCCGAAAATGTGTTAAGGAGCATCACGGAGGCGGAAGGAAAATATCTGACCGCAGATGTTTATGCAGGGGATTATATCGTAGCAGAAAAAGTAGCGGACGAGCCGGCTGCAGAAAATAAATACCTGTACAACTTAAACGGGGAGAAACAGGCAATCTCCATCACCATCAGTTCTTTTGCGGAAGGACTCTCCGGCAAATTAAAGAGCGGGGATATTGTGTCGGTCATCGCACCGGATTACCTGGGCAGTGGGGAGACAGTGATCCCGGCAGAATTAAAATATGTGGAGGTCATCGCAGTGACGGCAAAGTCCGGCTATGATGCCAATACACAGGAGCAGGAAGAGGAGAAGGAGCTTCCGTCCACCGTCACGGTGTTAGTCAGACCGGAGCAGAGCAGACTGCTGGCAAGGCTGGAAGCAGAGGGAGAAATCCACCTGTCACTGGTATACAGGGGAGACAGCCAGAAAGCCGCACAGTTCATTGAAGCACAGGATCTGGTGCTGGAGGAGCTTCTGGAAGAAACCACAGAGGAAGAAGAGGTATCTGTTGTAAAAAATGAGGTGCCGAGGACAGGAGGGGAAGCGGATGCAGTGACGGCAGAAGAAACCTCGGCAGACGAGAAAAATGATACGGATATGGAGGAATAGTGTTTGAATTTCATGAAAAATTCTTTGTTCCAGAGAAATCTGGAGCAGGAAAGGGAAGAAGAGATGCCGGAAGAGGGAGGCGTGCTTGCCGTGTGGGGCAGCCCTTCCTCCGGCAAGACGGTGGTGTCTGTGAAACTGGCAGAGCATCTGGCAAAGAAAAAGAGAAATGTCATTTTAATCCTTGCGGATATGATCACTCCGCCGCTGCCTTACTTATGCGCACCGTCAGACATTGAACAGGAAAGGTCGTTGGGGAGCATTCTTGCCGCATCCCATGTGACGGAAAACCTCATCAAGAAGAACTGCATGTTCTACCGGAAGAATGATTATCTTTCCATGGTCGGGATGTTAAAGGGGGAGAATGTGTTCACCTATCCGCCCTATGAAAAAGAGCAGGCGGCAGAACTGCTCCAGCTTGCAGCACAGATCGCACCGTATGTCATCGTGGACTGCACCAGCAATATCGCATCGGATATCCTGTCGGCAGTCGCATTGATGGAGGCAGATACGGTGTTAAGGCTGGCAGGGTGTGACTTAAAATCCATCAGTTACTTATCCTCCCAGCTTCCACTGCTCTCAGACCACAAATGGGATGCCGACAAGCAGCTAAAGGCCGTGTCCAATATCAGACAGCAGGAGGCGAGCAGCCACATGGAACAGATCCTTGGCAGTGTGTCGTTCCAGATTCCGCACAGCAGTGAGGTGGAAGCACAGTTTTTAGAAGGGGAACTGCTTGGGGAACTCGGCTTGAAAGAGAGCCGGACATTCCGCAGGGAGATAGAGAAAATCAGCAGGGAGGTATTCGGGGTATGAAAAACAACCAGAATCTGTTCTTTTCCCCGGAGGAAAAGGGAAGGGCGTTTTCGGATGTCTTAAAAGAGGTGCAGGAGTATATCTCCAGCAAATATTCCACGCTCATGGTGGAAGGCGGGAGCGAGGAAGTAAAACAGCAGGTCAAGCGGTACATTACAAAGTATATCTGCGACTACCGCATCACGGTAAAGGGAAAAACACAGGAACAGTTGATCGATGACCTTTACACGGAAATGGCAGAGTTTTCCTTCCTCACCAAGTACATTTTTGGAACCGGGATAGAGGAAATCGATATCAATTCCTGGCGGGATATCGAGATACAGTACAATGACGGCAGGTGTGAAAAGCTGGAGGAACACTTCGAGTCCCCGGAGCATGCGGTCAATGTCATAAGGCGCATGCTCCATGTGTCGGGCATGGTGTTGGACAATGCCTCCCCTGCGGTGTTAGGGCATCTGAGCAAAAATATCAGAATCGCCGTGTTAAAGACGCCGCTCGTGGATGAAGATGTGGGGATTGCAGCGTCCATCCGTATTGTCAATCCGCAGAGCCTGAAAAAGGAAAACTTTGTGGATGGCGGCACCGCAACAGGGGAAATGCTGGATTTTCTGGCAGAGTGCCTGCGTTATGGAATCAGCATCTGTGTTGCAGGAGCAACCAGTTCGGGAAAGACCACGCTTGCAGGCTGGCTGCTTACCACCATACCGGATGGAAAGCGCATCTTTACCATCGAAAACGGCAGCCGTGAGCTGGCACTCGTAAGGGAAAAGGATGGAAAAGTGACCAACAGTGTCATCCATACGCTGACCAGATACAGCGAAAATGAAAAGCAGAACATTGATCAGGACATGCTCCTTGATATGGCACTGCGTTTTAACCCGGAGATCATCTGTGTCGGGGAGATGCGTAGTTCGGAGGCGTACACGGCACAGGAATCGGCAAGAACCGGACACACGGTGCTTACCACGATCCACAGCAACAGTTGTGAATCCACTTACAGCCGAATGAGGACACTGTGCAAGAGAAAATATGACATGGATGATGAGGTGTTGATGGACCTTGTAACGGAGGCATTCCCTATCGTGGTGTTCACCAAGCAGCTTGAGAACCGCAAGAGAAAACTCATGGAAATCATGGAGTGTGAGATCACGGCAGACGGAAAGCGGAAGTTCAACCCGCTGTACCGCTATGAGATCACCGAAAACCGGATGGAAGGGGACCGCTTTATCATTAACGGCACGCATAAGAAGGTGTGCGGAATTTCCGAGAGCCTCAAAAAGAGATTTTTGGAAAACGGCATGCCAAAAGATGTGCTGGAAAGAATTGAAAAAGGAGGGAAGAAAGTATGCTGACATTACAGGTCATTGCCTGCATCGGGATCATTACAGGAGCATTCCTGCTGTTCCAAATCCGGTTAAATGACTTTACGGGGAACATTTTCCACAGGCTTTTGGACGCACCGAAAGGAATCCGTGAGGAGATACTGGAGGAAACCAAGCGCAGGAAAAAATCCTATTTCCGCAGGGAGATCGAGGAAGTACAGGAAATTTTGAAAACAACGGACAGGGAGGAGCTGTTCCCGCTTTTATGCACGGCATCCCTTCTGCTGTTTGCCGCAGGAGCAGCCATTGCGGTCATGATCGGAAATGTTTTTCTGGTTCCGGTGCTGGCGTGCGGATTTTTATTTCTGCCGTTCTGGTACATCAGGCTGACCGCATCCCATTTCAAAAAGGATGTGTCATCGGAACTGGAAACCGCACTGTCTATTATTACAACGGCGTATCTGCGCAGTGAGGACATTCTGACTTCGGTGGAGGAAAACCTTGAATATTTAAATCCGCCGGTCAAGACCGTGTTTGCAGATTTTGTGTCAAGAATCCGGATCATTGATCCAGACCTTGAGGCAGCCTTGGAGGAGCTTAAGGGAAAGATTGAAAATGATGTGTTCATGGAATGGGTGGATGCCTTAAAGTCCTGCCTGTATGACCGGTCATTAAAGACAACACTGACACCGATCGTGGCGAAACTGTCGGACATGCGCATCGTGAATGCAGAGCTGGAATATCTGGTATTTGAACCCAGAAAGGAATTTATCACAATGGTGGTGTTGGCAGTGGGGAATATCCCGCTGTTATATTTCCTGAACCAGTCCTGGTACGATACGCTCATGCATACCATCCCCGGACAGATTATGCTGGCAGTTACCGGCGCAATTATTTTTGTTTCCACGGCATGCGTCATAAAACTGACAAAGCCGATTGAATACCGGACATAAGGGGGAGGGATAAATTGAAAATCGTACTGATAGTTGTATTCATCCTGACGGCATGCGGACTGTTCCTTCTGCTGTCGGGCATCTTAAAGCTGCCGACACTGCGGACCGGCAGGGCGATGATGCAGTCAGGGAAGAAAGAAAAGAAACTGCAGAAAACACTGGATGCGTTCTACATGGACGGAGCGGCATACTTAGGAAAATACATCGGGATGAATGCCTACAAAAAAAGCAGGATGCAGAATGTCCTAAATGCGGCAGGACTTAAGATGACACCGGAAACATATATGGCGTATGCCTATCTGAAGGCAGGGAGCATTTTTCTCCTGATCCTTCCGGCACTGCATGTATTTCCGCTGCTTGCCATCCTGCTCGTGCTTTTAGGAGTCATGGTCTACTATAAGGAGACAAGAAAAGCAGAAGAGCTGGTAAGGGAAAAAAGGGAGCAGATCGAGGGGGAGCTGTACCGTTTTGTTTCCACCATCACACAGGAGCTGAAAAACAGCAGGGATGTACTTTCCATGCTGGAGCATTATAAGGAAAATGCCGGGGAGATGTTCCAGAAGGAACTGGACATTGTGTGTGCCGACATGCGCTCCAGCAGCTATGAGGCAGCACTCACCCGTTTCGAGGCAAGGCTCAATTCCCCGCAGCTCTCCGATGTGGTCCGCGGACTGATCGGTGTGTTAAGAGGAGATGACGGTGCAGTGTATTTCCAGATGCTCACACACGACTTCAAGCAGGCAGAACTGCAGAGGTTAAAGGCAAAGGCGGCAAAAATCCCGCCGAAAATCCGTGTCTTTTCTTTTGCCATGCTCTTATGTTTCCTTGCAACCTATTTTGCCATCATCGGCTATGAGATCATAAAGTCCATGGGAACACTGTTCTGATAAAAGCGCAGGAAGGAGAAAGATTGAAAAATAAAATTTTTCAATCGCGAGATTTGTGTCTGCGCGCACTTGACACAAACTCGTTATGCGCAAAAAGCGTGCGCAGAAATGAGGCAAAAAATGAAACGGATTTATAAAATCATGAGGGACAAAAAGGGAGAGGGATATATCGATGCGGTAGTCGTTGTATTCTGCGTGATGTTTGTCATTGCCCTTGGCGTCAGGATATTCCCGGTTTTTATCACGAAGATACAGCTTGACAACTTTGCAGACGAGCTGGTGCGGGAGGCAGAGATCAGCGGCAGGGTTGGAAGTGAGACAACCGCAAGGCAGAGAACCTTGGAGGAAAAAACAGGGATACATCCAGCCGTAAGCTGGTCTGGGACCGGAAAAATCCAGTTGAATGAAGAGGTGACGGTAACACTGACGTTGCAGAAAGACCTCGGACTTTTTGGGAAATTAAGGTCGTTCCCGGTAACCATAAGGGCGAGGGCATCGGGAAAGAGTGAGGTGTATTGGAAATGAGAAAATGCTATCAGAGCTTCAAAAGACTTCTGACAGGGCAGGAGGGAAGCATGGCCCCGGCTGCTGTGGCGGCAGCGATAGCCATGCTCCTTATCATCCTTGGAGTTTCCGAATACATGCGCCTTGTCATCACGGCAGCCGGGATTAAGGATGCCATGGAATCTGCCGTGGTTTCCGTGGTAAATGACAACTACAATGAAGTTTATCATGGTGTCAGGGAAGGATATGCCGCAGGATATGAGCCGGACGATACGGGATTTACGGCATCCGTGGACCATGGGGATATCTATGGCAGGATGTGTTTTCTGCTTGGTCTGGAAGAGGATGGGAACAGTTATGTCCGCTATAACAACAGCGGTGAGCTGGAGTACAGGCTCAAAAATCTTTCCGTGGACATCCACAACACGGCTCTGGCATCGCCGGGAGGCACTTATTATGCGGATGCAGAGGTCACGATGGAAGTGCCTGTGCGTTTCGCAGGAAAAATCTTGTCGAATATGTCGGTCAGGTTGAAGGTGAGGGCGGCCTACCGGGAGAAATTTTAGTAACATGTTACAGATATCGTAAGACTTATTACATTTCCATAGACTTTCCAGACGTTCTATGGTAGCGTGTGAACTACGAAAATCAATCAAAAAAGCATAAGGAGGGAATGCCATGAAAGATAAGACAAAAAAGTGGCTGGCAGTCGCAGGACTTCTAGCAGTATGTGCGGTGCTTGTGTTTGGAATCAGCAGGGTGCTCTACCATGAGCCGGACAGGGAGGCACAGGTCGTGGAGAGAGAATCGGAGGAGACAGAACTTTTTGTGGAGACAGAAACACCGGAACCGGCTCCGGCAGAAAGCACAGAAGCAGAGACGGAAGAGCCGCTTGTGATCGAGACGGAGACAGGAACTTCCGTAAATGACAGGGAGCAGGAAATTCAGGAAACCCCGGAGAAAACAGAAGAGGAAAAACCGAGTGAGCCGCCTGCACTGTCTGAGGGAACCGCCACGGACCAGCCGGATACACCGCCGTCCTACGAGGAGGAAAAACAGGAGGAACCGGCTCCGGCAGAGAACCAGACACCAAAGACAGGTGATACCAAAGACGGCATGGTATATGTGGAAGGCTTCGGATGGATTACCGATGAAGGGGAAGGCTCAGGCACCTACGCAGATGACATGTATGAAAATGGCAATAAAATCGGAATCATGGACTAAGTTGGTGACAAGAAATGTTGTTTGATATAAACTGATAACAAGCGGACAAGGAGGCTCTTGGATTATGTACAAACAACGTATATCATATGCAGATTATGTGGAAGAGGTAGAAAGATTATATAAAATTGAAAGAAGAGAGATTTATTTTGGTTTTGTAATCCGAGATTTTATACAATCGATCCTTACAGAAAGTGAACAATTGGTAGCAGTTTGGGATAACAAAGGATACAAGGATGATACCAAAAATCCACTTCATAAGCGTAAAAATTATGCGGATTCACATAGCTTGCAGGATTTTATTATCGTTCCGGAACAATATAGCTATACGAATACTACAAAACCATATGTTTCGATTGAGCTGAAAAAACCCAATTTGGAAAATTATCAAGGGTTAGAATTGGGAAAAAACAAAAAACAGATAGAAGCAGAGTTTGAATATTGTGATTTTATTATTTTGACAGACTGTGTTACATGGATGTTCCTAAAAAAAGATGAACCTGTAAAAGATGAAAAAGTTGTTTGTCTGATACAGGAGGGAAAATGGTTACAAATGGAACAAAGGGATTCCAATAACGAGCGTATGGGGAACATTCATATGAAGGAACCAGAGCAATGGGATGATTTGGTTAATACGATTAGAACATTTGTAGCAGAAGCCAAAAAACAGAGAAAAGAATAATGTGTTAGTGAAAAGCAGATTCGTAAAAACGGTCTGCTTTTTTTGTGAGGAAAAAGAGATGAAGTTATTAAAACAAGTAGTATTGCTTCTTGCAATTATGCTTGCCATGGCAATGCCGGTATCGGTTTATGCAGCCGGGGAAGGGAACATCGACAATGGCGGTGGAGGTATGGGAGCAGGAACGGGAACTAATTTTTGGAGCAGCCACGATGAGGGTGTGCGCGTAACGGTAATCAGAGCCAGTGATGGTGCAGTTGCATCAGCATCCATTGACCTTACCAACAAGCATCCGACTGATATCCGGGTGCATTTTGGAAAAGTAAGCAAGACTTCCTACAGGAATGGCGCAGGACTTTCTGCAAGGATGGGAGGCTATACATTTTATAATCCAGCACAGTCCCTGCCACAGATTATCAGTACTTCAAGAGGAGGGGCAAACCTTGCAGCCATCAAACAGTACTTTACGGACGAGCAGGTGATCAGAGCCATTGCAGGATATGTCGGCATGGATTTCCAGACGCTGACAAACGGAGAGTACAAGCTGTTATTAGAGCCAATCGCATATGTGACTTTTGAGGGAGTCCGGACTGCGTTTACCGCCACGGAAGCAGCAAAATACAATCAGTTAAGGGGCGGTTTGTTGCGAAAGAAAATGCCGTCCCTTTCCCATAAAAACCTGCCGCTTGCCATGTTTTTGGAAACATCGGATTTAGGGTATCCGGCGTGGAGCGGTTCTAAGACAGAGAAAGCAAATGATGAGGATATCATCCGCGCATTAGGACTTGGCATCGTGCGGTTTAATGAGGTGATCACACCGGAAGTCATCGAAGCGGACTATGAATACCGTGTGGATACGGATGTGATAACGGCGGTCACGGTCAGTGGAGGACAGAGCGATCCGGACAACTCCGTCACCGTGACATTTTCTATCCTGGGAAGAAGCTACAAGGTTGAAAACGTGTATTACCCGGAGGATGGACAGCAGCTCGTGTGGGTAAAATGGCATACCCCATCCACAGAACAGCATATCACGATTAGCGTGACCGCCAGCGGAGGCAGTGCATCCGTGAGCCGGGGAACCATCACGGCGAACATTGTGGATCTGGATGACAATCCACCGCCCAATCCTGTTGCAGATGACAGAAATGATGGATACCGGAAAGAGAATGCAGTGATGCCTGTAAATCCAGAAAAGACACAGGCGGCATGGAGTGTCTGGAAAGCCAAGTGGAAGGAAAAATGGGTATGGCACAGTGACTGGAACTGGGAGTCAGAGGACCATTCGGCAAGCTGTGAGGCAGGATGCACACAGAGCCATGGATACTGGCAGGATGATGGCGAGTATGTGGATGAAGGCTGGTGGGAATTTGAAGAGAAACATTATTCGGCATCCCTGACTGCGGATATGCATCTGGTCACCGATGAAAAGGCACCGACAGCAAATGGCATAGTTACAAAAAGCGGGTACGGTGTGAATGTCTCCCTGAGTGTAAGGGCATCAAGCAGCCAGACATCTGCAACAACGGCACCGCAGACGGCAGTCAGTTATTTCCCGGAATTTTATTACGAAACCTACTGGCGGCTTTTAGAGAGAACCCGAAATGGATACAGTGCGGTCTTTGAATTTAAGAATAATGAGTATTCCACTTATTACCGGAGGACACATTTCACACCGGTCTGGATGCCGGACGGGGAGTACCGGGTATATACTTATCTGCTTGACTGTTGGACACCGGATGGAATGCTTTCCATGAACCTGTCAGACGCTGTGCAGATATCGGGAAGCCTGTGGGATGACTGGCATATCGCACCACAGAATGTGAGGTAGGAAATGGGATATGAGAGAATCCAAAAGCCGGAAGGACTGCTCTACCATTACACTCGAAAAGAAAATCTGGAATCCATCTTAAGGGATGGAAGGATACGGAAATTTTGTGACAGGGAAACATGGTTCACAAAATCCCTTGCAGATACGCTGCGGCTTATGTCACTCACGGTGATGCAGGAGGGAGCAGCTTATTATGATGCGAGGGGCAGGCTGCAGCGTTACCCGGCATTTGTGCCGGAGGATTATGTAGTTTTAGAACTTACCCCGCGCTACCAGAGCGGGGAATGGGTGATCTGGAATCAGGAACTTCCACCTAATGCGCCGGAGTCCGTAAGGGAGCTTGCGGAGGAGTTCAGCCACTTAAAACTCGGATACCGTGGAGATTTAAAGTTCTGGGAGAATCCTGTCATTTATGAGATGACAGACCTTTTGGAAGAACCGGAGCAGACCAGTGAAATGAAAATGCAGTAAAAAAACAGAAAAAAGGAAAGGAAGATCAGATGAAGAAAAAGAAATGGATGATGATGGCAGTGATGGTGCTTGCACTTACGATGATGTTTGGAACTACAGTATATGCGTCAGGAAAAGGGGACGTGGCAGGAGCAATCGAGGGTACATGGCAGGATGCCTCCGCACAGATCAAGACAGTAGTCAATAAGGTGGTGTTCCCGGCAATCGACCTGATACTTGCCGTATTCTTCTTTGCAAAGCTGGGTACTGCATACTTTGATTACCGAAAACACGGGCAGTTTGAATGGGCGGCACCCGCAATCCTGTTTGCGTGTCTGGTGTTTACGCTGACGGCACCGACCTATATCTGGAAAATCCTTGGCATATAGGGGATGGTGAGAAAGAAGGTGTCAGATGTTTATATTTGATTTTGTTGCGGAAACCGTACTAGACCAGATCATCGACTGGCTGTATGGGAAGATCGTTGGATTTCTCAATGATTTTTTTGCAATGATGAACAATATGGGGGTGGAATTGTTTGACCTGCCGTGGGTGAATGCAATTACCACTTTTTTTAGTTGGCTTGGCTGGGCATTGTTTGTGGTAGGGCTGGTGGTCGGAGCTTTTGAATGTGCCATAGAGTATCAGGGAGGAAGGGGCAGTATCAAGGATACTGCCTTAAACTATGTCAAGGGATTTATGGCGGTCAGCCTGTTTTCCATTCTTCCGGTCAACTTATACTCCCTAAGTGTGTCGCTGCAGAGTTCCTTCGGATCGGCATTATCCGGCATTACAGATGCGGAAAGCATCGGGATGACTGCACAGCAGGTGCTTATGTCAGCCGCCATGCCGGGAGTGGGGAATCCGATCCTGCAGATATTCTGTGCCGTGATGATGGGGTATGCCGTGATAAAAGTGTTTTTCGGAAACCTGAAAAGAGGAGGCATCCTGCTCATACAGATCGCAGTTGGAAGCCTTTATATGTTTTCTGTTCCAAGAGGATATATTGACGGTTTTACCCAGTGGTGCAAGCAGGTCATTGGAATCTGTCTCACCGCTTTCCTGCAGTCCACCATGCTCACGGCAGGACTCATGATCTTCAAGGACCATCCTCTGCTTGGTCTGGGTGTCATGCTTTCCTCCACGGAGGTGCCGAGGATTGCCGGACAGTTCGGACTGGACACCAGCACAAAGGCAAACCTGATGAGCGGAGTTTATGCAGCGCAGACAGCCATCAACATTTCAAAAACGGTTGTCAAAGCAGTGGCAGCATAAGGCGGTGAAAGGATGGAGAAAAAGCTGGGGAGTCTGTTCGATGGGATCGGGGGATTTCCATTGGCAGCAAAAAGAAATGGCATACGGCCTGTGTGGGCGAGTGAGATAGAAAAGTTTCCCATGGCAGTTACCATGTACCGGTTCCCGGAGATGAAACACATGGGAGACATTACAAAACTGCATGGGGAAAACCTCCCGGTTGTGGATGTGATAGCCGGGGGTTCGCCATGTCAGGACTTATCCATTGCCGGGAGACGCGCAGGACTTGCGGGGATGCGTTCCGGTCTCTTTTTAGAGCAGGTACGCATCATAAAAGAAATGCGCAGGCAGGAGGAAAGGAGGAAAAACAGCAGTGGAAGGAGAGCAGATGTCCCTGTTCGACCTCGGTATATGGTCTGGGAAAATGTGCCGGGAGCCTTCTCAAGCGGAGAACCAAAAGGAGCAGATTTTAAGAGAGTCCTCGAAGAAGTCTGTGGTATATCGGAGGAGTCCGTATCTTTACCTGGACCGCCGGATGGGGCATGGACTCCTGCCGGGATTATTCTGGGACAGGAATTCTCTGTTGCTTGGAGGGTACTGGACGCTCAATTTTGGGGAGTCCCCCAGAGACGCAGAAGAATCTTCCTTGTCGCAGATTTTGGAGGCCACAGTGCCGGAGAGATATTATTTGAGTCCGAAAGCGTGTGGAGGCATTATCAGGAGAGCAGGGAACAGAGGGAAAAAGCTGCCGCCGATCTTGGAGGCGGCACTTTTGATGCAGGCACAGGAGCCGACATCGTGTGTCTGATGGATCAGGGAGGACAGCGGATGGATGTGTACCGGAACCTTATCGGTACACTTCTGGCACACAGTTCAAGCACACCGCCCATTATCATGGCGAGCAGTCAGGCAAATGCAGAAATCGGGATCGGATACTGTCCGACCATTACAGCAGCGGCAGGGATGGCAGGCAATAACCAGCCGATCCTGTTTGACAATCACGGACCGGACACCCGCTACAGCGGACCGGTGAAAGTGGCACAGACCATTACTTCTGCACTGGGGACGGGAGGCAACAATACGCCGCTTGCTGTTCATGGAGAACCCTACTGCATCGCCGGAAATGTCATCAACCGTCAGGATAAAAACGGGGGAAACGGCTGCGGCTATCAGCAGGGAGTCAGTTATACGCTGACAACAGAGGACAGGCACTGTGTGGCATACACGGATGACCTGCAGAGAAAAAAGCGTGTGAGGAAACTCATACCGCTTGAGTGTGAAAGACTTATGGGATTCCCGGACCACTGGACGGACATTCCGGGAGCAAGTGACAGTGTCCGGTACCGGGCATTGGGAAACAGCGTGGCAGTGCCGTGTGTGGAATATATCCTCTGTGGCATTGCTTATTTTTTAGAAAGACAGGAGGGAGAACGGGATGTACATATACCCGGATAATCTGAAATCGAAAGCGAGCATGTGGCTGTGGGAGCTAAAAGACCTTGCAGTGACAGGAATCATCGTACTGATATCCGTGTTTGCATTTGCCTATGCAAAACTGTGGTTCCCGATGGTGATAGCAGGTGTATACGCATTTTTAACGATACAGGTGGAGGATACCACCATCTTAAAATTTATCCGCTATGCATGTGCGTATTTTTTGGTGGAACAGCAGCATTATGAATGGAGGTATACCGCAAATGAAACGGAAGAATGAACAGTCCACAAGGGAGCTGATGGGGACAAAAGAACTGTCGGATTACAGCATCCGCACCTACCGGAAGGACGAGCTGGTCTATTTTCTGATCCAGCCGAGCAACCTGTCCGTGTTGTCGGAGGAGAGCCTTTCCGCAAGAATCTATGGACTCATGACGGTATTAAAAGGCATCACAGAAATCGAGATGATGTGCTTAAATTCCCGTGAAAATTTTGAGGACAACAAAAGATATTTAAAGAACCGCGCGGAGGAAGAAACCAACCCGACTGTGCGGAAACTGCTGGAACTGGATGCAGGACACCTTGACCGGATGCAGGTGCAGATGGCAACGGCGAGGGAGTTTTTACTGATTATCCGGCTGAGAAACCAGAAGGAGAATGAGGTGTTCGCTTACTTAAACCGTATCGAAAAAATGCTGGTGGAACAGGGATTTACATCCAAAAGAGCGGATGAGGAGGACATGAAGAGGATACTGGCTGTTTACTTTGAACAGAATGTCACAACGGAAAAATTTGAAGAATTTGATGGAGAGAGGTGGATCATTTTAAATGAATAACAACAGAAAGAAAAAAACACAGACACAGACACCGGGGGAAGAGAGGCTTAAGAGTTTCCTTGATATGATCGCACCGTCCGTCATCCAGTTTTACACGGATCATTATATCTGCGGGAATACGTTCCGCAGTGTCTGGGCACTCAGGGAATATCCGACTGCAACGGATGAGCAGGCAATCCTGCGCCATCTTGGGGAAAAGGATGGCGTGACACTGCGTATCTATACCAGACAGGTCACACCGGCAGAGGAGAAAAAAATCATCAGCAATGCGGCAAACAAGAACCGCATGAAACAGGGAAATACAGAAAATTTACAGGAGACAGTCACGGCAGCGAGCAACCTGCAGGATGTGACCAACATCATTGCGACCATGCACCGCAACAGGGAGCCGTTACTTCATACGGCTGTGTATCTGGAGTTATCCGCAGCGGACATGGATAAGTTAAAGCTGTTGCAGACCGAAGTGTTGACAGAACTCATCCGTTCCAAACTGAACGTGGATAAGCTGCTGCTGCGCCAGAAACAGGGGTTCCTATGTGTGCATCCGGCTGGCAGGAATGTCTTTCTGGAACAGTTTGAACGTGCGCTTCCGGCTTCGAGTGTGGCGAACCTGTTCCCGTTCAACTACTCCGGCAAGACCGATAAGAACGGATTTTATATCGGGAGGGATAAATTTGGAAGCAATGTCATTGTAGATTTCAACCAGAGAGCGGATGACAAGACCAATGCCAATATCCTCATCCTTGGAAACTCCGGGCAGGGAAAATCCTACCTGTTAAAACTGATACAGACCATCCTGCGGGAGTCCGGGATGAAAGTTATCTGCCTGGACCCGGAGCATGAATATGTGGATTTGACCGGAAATCTGGGAGGCTGTTTTGTGGACCTGATGAGCGGGGAGTATATCATCAATGTGTTAGAACCCAAAACATGGGATGAAAACGGCAGCCCGGAAGATACAGAGGCACCCTATGCGTTCCGCTGTTCCTCAAAATTAAGCCAGCATATTTCCTTCTTAAAAGACTTTTTCCGAAGCTATAAGAATTTTACGGACAGCCAGCTTGACACGATAGAGATCATGTTAGCGAAACTTTATGAGAAGTGGAACATAGGGGACGATACGGACTTTGGCAGGCTTACGCCAAAGGATTACCCGATCCTGTCTGACCTTTACGATCTGATGGAGGAGGAATATAAGCATTACGATGCGAAGAAGAAACAACTGTATACCGCAGAGCTTCTGCAGGAAATCTGTCTTGGACTTCACTCCATGTGTAAGGGAGCGGAGTCCAAATTTTTTAACGGACATACAAACATCACGGACAGCAGTTTTCTGACTTTCGGTGTCAAGGGACTGCTTCAGGCGAGCAAAAATGTGAAGGATGCCATGCTGTTTAATGTGCTTTCCTACATGTCCAATGAACTTCTGACCAATGGGCGTACGGCAGCCTGCATTGATGAGTTTTATCTGTTCCTTACCAACCTGACCGCCGTGGAATATATCCGCAACTTTATGAAACGTGTACGTAAAAAGGACAGTGCCGTCATCCTTGCCAGCCAGAATCTGGAGGACTTCAATATCGATGGAATCCGGGAGTACACGAAACCGCTGTTTTCCATCCCAACCCATGTATTCCTGTTCAATGCGGGAAACATCGATTCCAAATTTTATATCGATACCTTGCAGCTTGAGCAGAGTGAATACAACCTGATCCGTTATCCGCAGAGGGGCGTGTGCCTCTATAAATGCGGCAATGAACGTTACAACCTCATGGTACATGCACCGGAGTACAAGGAGAAACTGTTCGGAAGTGCCGGAGGACGATAAGGCAGGGAAAAAGGAAGGAGGGATGCCAGACTATGGACATGAGGGAGCAGAAATTCGGCATTGAGATCGAGATGACAGGTATTACCAGACAGCGTGCTGCGGAGGTCATGGCAGCCTATTTTTCCTCTGTAGCCAGCTATGACGGTGGAAGCTATGAAGTGTACAGTGTCAGGGATGCGGCAGGCCGCAGGTGGAAAGTCATGTATGACTCCAGCATTGAGGCACAGAAAAAAGGCGGCGGTTATGCGGGGAGTGAGTACAAGGTAGAATTTGTTTCCCCCATCTGTGAATATGCGGATATCCCTGTCATACAGGAACTCATCCGGCAGCTCCGGCATGCAGGTGCAGTGGCAGGAAAGAATACAGGCATCCATGTGCATATCAACGCGGCACCCCATGATGCAAGGACACTGCGGAACATCACCAACATCATGTACAGCAAGGAAGATTTGATCTATAAGGCACTTCAGGTAGATGTAGAGAGGGAGCATCGTTACTGCCAGAAGGTGGAAGAGGACTTTTTGCAGGAACTGAACCGGAAGAAACCAAAGAGTCTGGAGGAAGTGAGCAGGATCTGGTACAAGGGGGTTGATGGAAGGCACAGGCATTACCATGAAAGCCGTTACCACTGTCTGAATCTGCACAGCGTGTTCCAGAAGGGAACGATTGAGTTTCGTCTGTTTAACTCCACTACCCATGCAGGAAAAATAAAGGCATATATCCAGCTCTGCCTTGCCATTTCTGCGCAGGCATTGAACCAGAAATGTGCCAGCCGGATCAAGACTGCCAGCACCAACGAAAAATATACATTCCGTACCTGGCTGTTAAGGCTGGGAATGATCGGGGATGAATTTAAGACGGCGCGGAAGTTTCTTCTGGAAAATCTGGAGGGCGGCATTGCATGGAAGGACCCGGAACAGGCTGTGAGACAGAAGGAAAGACTGCGTGCGATGAAAGAAAAGAAAGAACTGGAAACCGGACATGCACAGCAGGCAGACAGCATGGAAGAAGAGGTGCCGGAGGATGCACAGGGAATGAACATGACCATGTAAAAACAAAACGCAGAGAAAGGAAACAAGAATATGAACATGACAGGAAGAAGATATATTGCATACGGCTCGAACTTAAACCGGGGGCAGATGGCACTGCGCTGCCCCGATGCAAAGGTGGTAGGAACCGGGGAAATCAAGGACTATGAGCTGTTGTTCCGTGGAAACAGGAACGGGGCGGTAGCCACGGTGGAGCCGAAAAAAGGGGAGAGTGTGCCGGTGTTAATCTGGGAGATCAGTCCGAGAGATGAGTTTAACCTGGACCGTTATGAGGGATATCCGAGACTGTATGGAAAAGAAATACTGGAAGTGGAGATGGATGGAAAACGGGAGAAAATGATGGCATATACCATGACGGAGGGGTATGCCATGGGAGTCCCTTCGGAACACTACCTTGCTACCATCCGCACCGGATATCAGGAGGCAGGATTTGATGAGGATGTTCTGATGGCAGGTGTTGAAAAGAGCAGGGAGCGCATGAAACAGGAGATGGAAGCAGAGAGAATGGAGGAAGCATCATGGAGCCAGCAACTGCCGCTCTGATCGCAAGGGCAGCCATAGCAGCCGGAACCAATAAAAAAGTGTGGACAGGGATTGCCTCTGTACTGGCAGCCCTGTGCCTTCCGGTCATCCTTGCCGTCATGTGCTACATCAGCATTGCTTCCGGTGGAACAGAACATAACCGGGCGGCAGTGCATCTGGCATTCGATGGAGGGGAAGCACCGGATGGAATGCCTGCGGATTATCAGGCTTATGTCCGCCAGATGCAGGAAAGTTTTGCGGAGCTGGATGCCATATTAGATGACATTGATGGCATGACAGAAGGGGAACTGTGCGACAGGTATCTGGTCAAATCCGTTTTTTATTCTCTGTATTTCGGCGCAGACCGGGTACGGCTTGAGACGGATGATTATAAAAAATTCGCAGACTGTTTTGTGGATTATGAGGAACGGACACAAAACATAGAGCAGGAGGACGGGACCGTCACGCTGGAAAAATATACCGTGGCAGTTGCCATTGGGGATAAGACAAAAATCTTCCAAAAACTTGCATCCGACTATGGAGTTACCGCAACTTATGAACAACAGTCCAATGCAGTCAATGTGTGGTATGTGGCAAAGTATGACACGGCAGCCCCGACAGAGGGGGATGAATTTTCCGACTGGGGCGGCTGGAACGGGGCAGGGGATATCCCTGTGTATGATCTGCCGGCCAACGGGAATGGGAGTGATATCGTACAGCTTGCATTATCAAGACTGGGGCATCCGTACTCGCAGGCACTCCGCGGAACCGGGAATTATGTCGACTGCAGTTACCTGACGCTGTGGTGTTACAGACAGATAGGAATCTCCCTGCCGGGAACGGCGGCAGAGCAGGGAAGATATATGGTGGAGCATAACCTGACGGTTGCAAAGGAATCACTGCAGCCGGGGGACCTTGTGTTCTGGAGCCACAAACCAAACGGAAGATACATGAACATCACGCATGTGGGCATCTATGCCGGAGACGGCATGGTCGTGGATGCGTCCTATTCCAAAGGGAAGGTGGTGTACCGTCCCCTGTTTGATAACGATAAGCAGGTACTGTATGGCAGGCCGCAGTAAATTTTTTGATGCCGCAGGCATCTGTTTTCCGCCAGAAAATGGAAATGAAGGAGGAGCGATATGGCAGAAAAAGAAATAAAAATCACATTTGCCGGGGAGAAACTGGAGGCATTAAGTTTCTTTCTGGCAGAGCAGGGAGGAAAAACCGTGGAGGAGCTGTTGAAGAGCCATCTCGATAAATCTTATGAGAAAAATGTTCCTGCACAGGTCAGAAAATTTGTGGAGAGCAGAATGGAAACTCTACAGGAGACAGCAAATCAGGAGCAGGAATCCCAGAGAACGGGAGGCACAAGACAGCAGAGAGCATCCGGCAGACGGAGCAGGGAGACACAGAATCAGGAAGAGCAGCCGAGAGAGCCGGTGCCGGAAACCGTGGAAGAGACAGCAGAAAATACGATGAGCATGGGAATGTGAGGAGGATCAGTGAACGGATATGAAGAGAAAATAAAAGACCGTCTGTTTCTGGAAGTGTGCAATGCGGCAGGCAGAGAGGAATGGGACGGACTGGCGCATCAGCAGAAGGAAAACCTCATGCTGGTATGCCGTCTCAGCGGGTATGACGAAAAGTTTCAGAGGGACTGCGGACTTGTCACCAGAGAGCAGATGGAGCATTGGGGGATAGAAGAAGAGGTGCTTTTTCAGGATGCATGGGCAAATATGTTTGCAAAACGTCCGCCAGTACTTATGGATTTTGAGGATGCCTACGAGCATCACTATGACCAGAATATCCTTGCCATGGAGAAAAAACCGGAGAGAATCTGGAGGACGGATGCAGACTTTTATGTCCTTACCAACAACATGGATCATGGGGCGGTGTACATGATGGACGAGGCAACGCTGCAGAAATCAGCAGAAAAGCTGGATGGAAATCTGATCGTCCTTCCGGCATCCATCCACGATGTGTATCTCATGGTGGAGCGGGAAGGTCTTGACATGGAACGGCTGAGGAATGGGGTATATGGAGCAAACAGGGCGTTCCCGGATGCAGACTATCTGTCCGATGAGATTTACCGATATGACAGGGATACGCACAGGCTGTCTGTCATACCGGGGAGCGTGCAGGAAGAGCAGGCAGGAATGGTGCTTTCTTAAGAGTGTGTTTTTCTGAAAATATTTCAACTGGGAGTTTATGGGAAGGAGGAACTATGAGAGCAGTATTTTCCAGAAAAGAGCCGAAGATAGAGGCGAAAGAATTCTGTGTGGAAAAGGTTATTATGCTTCCGGCTGGAGAGTATGAATCTTTTACCAATCATCTGATGCACAAGCATGATTTTATCAGGGAAAATGTGGATTTCATGTATGAAAAAGATGGGGTGCGGCACTGTCTTTTAGTAACCGGAGAGGGCATGGAGGAAGGTGTTCTGGTGGAGAGCGAAGGGTCATCTTACGCCAGATACTTTGCCTTTGTGCCATCGGTAAGCGGCATTTTGGAACAGGAGCAGGCAGTGAAGGAAACACAGACGCTGTCCATGATAAAGGAAAGCGGACAGGAAGAGCAGGCAGGAATGGTGCTTTCTTAAGAGTGTGTTTTTCTGAAAATGATTTCAACTGAGAGTTTAAATTTGGAGGTAAAGAGATGAAACAGGCAGTCGTTACGATTAAATATGATGAGGAAAAGTTAAATGCTGTGAAACAGTACATGGGAAAAAAGGATGCGGATTTTGATGCGGAGCTGAAGGAAGTCCTTGGGAAAATGTATGAGAAATATGTGCCGCAGGCGGTCCGTGAGTACATTGAAAGCAGAGGGGATGTGCCGCCTGCAATCAAAAAGGCAAACCGCCAGCAGGGAAAAAACAGTGCGGCATCCGGCAGTGCTGCGGAGAATGAGTAGGGAACGGAGGAAGCATGGACAAGATAAAGATTCTGAAAGTAGAGCCGGGGAAACCTCCCTGTGTGAAGGAGATTGCGAATGACTTTAAGGCAAGTCAGGAAGAGGTGGAGGGAGACATTGAGTGCGTTGGTTTTGGAGATGGATGTGTGGCAGTAATCAACGCTGAAGGAAAACTAAATGGAATGCAGCCGAACCGCAGGAATGGTGATGACATCATCTGCGGTCCATTTTTTATCTGTGGGGATAGCCCGGACGGTGATTTCATTTCCCTGACGGAGCAGCAGATCGAAGAATATACAAGACGATTTGGAGAGATTGAGCAGTTTACAGGGCAGGAACCGGAACTGGAGCCACATATGACCATCCTCGCTTTTTAAGAAAGTGACAGGACAATGGAAAGGAAACGGCACAGACACCGCCGTGTGAGCCTGCGTGTGGCAACGTGTGCCGTTATTCTGCAAAACTGGATAAAGTGACCGATTAAGCTGTATTCTGCCCTGTATGAGCCGATTTGGAGAAAATAGCAGAAAACCCGGAGTGCGGAGGCATATAAGACTCCGAAAATGGGGATAAAAGCGAGCTGTAAAACAGGGTCGAAAATAGTGCAGGTTAAAGGGGTTATGCCGCAAAAGAGCGGCTTAACCCGTCAGACACCCACCGGCAGAGCCGTTGGGCAGTTCTAAGCATGGCATAACTTTTTTGGAAGATTCGGAAAGGTTATGCCATTTTTATTTTTGTTACAGTGCAATCAGGCAGTAGAGGCCGGCAGAAGTTATGCCTTTTGCAGAAACAGGAAAAAAGTCTATAGACAGAGGAAAAAGAAGGAGGAAATGAGTAGTCCCATGGGGTGAGGTGCGCACCACTACCAGAATGGGACGATGAAAGTATTGGAATTATTTGCAGGAACAAGGAGCATCGGGAAAGCCTTTGAACAACGGGGACATGAAGTATTCAGTGTGGAATGGTCAAAAGATTTTGAAAACATTGATCTGTATGAGGACATCAGCAAGGTGACGGCGGAGGATATCTTAAAACTTTTTGGAAAACCGGATGTCATCTGGGCGAGTCCTGACTGCGCTACTTTTAGTATTGCAGCGATCAGCCATCACAGAAAAAAGAATCCAGAGACAGGAAGTCTTGAACCGGTCAGTGCATATGCAAAATTCTGTGACAGGGTAGACAAACATGTGCTGGAACTCATTGAGCAGCTACAGCCAAAGTATTATTTTATAGAGAATCCGAGAGGCGGCATGCGCAAGATGGAATGGATGAAGAACCTGCCAAGATATACAGTGACCTATTGCCAGTATGGAGATAACAGAATGAAACCGACTGATATCTGGACGAATCATCCGAACCCTGAATTTTTGCCGATGTGTCATAACGGTGATTCATGCCATGTACCGGCACCGAGGGGAAGCAAGACAGGAACGCAGGGACTGAAAGGTTCGAGGGAGCGCAGTGTGATACCGCAGAAACTGTGTGAGCATATCGTAGATATTTGTGAGGAGGGATGAAATGAATACAAAAGCAATTTATACCGTTCACGAAAACGGAAAGGAACACTATTTCTTTTCGGAACATGCGGGAGGTTTCAGTTACCCTTTTGCAGTAGCTGATTTTCTGCATAGTCTAAAAGGTGTGCTGAATGACCCGATGTCTCCACAAAAAGGATTATGTGCAGCACCAATGCTGGAACAGATGAAAGGCAATTATTTGTTCCCGGAAGAAATAGAGGGAAAAGAATTGTTTACTGCGGTTAAAAAAGAGCAGATGTTTCAACTTGCAGTGAAAGAACAGGCATCATTTGGAATTGAAATCGATATGGAACAGGATACGGTATCATTCCATTTCCGGGAGGGAGAGGAAGAACTGCAGGAATTTTGTGACATAGGATTTCCAAGGCATGGAGAAAGGGGAGAGTATAGTGGTGAAACCTTTTATTATGCTGCGGATAATCTGAGAGTCAAAAATATGATGGACGGAATTGAAATGTCGATCAGTGCGGAAAACGAAGAAGCATACAGGAGCATGATATTAAAGGCTGTGCAGAAACAAACTGAGGAGCAGAGTACAGGAATGAGCCAGCAGATGTAAGGAGATGGAGGAGAATGGAAAAAGTCAGAAAAGCATTTTACGTTGAAGAAGAACTGCTGGGGCAGGTAGATGCCCTGTTACCACAGGCAGATGTGCGTTCACGAAACGAATTCGTCAATCGGGCACTGCGGTTTTATATCGGATATCTCACTTCGGAGAAAATAGAAAATTATATGCTGACAACCATCTCCTCTGTCATGCATGCAACGGTAAAGGACAGCGAGAACCGCATGGCTCGTGCAATGTATAAACTTGCAGTGGAAACTTCCAAGCTGTCCCATGTGATCGCATACAGCCATGGTGTGGATGAGCAGGCACTCGGAAAGCTGCAGGCGAAGTGTGCAGAAGAGGTGAAACGGATCAATGGAGCAGTGAGGTTTGAGGAGGCATATCAATATCAGCAGGGGGATCGTTTTTAAGAAATAATTTATTGAAATGCGGTAAGACTTACAGTATGATAAAAGAAAAGGAAGGAGTGGTACATGATGACACAGATGAAGGAACGGGCAGTTGAATTGATAGAACGTATTCCAGATGAAAAAATGTTTTATGTGATTAATATTCTTCAGAATCTTGAGGAAATGTCATCCAACAGACCTGCAGATAAGAAACAGGCAATGGAAGCACTCCAGAATGTGCTGAAGTTCAGCGGAAGATTACCAGAAGATTTTGACGCAGACAAGGAATTACAGGAGGCAAGGGAGGAAAAGTATGGTAATATTGGTTGACACAAATATTATTATAGATGCACTTGCCAATCGGGAACCATATGCTGATGATGCAAAAAGAATTATGGAAAAATGTGCGGCAAGGGAAATAACAGGAATACTTGCGGCACATAGCATACCAAACTTGTTTTATATTCTTAGAAAAAATTTCAGTCAGGAAGAAAGAAGATTTCTTCTGAAAAATTTATGTGAGATATTTCAGATTTCTGACTTGAATGAAAAGAAGATAGTAGCTGCATTGGAAAACAATGCATTTTCAGATTTTGAAGATGGTCTGCAGGAAGAATGTGCAGTTGAGTCTATGGCAGATTATATTGTTACACGAAATCCGGCTGATTTTAAGCATTCAAGAGTAAAAGTAATTCTCCCAGATGAGTTGTTGAGAGAGTTAGAAAAAAATTAATTATCAGGAGTCGATTTGTCAAGGGGATATTTCGCATTGCAATACGGCTTTGTAAAAACAGAGGGGTGTCAACCCCTCTTGGCTGCATAGTGCTACCTGCCGAAGAAGGCAACCGTCCCCCCTCGGAGAGCGCACGACTGCCGCAGGCAGTAGCACCGCCCACTTTTGAGTGGTGAGTAAGTGCGCCCTTAGACGGATTAAATTGACTATCCTTTTGAATATTGATATAATGTGAGCGTAAGCTAAATCAAAAATTTCTTAACAGACAAATTTAAGAAGGAGTGATTCAGATGAAAAAGAAAACTAAGACTGTAATTGGTGTTATCCTTGCAGTAGCTCTGGTAGCTGTCTTGGTAGTTGTAGGATTTATGACTTACCTGGGAATTACCTGGACAAACAATCATGAATTCGGAGAATATGTCAGCAAGGAAGGTCCTTGGGGAATGACTGCTACATGGGTATCTGAGGATAGCAGCAGTTATCTCATTTGCAAAAAGGAGAATGATGAACCATTTGCCAAGGTTACAGCCTATTTTCAGGGGGTGGATGGTTGGCAAGCCTATGAACTGCATGGCAGAGACCGGATTGCTTATCTGAATACTGTGGAAAACGATACAACCATTGATAGCACCAGCGGAAATATGAAATTTGATGGAACTACATTTACCATTACAGATTTAGATAAAGAAATCTTCGGCACAAATGAATTTAATTATGTTATCACTGATAAGGAGTTCAGCCCCGATTAAAGTGCCAGAACTATTCCGATACGGTGGAAACATAACCGATGGAAAAGCGGAAACAGTGTATGCTATTACGTTGAGAACACCCGAAAGCCGAGAAACCAAATAATCGTTACTCTACCAATGGTTTATGTCCATATCGAAAAGGTTGATGTGAGAATAGAATAATTCTGTTCGACTTATTCCGATTATTCTAACAGATTTGCTCAGCACAAGGAACCCTGCGTGGGGGCAGATATATTTGCAAAGGATTTTACATAAAAAGCTGCTGAACAATCCAGAAAAGGAGAGTTTCAGCAGCTTTTTCATACTCTGTACTGTGTGCCCATCAAGAAAATACTGGATTCTATTGATTGACCACCGCCTTTCGGCTGCATACATTCACCACAAATGAGCCGCCAGCCGTTATGTATTCAGGTGGCAGAAACCACCCTTTACAGAGTACATCACAGAAGGGAATACAGGACCATTACTTCGGTAGTGGTCTTTTCTGTACTCTTAAAAGCTGTGAATTTATGAGGAGGAAACATAGTTGAAAGATTTTGAAGGGTTCATTAAGAACTATGCTACCAGAGATTTTATCTATTTTTTTGCAGAAAAATCTATTGAAATATATAAAAATCAAGTAGAAAAATTAGATGAACATTTGGTATGTAATATTACATTTCCTTTAAACATTATTCAGCATGGTTTTATACATAAGCAGGCAAAAGTCATGTTATCGGCATGGGATATTCCAAACATGGCATATCTTTCTATCACGAATTCCAATGATTACAGAAATGATATTATGACAGAACAATTAGCAGGAAGAGTGGTCAACCTGTATCGTGGGTATGAAAATAAGCATTCAGGAAGTGAATATATTGGAAATAATGGACTGCCTAGTATATTCAAATATTTGATGGGAATGTCATATGAACAATTTAAATACGCAAATCCGGCATGGATATATCAGAACTATAACCGCAATTACCATATGCTGATCGGTTCGCCTAATATTAACAGGGAAAAAATAGTTGATATCAATGTGATTACAAACGAATTATTTGGACTTACAGCAGAGGAATTGTTAGCAGTAGAATGGATTATCTGGTGGCTGTGTTCTATTCATCCAGATCCATTAAGCGCACCGGAAGAGTTATATAGAAAAAAAGAAAATAGCATCCTGACAAAGAAAAATCTGGAGCGGGTTATAAGTTATTATTCTGTGACCTATGAACAGGTGAGAAACTCATCATTGCGAAAACAGATTTTCTACAACAAACCATTTGTGATTACGCAAAAGACGAAAGAAACGATTGCAGTCAGTTTCTATTTGGTACAGATGATGATAGCAGATGGATTGTACTGGCTGATTCGGGATTACTATCACAACAATCATTGGGGAACCAAATTTATAATTGCTTTTGGAGAGATGTTTGAGGATTACTTTGAAGAACTGGCAGGTTTATATCTGCCCAAGAATTCATGGCATAAGATTCCAGAGGAAAGAAAAAAGAGTGCTGATTATTATGTTGAAGTGGATGAAGCGGTATTTTTGTTTGAATTAAAATCAGGATTACTTGGACTGGGAGCAAAACAGCAGGTGCCGGATGTTGGGCAGATTGATATATTTTATAACAGGAACATAAAAGAGGCATATGAGCAGTTGAAGGCATCAGAGCAGGAATATAAAGGAGAGAAACCTGTAATAAAGGTTTTTCTTTTGTATGAGAGTATGACCAATACACAGATGATAGTCGGCTCATTGCCGGAAATATTTGAGCAAGATCCAAGATGTTATATTATGACAATAGATGATCTGGAGATGCTTCTGGCAACCTATAAAAAGGATAAAAGCAGATTTGATGATGTTGTGAAAGCACTTGTTGAAAACAAAAGAGGAGGCAACGACTATAAGAGTGTTCTGGAGATATTGAATATATATCAGGCAGTTGGCGATATGCATTTTATTGGAGAAAGAGATTATTTCAATAAAATAGCAGAAAAGCTGAAAAAGGAATTAGGGACAGACCAATAAGGAGGACACCATGCCCAAACTTATCCTACGCTGCAACTACCTCAAAAACTCCCCGCCCGCACACCTTGCCAATTACATCAATTACATCGGCACCCGTGAAGGCGTGGAGAAGGTAGCCAGCACGACATCTTCGCTGCCAGCCACCGACCGGCAGAAAAGTCTGATTGCAGATATTCTGTCGAAGATTCCCGATGCGAACCGGATGCATGAGTATCACGATTATATCCAAAGACCAA
>ERZ827156.428-NODE-428-length-61342-cov-28.983488_pt1 | contig 61342 bp, 69 predicted proteins | sample MGYA00519919_ERZ827156 | MGnify/ENA primary metagenome ERZ827156 (study PRJEB31778, sample SAMEA3449269) | human gut metagenome | biome: human gut; feature: human-associated habitat; material: faeces | place: United Kingdom | collected 2010/2012 ... | reverse complement strand
TCCCTAAATTTCGTGGAACATACCAATTTTGTCTTTTATTCTCTGCATTTCATTATCTGCTTCAATGATAGCTCTTGCAGAATGAAGTAATTCTTCACTTATCTCATCATAGCCAGGCATTTCTTCAATTCCTTTTTTATAGCGAAGTTGATGTTCCAATGTTGCCCAGAAATCCATACCATTGGTTCGAATCTGTAATTCTACACGCATAGGTGTTTTACCCTTAGCAAAAAATACTGGTATTTCAACAATCATATGATAGCTTCGATAACCATTCGATTTTGGATTTTTTATATAATCTTTTATTTCAATAACTTTAATATCATCCTGTTGGGTAATCAAATCTGATATCATATAAATATCGTCAATAAACGCACAAACTATTCGAACGCCTGCTACATCATTGAGATATGTCTGTATTCTCGTCTGAGTTGCTTTGTACATTGGACAGCTCCGGTTTGCGGGTATGCAGCCGCCGTTCGATTGATTCGTGTAGAAGCTGAGATACAAGAGCCATTAACGGAATAAAGAAGATCATGCCAAGGACACCGAACAGTTTACCGCCCAGCAAAACCGCCAACAACGTCCAGAATGGGGATAGCCCTACACTGTTTCCCACGACGTGAGGATAGATGAACTGATTTTCAACAAACTGAGTTGCCTGATAGACGATAAAGCATAGGAGCGCCTTGTTCGGAGCCGCCAATAAAGTAAATAAAATGCCGAAAGCGCAGGAGAGAAATGCTCCAATATAAGGAACGAATGCAAAGGCGGCAGTTAAAACGGCTGTTAGCCCCGCATATGGAATCCCTGCAACAGAAAGCGAAAGAAAGATCAATGTTCCAAGAATCATAACCTCGACACACTGACCAGAAAGAAACTTCGCATAGGTGTCATGTGCAAGTTTCGAAATATGGCAAATTCTATCTGCAACGGATTCCTTACAGTAGGCATACAGTGCCCGTTTGCTTTGACTGCTCAATTCACGCCATCCAATTAGCACATAGAATGTGATCACAAGTGAAATTGCAACATCAGCAATCGCAGATACCGTAGAGCCAGCAACATTGGCAACTGAGGAAATCACTGTGTTCATTTCGCTCGAAATGCTTTGCAGAATAGATTTCCAATCGAGCGCAGCAAAATGTGCCGACAGTTTCTCTGTGTCAATGCCGTATCTTTGCAATAAGCCGACCCAGTCAGGCCATTTTTCTTGAACAAGAGCAGCAATGCTTTTTACAGATGCAGTGAGCTGTGGAATCGCAATTACACACAGAAGAGCAATAATCGCAATAACACATATCAGCGTCAGTAACAGGCTTATCATGTCTATTTGCCGATCTGTAGCTTTAGTCAGCTTTCGTCGAAGCCTCTTTGCCAGTCCGCGCACGGGTACACTCAGAACAAAGGCCAGCAAAAGGCCTGATAAAATCGGAGCGAGCAAGCCAATACACGATTTTAGAAAGTTGGCAACATAGTTTAGATTGTTGAATGCCGCAAATAAGATCACCCCAAACGTGATTAGTAGAAGCGGCTTTTTGTAGGATTTATCCATGATTACATCCTCGTAAGAAATCGGTTTGTTTTATTATTGGGGAGTATCTTATAGGCAATCCACCAACCAAAGAAACAGACTGGCAATGCAGCGAGAACATCCATGATAGAATGCTGTTTCATAAAAACGGTGGAGAGACTGATACACACGGCGATTGATGTAGCAGCGATTTTCCATCCGACGCTTTGGAGCGCCTTGCAATCCCATAACCCAAACATCGCGGCAACAGAGCCTATTACATGAAGTGAGGGGCAAACATTTGTATTGGTATCGAAACTATAGAATAATTCAATAAAGCGTGTAAGTAGATTATTGCGTACAAATGCTTCTGGCCGCAAATTTTGGCAGGTTGGAAAGAACAGGTAAATCAAAACCGTGATCGTATAGGTGACTATCACAAAATACATCATACGCCGAAATGCAGGTACATCGACGAAAAAAGTATAAACCAACGTACCGATTAGAAAGACAAACCAAAATAGATACGGAATCAACGCCCATTCACAAAATGGTATTATATCATCGAGTCCACAATAGACGGGATAGTAATTTCGTTGCGGTTGCAACCGCTCAAGAAACAAAAACAGCAAGCCGAAAATTGGCCAGTAAAGCAATAGCCTGACGTGAGAAAATTCAGGTGTATTAAGTTTATGGATGCGGAACTCACGGTAATTAACTTCCGGCTTTATATGATTACTTTGCATGACTGTATATCCATTCATAGATTTTATCGGCTGCCGTACATTCCGTCTGCGACCGCATTGCCGCGCGCATTTTAGAAAGAAGCACTGGGGCATTTAGCGTTTTTATTGTGGTGTCTGCGATTGCTTTTGGCGTATTGGCTGTGACGGCCATTCCATTACGCAGAAAAAAATTCAGATTATGTGTCTCGCAGCCAGCCACTGCATCGATAAGCACCATTGGTAACTCTGCCGCCATTGCCTCAGATGTACTTAGACCTCCGGGCTTTGTCAGGAATAGGTCTGAGGCTTGCATGAGCTGCGGCACATTATTGACGGTTCCCAGAACATGAACTTGAGAATACTTTTCTGTCCTTTTTTGGAGTTTTTTGCGTAAATCATCATTTGTGCCGCATACAACACTAAGTTCTTGTTCTGTTGTGAGGTAAGGGCAGAGATACGATATAATCTCCTCCATTGGACCGCAGCCCATGCTACCGCACATCATTAAAATATGTTGATGAGCAGGAGAGATTCCGGCGTTGGCTTTTCCTGCTTCTTGTGACACACGCTGGTAGAATTGCTGCCGCACAGGGATTCCACTGGCGATCAGCTTTTGAGGTTGAAGTCCACATTGTTCAAACTCACCTAACAGCGAAGTGGACGGAATGAAATACCAGTCCAGCGCAGAATCCGCTGTGCAGGGATCGCAGGTATAGTCTGTAGAAATGTGGCTCGTTACAAGCTGTAAGCATGGGTGCTGTCGGCGCATTTCTGTCAACGCCAAGGCTGGGAATACATGAGTACAGATAATATTATCGTAGCCTGCAGAGCGGATGTATTGATACATCCGCTCTGCGCCGGAGGAAAGTAGCTTATAGATCGGCGTTCCCTCACAAAAAATATCTTCGTGAGATTCCGCACGCTGATACCCAGCATCAAAAAGCCTTGGAGCATGGCGGTAAATTCGGGTATGCCAATTAGAAATAAACGTGGATGCTTTTTCTGAAATAAACTGCAAAGAATCTGTAATATTGCAGATTTCTCCGCGAGAGTGGTAGGCTTCCTGAACTGCTTGCGCACAGGAGTTATGCCCTGCGCCAGTGTTGCAGCTTAGAATTAGTGTTTGCATTTGAATCTCCTATTTTTTCCTTTGCTGCATAGCAAACAGCTTTTGCAGGCGTGGGCGATTATAGCGCTGGACAACAATAAACGGCAAATTACCCAGCACAATGTAGATAATCGTTATACATACCCCGCCAACACCGGACCATATTTTCAGCAGTCCAAGACCGGCGATAGACAACAGAATATGTGTCCACTCTGCCACGCAAGTTTCTTCTATCATGCGCGGCAAGTTCTCATAGTTTTCCTTTGTCAGTTTCTTTTCCGGCATGATTTTAACGAATATGCGGCTCATATCGGGGATCTTTGCCTGCCATTTCCGAACATGAAGCCGCTTCCATAGTTTTTGCTCTGCCGGGTGGCAGACCCAAGGAAAACGATCGGCGTGAAACCAATGCTTCGGGATCAAGCGCCCCACTACAAAGGAGAGAACCCCTAACGCCGCGATATATAGCAGACACATAAGAAAATGCTTCATAAAAACCTCAACATAGCGGTGCGAAAATACGAAGGACACCATCTACGACCCAGCGGCGCGAATAATGTTTCATATCATAGGGCTTTACCTCTTTACATTTTGCCTGTGTAGCGATGAAATCGTCCTTTATTGCTGCAATAATACTGGAACGATAAAAGAACGAATTGTTTTCAAAGTGGAGAAAGAGACTGCGGTAGTCCAGATTGACAGTTCCTATCGTCGCAACTTTGTCGTCTGATACAAAGCTCTTTGCATGAACGAAGCCGGGAGTATACTCATAAATCTTGATGCCGCCAGTCAGCAACACCTGATAAAAGCTCCGAGACATACGGAAAATCAGCTTCTTATCAGGGATGTCGGGCATAATGATCCGCACGTCTACACCACGTTGAGCAGCGGAAATCATTGCATCCATCAAGTCATCGCCAAGCATAAGATACGGTGTAAAAAACCATGCGTAATCCGTGCTTTGAGAAAGCAAGTCAATAAAGAGCTGATTACTGGTAGCTTCATGGTTAAGGGGCGAATCGTAGTAACTAAGCACATAACCATCAAATGTGTGCGGCGGCGCAGGATACCTTTTGGGATATGTGGGCATTGCAAGCTGTCCTGCTTCTTTTTCCAGCGAAAATGCGTTCCAAAAGGTCAAGAACATATGGGTAAAATTTTTTACTGGCTCACCAGTAATCCGAAAGCCTGTGTCCTTCCAGTGTCCATAGGGATGTTCCAAATTGATATACCGATCTGATAAGTTGATACCTCCGCTATAAGCAACTTCGTTGTCAATAATCAGCATTTTGCGATGATCGCGATAGTTTGCAGTTCCTTTTAAGGCAAGGAAAGGATTAAAAGGAATACATGGAATGCCTTTCTTTTTCAGTTCACGGACATTACTGAAATTGAACGAAGAAATACTGCCAAGATCATCGTATATCACACGTACATCAACGCCCTGCTCCATTTTTACTTCCAGTTCGTTCACGATTGCGTCCCACATATGCCCCGGCTCAATAATGAAGTATTCTACGTAAATCGAGTTTCTTGCATTTTTCAAATCGGCAAGCATATCAGGGAACATATTATCGCCCAACGGATAGTAACGAACCTGCTCAACTGCACACATCGGATATTGCGTTTTTTCTTCCAGCCACCGCACTGTTTGCCCCATGCGTTTTTCGCCGTCAAAGGGCGCTTCTTTTATTGGAAGAGGCTGCGGATTGCAACTCTTTTGAACTTGCTGCAAGCGCCTTTTTAGAGGGCGGGCCGTCCGTTTATTTCCAAAGAGCAGATATAGTAACGCTCCTACCAAAGGTAGTGACAGAATAACCAGCAGCCAAAGCAATTTATAAGCGGTTTCATCTCTCTTTATAATAATAAATACCACCAAGAAAAACGCTGCAACGGAAAGCAGTGACACAATAATCGGTGCGTAAGGGGTCAGCCATTTCATCAACAGCAAAAGCCAGAGCGATTGTAAAGCCACCGCTGGAATAATTGTTAGAATGCGTCGAATGATTTTTCCCATATGTTTACCCCCCTCTATGTTATTTCTCCTCCGAAGATGCTTCCCAATCGCAAACTATTTGTGCCATTTCCTGTGGGGTTTCTTTATAGCCTCGTAATACCCACGCATTCATAAGCCCAAACAATCCATATGTAATAAATTGGATAAAGTAGTGCGTTTTGGCATCGGCATTAGCGACAATGGATGCCGCTTCTTGTAAATAGAAGTTTAGAATCACATATTGGCGATCAGCTGAGTAGAGCAGATCACAAATAGGACGAGTGGAAAGGCAAAATTCAAAAAACAGCCTGATGCCGTCATAACTACCAGTGGCGAAGTTGGTAGCACCGTGTTCGTCGGAAAAGCGCTTCCACAGACATGTGATTTTGAAAGACAGAACTTCATCTTTACTTTTGAAATAACGGAAATAAGTGGAGCGACCTACATCTGCCTTGGCAGTCATCTCCTCAATACTGATTTTTTCAATGGGTTTTTCTTTCATTAGTTCCAGCAACGCTGTACCCATACATTCTTTCAGATAGTCTGTTGTAGCCGTTGTCCTTCGCATAAGAAACGTCTCCTTTAATTGCGTATCATTGAAACAAGGATTGTCATTTGTTCCACTTTCGCTCGGACTATTGACAACGCCTGCTTCTGTGATATTCATAGCATCTATGATACTATCGTTTCATTTATACTATCATTTGCTATTTGCCCTGTCAAGCTAAAATGCGAGTACGACGAGCAGAAAGGAAAACTATGGGTACGATTTTTTCCCGTGTAAAACTCAGCGGAAAGCATGTGGCCGCCCTCTTGGCGCTGATGCTGCTCTCCGCTGTGACAGCCATGCTGCTGCCTACTGCCCTGGCCTGTATGATTGACATCGGAGTGGCCGGAGAAAACCGAAACACCATCCTAATCATTGCGGCGGTGATGGCAACCCTGGCCATTCTGCGGCTCTGTGTTTATTATATCTGAGCTATTCACAGTAAAGTTGGACATTTGTATTCAGCGGGAGAAAATAACCTTGACAAATCTCGTCTCAGAAGGCCATGCTTTTGCAGTATGCCAGGGAGCATCACTTCCCCAACCCAACCTTTTTCGTGGATGACGGTGTAAGCGGTGTGACCTATGACCGTCCCGGCGTTCAGGCCATGCTGGCCGAAATCGAGGCGGGACGGGTGGCCGTGGCGATCGCCAAAGACCTTTCCAGACTGGGCCGCAACTCCGCGCTGACCGGGCTTTACACCAACTTCACCTTTCCGCAGAACGGTGTTCGTTTCATCGCCATCAACGACAACTACGACACCATTGACCCTAACCGTGTGGACAACGATTTTGCGGGCATCAAAAACTGGTTCAACGAGTTCTATGCCCGGGACACCAGCCGCAAGATCAGAGCCGTCCAGAAAGCCAAGGGTGAGCGAGGCGTACCCCTGACCACCAATGTGCCCTATAGCTATGTAAAAGACCTGGAGAACCCCCGCCGCTGGGTGGTTGACCCGGTAGCCGCTGATGTGGTGAAACGCATCTTCGACCTGTGTATGAAGGGCCGTGGTCCCATGCAGATCGCCAACCAACTGAAAGCGGACAAGGTGCTAACGCCCAGCGCATACAGGGCCTTGCAGGGCATCAAGACCCCAAACAAGAAACCGGAGGACCCCTGCGACTGGCACAGCAGTACCGTTGTGGCGATTCTGGAACGGCGGGAGTACACGGGCTGTACGGTGAACTTCAAGACCTATACCAACTCCATCTGGGACAAGAAGCAGCGGGACAATCCCCTTGAGAAGCAAGCCATCTTCCCCAATACACATGAGGCCATCATCGAGGAAGCCGTGTTTGAGAAGGTACAGCAGGTGCGCCAGCAGCGGCATCGCAATACCCGTACAGGCCGAAGCAGCATCTTTTCCGGGCTGGTGTACTGTGCCGACTGCGGTGAGAAGCTGTATTAAGGGGCGACGAACAATTACCGACCGGAGGGCGCGTTCTTTGACTGTTCTCTCCATTAGAAGCACAAGGACAAGTGCGGTACTCATTACATCCGGGAAACCGTACTCAGCCACATAGTCCTGAAACACATTCAGGCTGTGACGGGCTACATTCTGCGGCATGAGGCACATTTCCGTGCAGTGATGGAGGAACAACTCCGGCTGGAAAGCAGTGAGCAGATCCGCATCCGAAGGAAACGGCTGGAACGGAACGAAAACCGCATCGCTGAACTGAAACGGCTGTTCATCCGGATTTACGAGGACAACGCCTGCGGACGGCTGAGTGATGAGCGCTTCGATATGCTGAGCCTGACCTATGAAACGGAGCAGAAGCAGTTGGAGACCGAGTGCGTAACTTTGCGACAGGAAATTGAAGTACAGGAACGACAGAACGAAAACGTTGAGAAGTTCATTCAGACGGCGCACAAGTATGTGGGCATCGATAAGCTGGACGGCTACGCTCTGCGGGAACTGGTGTCCGCCATCTATGTGGACGCACCGGACAAATCCAGCGGGAAGCGTGTGCAGCACATTCACATCCAGTACGATGGGCTGGGCTTCATCCCGCTGAATGAGCTGATGAAAGAGGAAACGGCGTGACCGAAGTCACGCCGCACCCTTTGAAAACTCAAGGTTTTCACCATTTTTTCATTTTACTGTTTTACGACCACCCGGCCAATGATGTGACCATTATGAAAGAGGGGCACCCAGAAGCGGGTACCCCTCTATTTTGGTGGGTCAGGTTGGAATTGAACCAACGATGTTTCAGATGTCACGGTTTTACAGACCGCTGCGATCGCCAACTACGCGCACTGACCCATATGGCGGAGAGCGAAGAACTCGAATCTGATATCACTTCTGATACGATCCGCTTAGCGGGCGGTCCCCGGGCCTTCCGGGTTCACTCTCCAAATATGGCTGGGGTGGCTGGACTTGAACCAACAAATGCCGGTGTCAGAGACCGGTGCCTTGACCATTTGGCGACACCCCAGTATATTGGCAGGGATAGGGCGACTCGAACACCCACGGGCGGTTTTGGGGACCGCTGTTCTTCCGGTTAAACTATACCCCTGTATGATGATGGTGATGCCTGCGGGATTTGAACCCAGCATTACAAGCTTGAGAGGCTTGCGTCCTAACCAATTAGACGAAGGCACCAGATGGAGATACGGGTCGGATTCGAACCGACGATTAACAGCTTTGCAGGCTGTCCTCTTTAACCTCTTGAGTACCGTATCATGGTTGGGATAGTTGGATTCGAACCAACGGTGCCGGCGTCAAAGGCCGGTGCCTTATCCGCTTGGCCATATCCCATTATTTTGGAGATCCGCGCCGGACTCGAACCGGTCATTGCAGCCGTGAAAGGGCTGTGTCCTAACCATTTAGACGAGCGGACCGTATGGCGAGAAGCAGAGCTTCTCGCATTTAAGCGACGGCGTCGTCGGTAATGAGAATGTCGTCAATGCGGACATGCAGCAGCGCCGCAAGAACGATTAAATTATCTACCGTTGGCAACGCAGCTCCATTCTGCCATTTGTAAATAGCTTGCGGGGAATTGAAGCCGAACACCATTTGCAGGTCATGCACGGTGAGGCCTGCTGCTTTCCGTAGCCGCACAATATTTGCGCCAGTACGCATTAAGTCGATCGTCGGGAACCCCATTTCGAAGGACACCTCCTCTCCAAATCATTTGAACTCATGGGCATGAAAAAGCCGCTTGTCTATACACAAGACAAGCGGCTTCAATGATTCAGGAAAGGAGTTACCGGCAAATCGCTCTGCCAGTCTAACAGGTACTCATTCCAATCAAATTCTTCTGCTTATCTTGATATGGGCATGCTTCGCTGAAGCTATATTCCTCACACTGGAAGATAGCCTGCCATTCGCTCATATAGAAGATAGCGGAAGAAATGGTCTTCATGGTGCTGCGTCCTTTCTGTAAAGTAGTTGTTCTTGGTTTCTGACTGTACTATACCACAAGCCTCAGCATTTGTCATTCAACTTGTGGTTAAAAGACTGGAATTTTTGCGCGCAATCTAACTATGAGGAGATGTAAGTCCCGCACCAGTCTAATACCTGCTTGAATTCTTCTGCCGTTTTAATTGTTCCATACTCATCACAGATTGTGTAGTCCGGGTGTGACTGGAGCCAGCGCATGACTGAGTCAAGGTCATGGAAGCCATTCTCAGTGCGCCATGAAAAATGGCCCGCTCTTGCCGTTCCGATTACAATGGATGTCCCTTCTGGTTCCTCAACAGAGAATAGCGCACGGTCAGAAAGCTTGTCTATGAGATCCTCTTTGATCTCCTGCAAGTCAGCAGATACAGAGGCCTCACACATCATTCGGAGACATTCTGCTCGGATTGCTGAGACCTTTTTCTGGAATTCGGCGACTTCTTCGGTGATCCGTGTATTAACAACAGAATATTGTGTGCTCACAGCTCATCCTCCTGAACTCCTTCCGGCGCGGCATACTCCACCAGATAGTCATAGAGCGCACCAGGTTCTGTCAAGTCCACGCGGATTTCTTTACCGTCCTCATCATCCCACCAGACTGTGTATCCGGCATCCGGCGCTTCATATAGCCACCATCCGATGTAGTCATATTGATCTTGCATTGTGTATTTCAGCAGCTCCCGGAGCGCAATCAGGTACTGATTCTCCGAATCAAACACAGGGAACCCATCGCAGATCTTTGATAGCGCGGTATTAAACTCGTCAATGCGAGCTCCTTGCTTTTGAATCTTCTCTAGCGTGCTGAGGAATAGCTCTTTCGGTAACATAGGTCTTATTCCTTTCTCGCGTCCTGTGCGGAGAGAATTTCCTTGAGTGTTCTTGGCTCGTACTTCATATATGGCATCATGCAACCGACATTGATAGCGCGAATGGGCTTTCCTTGTTGAACATTCAGCTTCTTATTCTCGTTGAGCTCTTTGACGCACTTCTGGAAGAATGCCTCTTCCACAGTATTGTGAGTATGGGCGTAGAGAAGGATCGATCCGCGATGCTGCCCATTCCACATCAGAATGGGATAGTGCATCAAACAGAGCTTATACGACTGTCCGTCAAAGCTTTCGCTGATCTCGCGATAATCGGTGATGTCAGCGAAGAGCTTCTGATATCTGTAATCAGACAGATCATCGTGATTCCCTCGGAACAAAATCTTCTGACCTTTAAGCTGCGCGACCAATGCGATGAGTGCTTCGTTTCTACCCCGCATGGCCATATCCCCAAGAATATAAACGGTATCGCCGTTGGTGATCTTGGCGTTCCAATGCTCAAGGATATACTGGTTCATTTCAGTCACGGTGGCGAACGGTCTCCCGTCATAGTTCACACCCTCACCCGTCTGATTCCGGTTGAAGAGATGGAGGTCTCCAATGAAGTAGTTCATGTGATAGACCTCCTCATGAAATCCGGTAGATCACACGGACTTGCGAAGCCGCACGATCTCCATAGGACTGACCTGCCTCATAGGGAAGCGCTTCGTTGAAGCATTCTACCTGAAATCGCAGGCGATCTACCATCGAGCGGATCTTCTCTGCATTATCAAAGACATCATTCCAACGATATAGGACATACTCGCTGCGAGCCGTATAGGGAAGCTCAAGCACCTCATGAACAGTTAAATAGTCACAGATGTCATCGATCTCATGGGACTCATATGCGGCAATCTGATTCCGCGTTACATAGTATTCGTTTTGGTATGGCGCCTTCAGGAGTTTCTCGAAATCCGCAAGATTACCGGCAACATAGAATTGCTCCAGTCGAACGCTATCTTCACACTCTGCAGGGATACTGGATAGGAGGAGATTCTGTGTACTTTCCGCTAGATCATCAAAACCGATCCTCCATGCGCCATCGATCAGGCTTTCCAATTGGCCAACAAAGCTGCGGGAGAAGGTTGCAAGGTATTGATGCCGCAGTTTTCCGTCAAAATCCTTTGTATGTAGGTCGATGTTGTACCATTTATCTTTATACTTGGCCTCGACCATAAAGTCGTAATATGTGCTCATGTAAAACCCTCTTATTTCTCCTCCTGAGCCTCATCCATCAGCCCCAGAGCTTCGACAATTTCGGCCTGCCGCTGCATCCGTCGGATCATTTCTTTCTCTGCAGAAAGGGAAATCTGATGTGGCAGCATCGTATAATCCTGAAACATGAAACGGATCTTGTCAATCTCCTTGTCCGTATGATAGTGACCGCAGAACCAGCGCTCGTAGTGCAGCCTTGACTCAATCGTACCAAGCCATTGCTCAGTGCTCTTATCCACACTCGACTGGTCGATCATGGATAGGAATACTTCCGCCGGCTCGTACCTGAGCGGGCAGGTGTGCGACAGCACAACATCAATCTTCCAATCACGCTCAGATAGCACACGCTCAACTTTCTCTTTGATCTCATCGGACGGTTGTTCGTCTTCAAACCAGTTATAACCTCTTGCCAATCGGTAGTATTTATCGACGCTATACGCACCGCCGATGACAATACAGGAATGGCCAAAGAAATCATAGATCTCTCCGTCAATGGCAAATACGAGGTTTGGATACTCGGGCTGAACCCATACCTTCCCACCGTGGTACTCTTTCACCTGATAGCCCAACTCTTCAGATGGGCGCATTTCATGGTTGCCGTGAATGCAGAAGAAAGTAATCGGAATCTTCGTCAGATTATCTTTGCCTCGGTTGTCTCTCCGATCCCCATAGTAGTTCAATCCGACGTCACCCAAGATAATGAAAGTGCTTTCGGGTTGGACCTGCTGCCTCTCACAGAAAGAGATGATCCGCTCAAACTGACCATGTGTATCACCTGTTAGATAGATCTGGTTTTTCGGATGCAGCAGCTCACGCATATAAGCGTCTACTTCTTCCATGGAGTATGAAGGGCCGCCCTCTGCTTCTTCCAGCATGGCAATCAGTTCTTTCTCCGCTTCTTCTCGCGTCATCATTTTTCACTCCTTTATTAGCTTCTGGGGATACACTCCCCAACGGTATTTACGGATAGAAGGAGTGGAAAACAACAATTATCCCATTTGAAGTTGTACTTCTTGGCTTGTCCCTTCAATCCGTTTCATGAGGGCATTATCATGTCGCATAATGTAATCGAATGTATCTTTCAGGGAGAGAAACAGACGAGGCTGTACATGATATTTCTTTGTGTTCTCTTGCTGAGAAACGAGGTTTATGTGTTCCAATCGGACTGGCCGCATGTCCATATCAATTTTCCACTTGCCCACCATCGTCTGCATCTCGAAATATCGATTGTCGTGGTGAAACGGCAGACAATGTTCCGTACAGAGTTGCACCAATGTTTCGACACTTTCTCCCGCACGCTTTTTGTTGGTGATAGGGATCGAATAGACGACATCTTGCTTCGGACTTGGCTTACAATGCCGGCATGGGCAGTAGCCGGCACGGACAGCGTCCTGATAACGAGGAAAGCCGACCAGTTGGCTGAGCCCTGTGATTTGCGGGCAGTTTCTGCGGTGGAATGTCCGATACCCCCTACTTGCCCAGAATGCCAGCCCTGGCTGCGAGAGTGCCATAATGTTGCTTTTCTCGGCATCGGAAAGTGAGCCTCTCTTGAATGCAGCTTCACGCTCCTGTTTAGCACGATTAAAGCGTCCGATGGCACTTTGCTCGTCCTTGCTCAAAGAACGCTCCTGAGGGGATTGCGGCTTCTTTGGAAGAACCGGAAAAGCAATCGTTTTGTGCTCAATCGGCTCCGGATTGCAGTGCTTACAAGGCCGTCGCCCGCTTTTAAGGCAGGTGTCGTAGGAAACGGTTCCCTGAATATCATAGGCCAGCAGTACATGACTGCACTTTCTAGTGTGAAAGATCTTGGACTGCTTGGAGTAGACATAGTTATATTCAGAGCGAGCGATAGAGTCTTGATTGCGATCCCACAGCGTATCTAAGAATTCATCCCTACAGCAGCTACAAGGTTTGTACTTACGTCGAATTGGGAGCTTGAATGTGAGGAATGCCGGGAAATGCCGATTATCAGGTAGTAGCTCACAGTCGGATTGATGAAGGAGCTTGGCCTGGGGATCATAGAGCAGCTTATACGCAGAAGAACCTTTCTGTGCCATTGCGTCGTTGCCCCATCTTTTCGGCGGCTCAAGTAAATGCTTCTGCTCAAAGCCAATGCCCTGTGCAAGCAGTTGCATGGTTGCTACATCGTTGGCGGAGCAGTGTGCTGGAGAAGGCGTGGCGATATTGCGCGCCGCGCAGATCTTATAAGGGCTTCCAACAGACGCTTCTTGACCTGCTAAGTAACCGTAGATGTAATCACAGAGCAACACGACATGCTGAGTCATATCAGGAACACCGGATACCTTGGAGAACATATTGAACAGGTCACTTGCTTCCTGATGCCACCAGCATATCGTATCCTCCGGTTGCAGCCAAAGGCGGAAAGCGTCCAATCCAGCATAAAGGCTTTCTCCATCGAGGAACTGCTCCCTGCTCCAGCCGGAAAAAGCCATATGCCCCCATTGCTGCAAGGAGAAGTCTCTCGGGCGAAATAGCACGGAAAAAGTATCAACTGTATTCCATTGCGCATCTACACGGGCAGCGGCCAACTGTGTTGGCCAATGATTACCATGCTGATTCGAGATCCATTCCATATCAACGAACACATACATCTTCGACACCTCCGTTAGTTCTTTCTTCAAATTCTACTGTAATCATACAAAAAGAGGTGTCCGAAAGAACGGACACCTCGCTGCCTTCAGTATTTTACTCGAAGCGAAAGACACACCAATCTATGGAATAGATCATTCCCGTAGATCGGTGTGCCTTTTCATGTTATTAGTGTGAAATCGTTGAGAACCTATTGAATCGATCCCTTTGTATTGTGCTACTGCCGTTGAACTACGCTACCTATCAATATGCTGCTGTTCCGTTTGGTCATAGGACTTCGTATATCCCAAGTGATATTCCAACAGCAAGGTGTGAGGAATCATGTCAAAGGCATTAACGCCATCAACAGCAGTAAGAACTTTGACCGCAGCACGATAACCGCAGTAGAAGCTGTGGCAGGCCGCCCAATGAACGCGTTGCTCCCACGCACACTCAATCGAGGTCAAATGCTCTCGTCGCTCTTCATCACCATCAATCTCGAGCTGTTCGATAAGCTTCTGGTTTTCGTCATGCATCTGCAAAAACAGAGTATGGCGCTGCATACCGGGCATCTCAAAGAGAGCCTGCATGAGATGCTTTTCAAATCCATCGACAACAAGATCTTGATTGGAAAAGTGCTGGACGAACCCAGAATACAGGCCGGCGTTGAAAGCATACCGGGATGCATACCGCAGTTTTGCCTCGTAATTGGTTTTGATCTGGCTTAGGATCTCGTTCTCGGACTGCTCCAATGTGGTGGTAAAATAGTCTTCAGCCGCTGTGTAGTCCTTTTCCTCTTCGGAAAAATCTGTTTGCGCCAGTACCTTGTATGTATCGAACAAATACTTTTGAAAAGCAGGGGCAAATGCGCGTTCTTTCATTTCCTCTAATGCGTTTTGTACTGTCATGTCTTCATCCCTCCGTACAGATTTGATACAATCGTATCAAGTGAGTACATATTACATGAGTGAAAGCGCGAAAACAGTCGGATTAAGGGAGAATGAAAAATAAAATTGCACCTGCCAGATCGACAGGTGCATTGCTCAAATGTGTTTTTTGATGATCGGGATCGAATTTAATGCCAACTCAACAATGGCATCTTCTTGCTCCTTCGTTAGTCCAGAGTTTTCAAGTTCCTTGCGAACTCTATGCTCCAGAGGAGAATCCGTCTTCCCAGCTAAGTAGTCGAGTGAAACGTCTAGAATATCCGAAATGCGCTCAATGAGCTGGAAACTTGGTGACCTGACTCCGTTTTCTATGTGTCGAAGTGAGTCTACAGCAATACCAATCTTCTCAGCGAGCTGTTCACCAGTTAGGCGGCGGAACTGCCGTGCAGTCCGAATCCGGCTGCCCATGATTTGCAATCTCGTACTCATTTGATCTTCTCCTACCTATCCTGTACTTTCTCACAGTATAGAGGGATGGTAGAAAATCAGAAATGAGCATTATGGTATTTACCGTACTGAAATGGTACGTAAACGAATGACCTCCGGTACGACACATACCGAAGGCCATTCGCTTTAAGTCACATTTACAAACTGAGCCTCAATCACTCTACTCGGCGGCACAGAAGCAAACTTGTTTGTTTTTGCCCATGTGTTGTCCCCCACAGGCATCAAGGTGCCAGATGCCGCCAGCTCGTAGGTGCGCAGCATATCTTCAACCGACAGATTAGGAGTACGGGTGCGCGGAGGGGCTGCACGGGTCAGATCGAACAGGATCGCATACTGCTCAGGCCAAGGTACACCGTAGAAGCGGCGAGGCGTCTTGCCGCTATCCCAACCGAGTTTTGTGCGGATGATGTGCATCAGCATTCGGTTACTCACAGTTGTCCACTTTTTCTGCCCTTTCAGATCCTCTGCGGTTCTTCCAGACATAAAGGGAACGGCGCATGGATCGTCTTTATCACACGCCTGAATAGCCAGAGTAGTGCCTTCGGAACTGATCAGGAGCCGAACATTTTCGGGGTATCCAAGTTCTGCCGCACTCAGATTATTAAAGCGAATAGACGATTGCGCAATGCGCGCCTCTGCTGCGCTGAATGTCCGCAGCGTCGGGTTCACAACACGAAAGTCAGAAAGGCAAGCGTTCATATATCGACATCCTCCTTGAACTGAATTGGGTGGAGTTCGGCTAAAACTCCTTCGCCCGTAATATCTTCCAAAATTACAGCCTCACGATCTGGCATAGAAACTCTGTTTTTTACCTCTCGCCAATCCTCTTTGGAAACCAGCGGCGTGTGAGCGTCCCTCACTCGAAACCGCTCAGCCTGACCTAAGTTGCGCACACGCTTATGAGCGAACAGATCTACGCAAATGCTCTTTTGCATGATGATATCGCCACAGTAGCGGTCATTGCCAAGAATATAGGTGACAGACGATACCGTCCAATGCGATTTCCCGGCTGGAGAGGGAATCCCTTCTGAAGTTAAAATCTTCGCGATTTCGTATGGCGTTTTCCCTCCAAGGTAGAATGCAAAGATCCGAATAACTACGCCGGCCTCATCTTCATCCACGATCAGCTTGTTGTCTTCAAGCTGATAGCCATAGGGCTTGACTAATTTCGGAATTCCCTTTGCAAAGCGCTGGCGGATGCCCCATGCTACGCTGATGGACTTATTGACGCTCTCGTCCTGCGCAAATGCCGCAAGAACGGTGAGAAGCAATTCGCCATTTTGAGAGAGTGTGTTGATGTTCTCCGTCTCGAAGTAGATAGAGACAGGCGGAGACAGGGACCTTAGCATACGGGCATATTTGATGCAGTCAACGACATTACGAGCAAATCGAGAGACAGACTTCGTGATGATCATGTCGATCTTTCCAGCTTGGCAATCTTCAATCATCTGATTGAATTCCTTGCGGTTTTTCACGGAAGTCGCCGAAATTCCCTCATCGGCATAGATCCGAACCAGCACCCAGTTTGGATGCTTTGCAATACACTCGGAGTAGTATTGCTGTTGAATTTCAAAACTCTCCGCTTGCATTTCAGACATGGTACTGACACGGCAATATGGAGCTACCCTCAGCTCAACATCTTCGGAGTTCTGAGGCTGCATGTCCTCGCGAGCTGGCATCCGTTCTACTGCTTGCCCCTCTTGGAAAGCGTCACGAATTCTTTGCTTTCGATCCTCATTTTTTGTTTCGCGAGCCAAATGCAGGACCTCCTTCTGTGCGATATCTAGAGTAGAAGGCATAAACAGGCGGAATCAGTTCAGCACGACCGGAAGGTGTGTAGACCGAAAGCCCGGCACTTGCGAATTTGCGGCCAACTTCGAGAATGGCCTCTCCACGGGCCAAACGTGACAAATTCTTTACCAGCACACATTCGTAAAGGCCATGCCGCCTATCCCGAGCCAGCGTCTTGATGCTTTGCCGGTTCCCATCAGTGCCATACTCAAAAACAGGGAGCTCTGCTACGACCTCCAAGCCGAGGCCTTTTGCGGTTGTGCGGAGTCCGGCCAGCTGTGCTTGCATGAGGCTGTTATTTACCTCCGAAGCTGGCCCTCCAATTCTTGCGTATATAATGCAGCGTTTCATCGTGCTTTTTCCTCCGACTCAAACTTATGCACCAACCGATAAAATGTCGATGCGCTGACGCCCAACTGCCTATAGCACTCGACAGCCGTGATTTCTCCTTGCTTCCACTTGGGGTAATAGATATCCCAATCCTTTACAGAACACTTTGGCCGCCCAAATTTGACACCCTTTAGATGCGCGGCGGCAATACCTTCCGCCTGTGCCTTCGACTTGGTATCAACTTCCAGCTGAGCGCCGAAAGATAGTACGGCGAGGACAATATCCGTGATTACACTACCGAGCAGATCTTTGTATCGGGTCGTATCCAAAATGGGCGTGTCCAGGACAACGATGTCCACACCAAGCGTTTTGGTAAGATATTCCCACTCGGTGCGAATTCCAGAGTAATTACGGCCAAAACGATCAATGCTTTTAACGACCAAGATATCACCATTACGCAAAATGCTATTTCGTAGCGACATGTAGTTTGTTCGCTCAAAACTACGGCCGCTCTGCTTGTCCACATAGATATCACGCTCTTCAATGCCGTACTCGAGCAATTCAAGGACCTGACGATCCTCATTTTGCTCAGCTGTGGATACACGAGCATATCCAAATTTCTTATTGCTCATGGCATTACTCCTTAGACCGGAACATACCCATGACACCACCGAGATCCGCAAGATCATCAGCCGCCAGCGTTGGACTCTCCGACTTTGGGGACGTGGGTTGTGATACAGCTTGGAGTTCTCCATTTGTGACCATATCGCGAACGACATCCTTGACGATGCTCACCACCCAGTCGCGGCCAAACTCGTTGGCCGCTTCTGGGCAGCTTGTGTAGTGCAGGATCGCATTGACGACCAATTCGGACATGCTGCGTGGTCGTTGCCGTAAAATATCGAGTGCGCGCCGGTGCCGAAAGTCCATTTCATTGAACTGGAGCACAACACGAGACTTACTATTACTGCCCATTCGACGCTACCTCACTCTGATAGAGGAGTTCATAGCCGTGTGCATTGGCATGAATATCTTCGATGAAAATGGGGAATGCTACTTTATTTCCCCTCTCAATCATTCCTCTCAGAAGAAGAGAGCCACCACCAGCAAACACGCATTTGCTGGTCGTTACATCGATTCCACGCTCACGCAGGAAGTTATAGAACTCCGAAAGGAACTCTCCAGTCATGCTGCGAATCAGCTGTTGCACTTCACCAGGAAGGACAGTAGGCTGATTGCGAATGACCTCATCAATATCGCAGTCCTCCAAGATCCGGGCATAGAGCGCATTGCATTTGCTTGTAATGCTGTTGTAGAGGGTGATGACCCCCTTTTCAAAACTTTCGACCACCGCCAGGTCAGGACGTCCGTTACGCAGCTTGAGAACGTCAATGGTAAAGCCGCCAATGTCGATGATGTAGGCAACAGAATAGGTCTTGAGCGTACTGTACTGTGTTACAGCAGCCGCAAATGCCTGAGGATAGCTGAGGACTTTGCTGATGCGGATCGAGTAGTATTTTCCATTGTACTCGAAGTCAATGGCCTCACGGCGCCGCAGAAAGTACTGCTCAAAGCGACTGTGGAGCTGTTCATAGTGCGCCGGGGGCAATCCAATCAGTAGTGTGATGTCAATCGGATCCAGCGTTTCAGCTGCCTTGCGCCGCTCCAGTTCCTTAGCGATAGCGAAGAGCGTCAGGACATAGAACCGCTCGTCTTCGGTTTTGTCGCGCAGATAAGAAATGCGCTGTTCTGTCAGCGTATAGTAGCGCCCGTTCCAGCAGATATAGTCCGTTTTGAAGCCTTGCAGCCCCTCAGACGAAATCAGGCCGGAGGTAAAAAGCGTGTTCGGGGTCTTGATCGATTTATTGCCGTGATCGACAGAGATAATCATGGATTGGAACCTCCTCATTTCGTTTAACAAAGTGCGTGTAATGTCGCACTCGAAGCATCTAAAAGAAATTACGCATAGTGTTCTCATAGAACAACAACTACACTAAATGTTTTCCATTTAGGCATTTATGCCCAGTCTTTCAGAAGATCGTGGAGCTTTTTGAGCGCACCGTTGACAGATTTCAGCGCTGCGTTCATATGGCACCCTTCCTGACGGGCAATCTCACGGATCGTCATATTCTCCATCAGCATGTGGATCCTGCGCTGCTGGATCGGGGTGAGTTGCGCGATCGCTGCATACAGCGCAGCGACCTGCTCATCCCACAGCAACGTATCTTCCATCGGGTTCTGCTCATAAGACTTCGGCATTTCGAAAAGGTCCTCGATTGGTGTCCAATCACGGTGATATACTTCTTTGCGATGGACGCGCTGCGTTTCATTCTGAAGAGCGCGCCATTCTTCATACAGCTCATCGCTGACAGGAATTTCCTGATAAATGCCATAGTAGTCTTTGATTCTGATAGTTTTCATTTTTACCTCCAAGTCGTTTCGTTTGCGGATGCGGACGAACGACTTGAAGGCGGGCCACGAGCCCGATTGCCAGCGCCGGACATGGATCATGCTCCCAGTCAAGGCAACAAAAAAGCCGGCCACTCTCATTTTCGAGAATGGTCGGCTCTTTGTTCCGGTATTGGCTGGCGCACAAGGGTATGAAAAAAGCCCCTCGGATCATAGACCCGAGAGGCTATAGGTGCTCCAGCATAATCCATTATACCTGCTGAGTCTCTACACTACAATTTCGTTTGGCTCTCAATTTCCTCCCGATTTTCTATCATGTTTTCTCTCATCTGACTGCCACATTGTCTCTCATTTGTCTCTCACGAGACTTCCACCTGAGCGGTGACGCTACCGCTTTGCTGCAGGTGCTCCCTGATGATCAGATCGGGGATTACGACACACCAGAGGTTTGCTGCATAGGCACGGATAGCGGGCTTGATGTGCCGATAGTATGTAGATGAGGAGATTCCGAGGTTGAGATATGCTTCCTCATTTGAAGTGCAGTAGACATCAAAGTAGCGGGCCTGCAGGATGCTATAGTAGGTACCGCCGTTTGGCGGGGTGCCCTTCACCAATACCAAGGCCTCTTCCATAACGGAAAGCAGCTCCATGCAGTGTCCCATCTCCGCCAAACGGTCCGAAATGCGTTTGCGGTCGGTGTCGCGATCATAGTCGATGGCTAAATTGATGAAGTCTGAGATGGATTGCCGCCGGCTCTCATAGCACTCTTCCTCAAATTCGTCGATTCTTGCGGCTGTTCGTCTAACGGTGGGCCCATAGATTTGGAGCAATGCCATCGTCTTTTCAATATCTTCCTCGGTCAGCGTGCTGGTAATGTCAAATGTTTTCAGGTAGTTTTGGAATTTGCTCATGATCCGTCCTTTCTGCCAGACCTGATTACTCAAAGAAGTTGAACGAGCCAATCACTTTGGCGTAGGCCTTGGACTTGCTATGGAGAATGCGCTTATCGCCATCCTCCTTGATTTTGCGGTCTTTCAGATAGAGATAAATTGCAAAAGCTCCGTCTTCTTTCACGATGATGAGCTCTCCATCATTAATGGCGGCGCCACGCTGGCAGAGAAGGAGACTGCCGGTGGAGATGCCATACTCATGGTAGCGATGGCCGTCTGCCATAATGCAGAAGCACTTCTTATTTTCCACGTTGGCGAAGCCCGTGATAAGGATATCGCCCTTGTTGTTGCCCGAGACCGTATGCTTGTCCCGGAATTCCTCAACTTTGGTTATCAAAATCAGTCCCTCCTTAGTGGTACATAACAGAGGGCATCTTGTATTCAACCTCCCGATGGGCAGGCATCTTCAGCCCCGTGGTGAGTGCGGCGAAATTGATGGCATGGAGGCCATAGCGGCGACGGATGTCTTCCATGGTGCGCTCCAGGATGAGGCGCTTGTTGTGCTTGGTAAAGTCTGACCAGAGATTGAGCTGGATCGGCGTGTCAGACGGGATAAGGTCGATTGCGCTGATGGTCAGAGACCGGATATTGTTGTTCCAGGTATGCTTCTTGCAGAACAGCTCAAAGCCTGCCGCTGCAATTTCCGTGTAGCTCTGCGTTGGAAATGTCAGTTTTCCTTGGTATTCCCGTTGCGAGAGGGTGTTGTCGCGGACGCTGATGCGGACCCGTGTGGCAGCCAGCTTATTCTTCCGGAGCTTCAGCCCAACTTCCTGAGAAAGCTCCATGAAAACATGGCGCACTTCATCTTTCGAGAGCAAGTCATCCGTGCAGGTAATGCCGTGACCAACGCTTTTGATGGGGATTTCGTAGTCGCATGGCATAACGCGCGATTGATCCAGTCCATTGGCAAACACCCACAGCTTTTCACCATTGACGCCAAGCCGGCGAATTAGCATCGCCCGATCCGCTTGAGCCAGATCTCCGATGGTGCGGATCCCGTAGAGCCAAGCTTTTCCGTCGTTGCTCGCCCCACATAGAGCAGGTCTGAAACGGGGAGCGGCCAGATTTGATCTTTGAAGGATTCCCACGTTATGACAGTTACGGCATCTGGCTTCTTCATGTCTGAGCCAAGTTTCGCAAAAATCTTATTGAAGCTGACGCCAATGGAAACGGTGAGTCCGACTTCTTCTTTCACAGTAGTCCGAATCTCGTTGGCGATTTCAAGCGGAGTTTTCTGCTGGAGAAGCGGAGACCCAGTCAGTTCAATCCAGCTCTCATCAATGCCAAATGACTCGACTTCCGGAGAGTATCGCAAATAGATAGAGCGGACAATTTTGGAGAATTTCAGATATTGTTCCATATGCGGTTCTACAATCGTCAGTTGCGGACATTTTTGCTTTGCCTCCCAAATCACTTCACCTGTCTTCACCCCACATTGCTTTGCCAATTGGTTCTTCGCAAGAACGATCCCATGTCGATCCTCTGTGCTGCCGCAAACCGCAATGTACTTTCCACGCAATTCCGGATGCAGCATACATTCAATACTCGCATAGCAGTTGTTGAGGTCACTATGCAATACAACTCGGCCTTCCATATTCGGCATACCTCCTGTCCATAACCTTCAAGAAATAGTTCCATCAAGTTCCTAAAAGTTCCTATTGACAAGTTCTAATTCGCAGAATATAATGAGCCTAAAGTTCCAACCGAGTTCTATTAAGTTCTAATAAGTTCTAATAACAAAATAGCAGGTCAGAAAATGGTTTGTCAATAGAACTTTCAAAAACTTTCCAAACCTGCGAGAGGAGACGGTTATGAAGACGACTGGTGAAAAGATTCGAGAGAGCCGCACGCATCTGGGCCTTACGCAAACAGAGCTGGCCGATAAGATTGGTGTCACGCTGCGCACGATTACCAAATACGAAAAACAAGGTGTAATGCCTCGCGGTGTAAATCTTCAGAGGTTGGCAGAGGTGCTGGGTGTTTCCACGGCATATCTAAGCAACGATGAGATCGTAGATCCCAACTATGGACTTGAAGAGGCACCATACATCGAGAGCGCAAGAGCAGCCTATGGCCGTAAAGGGGCAACTGATGTAGAGCAGCTGCTGACACAAACGCGTGCTCTCTTTGCTGGTGGAGATGTCCCTGAGCAGGATAAGGAGCTTTTCTTCCAAGCAGTCACTGAGGCGTATTTTGCTAATAAGCAGCGAGCCAGCGAGAAGTTCACCCGTAAAGACTACAAAAAGTAAGCAGGAATATTCTGAGTGTACGGATTTTTGGACAACCCTTGTGGTACTGTCAGGCTGTATAATAGAAAACTACTTTCTGAAGTGAGGCGAGTGGATTGCTGACGATGACGATTAGGCAGGAAGTAAGTCGATTGAAAATGAAATATCAGACAGATGACCCGTATGAGATCTGCGAGTATTTGGATATCCAGGTGATGGAACGTCCAATGGGAAAGAGTCCCCGTTCCTGCAAGGGTTTTTTCCTGGTTTCTTCTCGGTGCAAACTGATTGTAATCAACAGTGATTTGCCCGACAGCATTCAACGGATCATCATTGCGCACGAGCTGGGGCATGCAGTCCTCCACAGCGATTCTGCCATTAACACCTTCCATGAGTTTGCGATGTTTGAGGATACAAATCGAATGGAGTATGAGGCAAATGTGTTTGCTGCGGAGTTCATGCTCAGCGATGACACCGTCTTAGAAGCGCTGGAGATGCAAATGGACTTTTATCAGACAGCGAAGTGTTTGTATGTGCCACCTGAGTTACTGGACTTCAAGCTCCGGATTCTACAATGCCAAGGTGTAAGAATCATAGCTCCGTATATCGCGCATGGGGATTTCCTCAAGCGAGATCTGGAGCAGCCGTTGAGTTAAGTATGCTGTCAGGTGAGGCTTATAAGGTCTATGTGAGCGTTTTTGTAGAGCATCGTTCGGATGGGACAATGCTGCCTAGGGAAATCATCTGGGAGGATGGCCAGAAATATGAAATAGACCGCGTGATCGATATTCGCCCAGCCTATGCTGCAAAAGCCGGCGGGCAAGGCGATCGTTACACCATCCAAGTCAATGGTGCAAGAACATATCTCTATTTTGAACGATCCACCAATCTAACGGGTAATACGATAGGCCGTTGGTTTGTGGAACGAAAGGTGCCATTGAGGGATCTACTTTAGAGCCCATGACATTGGAGAAACTTGTGAGGAGGGAAAAAATGTATAGCGCTGCATTACAGAGGTACTATAACGAGCACGAGCATTTGCCATACACCTTTTATGCTCAGCCAAAACGCTTCACTCAGTATGCGATAGAAAAGAGAGGCGAGCTTTTGGCAACAGCGTATAACTATATCGAGCCGGATGCGAAAGGCACAAGAGACTTCGTTGAATATTCTTCTGCCGACTTTACTGTAACGGATTTCCATTCTGCTGACCGAGTCTGCGTGGTTATGAGGCTTCCGGAACCTACAATGCCATTGCACTGTAAGATGATCGGCTGCTCTATCAAGTTCGATGGCAGTTGCCCCATATGGCGTACAGTCGAGTTGACGGAGCGGGGTAGCTTTCTCCTATGCGGATGGAATGCGGATCATACGCATATGGTAATTAGTGAGGTAGCTTCAGAGATGGAGGAATGTACTCGCCATATGGAGGCCGAGCTTGCTTCCCCAATAGTGGTTGACTTGAAACTATTTAAGTTCAAATAATGTGATTTAGGCGCTAATCCAAATGGATTAGCGCCTTTTTGTCCAGAAAGCAGAAATGGGTATTCTGGCGAATGGATGGATCTAATGGTATCCTGTCTCCGTACTTATTAGATTTCATCTCCGATGCGGAGCTTCATAAGCTGTGAGCCAATTCATATTGGCACTTCTGGGCGAACAATATGTTTCGCCTCTCATTTTGCGCTTTGATTTGAATTTCAGATCAAGGTGCTCTTTTTTTGTCCAAATGCCGCTTTAGCGGGTTTGAGAAATAATTATTTGAAAGGTGGAACAAGCAAATGACAGAAAGCAAAGTATTCACGGACAACTTCAGTCGTAGCTTTACGGAGCCTGGGGATTTTTTTCAATTCCTGAGTGACCGGAAAGCCCGCAGCAAATGGATGACCGCTCCATCCAGAGAACTACAGTTCGAACCGGTGGAACGAGGCTCCACGCTTGGGAATCTGTACATGCAGATCTATGACCACAATGGTGCCGCTGAGATTCTCGAAGACACAATGGAGAATACCAGCCTCCTGCTGAAGGTGGATGGTAAGGACTATCCGGTTCGTTCCTGCGCGATCAAAACAGTTCTCGAGCGAGCCCGCATCTCCGGTCATGCACTCAACAAAGTTTCCAAGACGGTATTCGCCGAGATCCTCAACTACTGCATGGGCGTTGCCTCTGGTGACAGCCTGATCAAAATCGCAGATGAGAAGGTATCGGCAGTACATGGTGGCGATCCGAAAGACTACACCGTTATGGAGATGCTGTCTCTATTTAAGGCGACGAGCGACTTCCTCAACCGCGAGTACCCCGGAAACACTTTCATGACAGCCCACTTCGATCACTCCATTGCGACAGCAATCTGGCGTCTGGATGGGCAGGCAGACAATCTTCTCGATACATATCATAGGGAGATTGCTGCCAAAGGCTTGCAAACCGAGAAAATGGTTCCTGCGCTGCGCTTTTCCACCTCCGATGTGGGTATGAGCGGCGCAAATCTCTATCCGATTTTTCTGGTTGGTGCCGAGAGCCGTATTGTTCCATTGGGGTACTCCATTCGCACCGAACACAAGAATGGCGTGGATATGCAGTATTTTGAGGAACAGCTCAGATTGGTCTATGCGCAATTTGAAAAGGCGCTGGACAAGCAAGTGCAGCTCATGAACATCGAGATCCGCTATCCTGTCACAACACTCATGCGTGTCCTGAAAAGAATCAAAGCCCCCAAGAAAGCCTCCTATGAAGCTATGGACTATTTTGTAGCAATTCATGGAGACAGTCCTTGCACGGCCTATGAACTCTTCATGCAGATGAGCGATGTGATCTTCTCTGCGCAGTGTGACGGTGCCTCTGGGCTGAGGATTGCTCAGCTGGAGGAGATTGTATCTCGTGCCTTGAATGTGAATTGGCATGAGTATGATCATCCCGGTGACTTTAAGTGGTAAGAGGTGGTGATCTCACATGAAGAATATAACCTTCGAGGGCATCAGCACCTTACAACGTCAACGCCTTTGCTGGTATATCAGAAAGCAGATCGGAAGGATACATCAACCTATCAAAGTTGAATTCCATCAGCCGATTTGCCACAAGCAGTATTCTTCCCTCTGGTACGGCGGCCTGGTGGTATCTATCAAGGTGAGCGGGTGTGTTTTTGCCATCCACGCCTGCGGAGATATCTACGCCACACTTTACGATAAGAGTGATGGTACAGAATTACTCTATGTCAAAGATAAGAGTAACTCTGGACGCTTTGGCGTTGATGTTTTGCCATATCTGAAGACGGACCATGCCTTATATGCTGCCATTGGCGATACGCATAAACGGTATCGACTCGATATGGAACACAACAACTGGTGGGAGTGCTTTGTATATACGCCAGAGGGCGAATTCCATGACATGATGTGGGCATTAGATAGTGACAACATCTTCGAGGGAGTTGAGGTAGTACTCTCCGCTATGGATTCAGTCATGAAAGATATCACCGAAAATAAGGAGCGGATTGAATATGGAAAAGACTCGGCATTTTATTGTTGATACGCCAGTAGGACAACTCGCGATTTACGCTAAACACGATAAGACTGACTGTGCAGCAGACTATCCAGGCGTTTTCATCGACTATGTACGCAAGGATGGCGCTACAGCGATCCTGGCTTGCGTAGAATACGATCCAAACAAGGAAGCACTTCAGACTGTTGTCTACGGCAACTGTGCATCTGACGAGCCGACTGAGATCGTCGAGCACTACAATACTGATTTTGAAGAATAAGGAGGATAGATTATGCCTAATTGGGCGTTTGGGTATGTAAATGTCACCGGTACACGGGATGGCATTAAGTCGTTCATTGAACGGTTTGTCAGCGAGGACGATCCCTCAACCATTCCAGGCAAGCGTTACTTTGCACGGAGCTTCATCTCGTCAAAAAGGCAGGAATTCATTGATGAGGCTATGAGTGAATTCTCTGAGCCTGCCGTCGATGCCAAAGCAAGTTACTCGTTTGTCGCATCATTCGCATGGTCAGCATACAGTTGCTTGATCGCTGGATATCCGCAGAATTTTCATAGTGAGTGTCTGACCCTCTCAGAGGCCTGCGCAGAAGATGGCGTTTCTGTCATGATCCAGACCTCAGAGCCAGGAATATGTTTTGAGGAACACATTACCTGCGATGACACAGGGACGGTAGAGCACACCGAAAAAGATCTACTTGCTTATAAGTGTCGGCATTGCGGAGAGATAACAAGCTTTGCCTCGTTCGAGGATCCTGATGATCAGGAATGCCCAGAATGTGGCAATTGTGGGTTTGATCGCTGCGAGGAGGTGTAGGCTATGGGACTGAACCTGAACTACACGCCAAACAGATTGGTGGACATCACAACTCTAACAGAGGACCAATGGCTCAGTTGGAGGCGAAATGGAATTGGCGGCAGCGATGTAGCTGTCGCCCTTAATTCCTCTCCATATCGCACGGCACGGGATCTTTATTATGACAAAATTGGGGTCGTCATGTCGGATGATGGACCGGACAAAAGCATCGCATTCCAGATTGGGCATTTGCTCGAAGATGTGGTAGCTCAAATCTTCGCGAAGAAGACCGGACTATCTGTGTATGAAGACCACTGGATGTACCAACACCCGTTTTTCCCCTTCCTAATCGCCGATGTGGATCGCTTTGTAACCCTGCCGGATGGACGCAAGGCCATCCTTGAGTGCAAAACGGCGCACTATGACATGCAATTCAAGTGGGCGAACGGCGCAGTCCCTCGCCACTATGAACTGCAGGTTCGCCACTACATGTCGGTGATGAACATTGATGTTGCATTCATTGCCTGTCTGTTCTCAAATAATGAGAATGACTTTGTATGGCAAAAAATTGAACGTGACCTTGAGGAAGAAGAAAACACAATCATGGAGTTGTCGGCATTCTGGAACGATCACGTTATGGCCCGTGTGGAACCGCCTCTGGTCGAAAAGCCTGATGCAGTTCTGGAGTCCCTGCGTCGCTATTTTGGCCCCGCTGACAAGTCTGAACCGACTGTGGATCTTGACCGGAAGTTTGTGGTGAACCTCAAGGAGATCCTGACACTCAAAGAAGAAAAGAGATCTTTAGATGCTCAGGTAAAAGCACTTGAGACTCGCATCAAATCCCTTTATGCCCCCATTGTCGAAGAGCTGGGTACCGCATGTAAAGGCACCTGTGAGCAGGGCGGCGAGTGTTTCAACGTGTCCTACAATCCTCTCTACCGGGAAGGAATATCTAAGGATCGTTTATCTGCTCTGCGAGCTCAGTATCCTGATATCTACGATGAGTTTGTGGATCAGACGGAATCAAGAATCTTCAAGGTGGTCAAATCGGCCATCGCATAAGGAGTGATCAAATGCTATGTCGATATGAAAGAACCATCTTCAAGTCAGATAAGGGTTTCTGCATTTTTGCCTACAGCACTTCTGATGAGTCTGTTCCAAAGGAAGCCCGAAACCGATCTTACTACCATGACGACAAGATCCATTTCACGGCAATCGGCTATCATCTGATTGCTACAGATGCTGTGGAAGTGGAACTGGATGGCACATGGGAGAATTCCAAACACGGTCTCCAGCTGTCAGTTTCAATGTGTAAGGAAGTCGTTCCGAGAGATCAAGCCGGTATTCTTGCTTACCTGAGCAGCGGCATCATCAAAGGGATTGGTCCTGAGACCGCAAAGGCCATTGTCGCTCGCTTTGGCGATAAGACGATGGATGTTCTGGAGAAACAGCCGGATAAGCTGCTTAGCGTCAAGGGGATTGCCCAGAAAAAGCTCAAGGCCATCATCAAATCCTACGGGGAAACGAAAGCCTTGAGCGATCTCATGATCTACTTGGCGCCCTTTGGCGTTTCGTTGAAGAAGGTTGCGATGATCCGAGAAGAGTTCGGAGATAGCAGCCTGAGAATCGTGAAGACGGATCCCTTCCAGCTCTGTAAGATCAAAGGCTTTGGCTTCATGACAGTCGATTCCATTGCTCGTAAAACAAAAGTCAGCCTGAAGCACCCTTTGCGATACTCCGGTGCAATCAACTATGTGCTGGATGAGGCACGCGTATCTGGACATCTTTTCCTATCCGTTGACGAGACGGTTGGCCAGTGCTATGAGCTTCTCAATATGGGCTGCGATGATGAAGTGGTTTCCGAAGAGGAAATCCGCCAGGCGATCACAAATGAGCGTGTGGAATCCCGCATCTATGTTGAGGGAAGCCGTGTATACCTGAGTTACGAGCGCATGTGCGAAGTTAAATCGGCTAAGCGCATTGTGTCCATGATACTCCAAGAGGGTTTTACGAAGATCGACGATTTGGACAGCAAAATCGACAATGCGGAGAGAACCTTGCATCAAAGGCTGGCTCCTTCGCAACGCAATGCTGTAAAGCTGTGCCTCTCGCATCCGATCTCCATCATGACCGGAGGACCCGGCAGCGGAAAGACCACAACGCTACGATTCATACTGGATATCTACAAAGCTGCGTTCCCTGCGAATGAAGTCCTGCTGGCTGCGCCTACTGGCCGTGCCAGTCGGCGCATGGCAGAACAAACGGGTATGTACGCGTCTACACTTCACTCGGCGCTTGGCCTTGTGACGGATGAGGACAGCCCGCTGAACGACAAAGAGTTACTATCAGCAGACTTGGTAGTTGTTGATGAGTTTTCCATGGTGGACATGCGCCTTGCGTATATCCTTCTTGACCGCATCAAGTCAGGCGCTCAGCTGATTATTGTCGGTGACGCTGACCAGCTCCCATCTGTTGGCGCGGGTAATGTGCTGCGAGAGATGATTCGAAGTGAAAAGGTTCCTACGGCAGTCTTAGAGACTGTTTTCCGTCAGGCATCTAATAGCCGTATCATCACCAACGCCTATGCGATCAACCACAACGACACCCATCTTCAGTTTGGGGATGACTTTCAGTTTTTGGAAGTCCAGAACTCGGAAGAGGCTGCGCAGTTGGTCATCAAGAACTATCTGCGGGAAGTTTCTTTGCATGGTATTGAGGATGTGCAGATTCTCTCACCTCTCCGCAAGCGAGGTGCGGTTGCGGCAAATGCGTTGAATGAGACCATCCGGGACCTTGTCAACCCGCCAAACAACCTGAAGAAAGAGGTTAAGTGCGGCAGTCGAGTATTTCGAGTTGGTGACCGCATTATGCAAACGGCAAATCGAATCAATGTGTCAAATGGCGATGTCGGCGTCATAACCGACATGAAGAAAGAGGATGATGAGACGATCACATGCGTGAGGCTTTTGGATGGAAGGACATTACAGTACACGCAGGAAATGCTGGAGGATTTGGAGTTCTCCTACTGTACGACCATTCATAAGAGCCAAGGGCAAGAGTATCCTGTCATCATTGTCCCTCTTTTGAAAGAGCACTATATCATGCTGCGGCGAAATTTGCTCTATACTGCTGTGACCAGAGCCAAGGCAAAGGTCATCCTGATTGGGCAAAAGCAGGCAGTCTTTGTTGCGATCCATAAATGCGATGTGGGTCAAAGAAATACGGTGCTCGCGGATCGAATCGTGGCTTATTATAACCGCGAGCTGAGTCGGCGAGTAGCGTGATTATTTGAGAAACGGGGTGGTCAAAAGCTGCCTCGTTTCTACATTTATTGTGAAAGGACAATTACCATGAGTGAATCGAACTCTAATGTGATCCCTGCCATCAATGCTGTCGATGGGTTTAACCCCGCTGATTTCGTGCGTACTACCGTGGGTGAGGAAGGCGAAAACGATCTCTACCTTGATGTCAAATATCGCCTTCTTTGGTTCCGCCTGCACCATCCGAATGGGAAGATCGACCCGGAGCTTATCCGTGTTGATGAGAAGAATGCGATCGTATGCTGCAGGATCTATGCCGATAAGGCTGACCCAGCTGACCAGTTCATTGGGAAGGCGTATTCTCAGCGATTCTCAACGGAAGATCGCTTTGGCGATCGCTTCTTGGAAATCGCCGAAACAGTTGCAAAGGGCCGTGCGTTGGCGGATGCGGGGTATGGTACGCAGTTCTGTATGAATGGTGAGACTTTGGCCAGTATCATCGCGGATGCCCCAATCAAGATGCCTCCCGATGAAGATGCGGGACACCCTGGTAGTGTCGTGGCGAGTTTTACCGCTCAACCGACAACGGATCCTCCAGTCTTCTCTCAGACGGCGACAGCGCCTAAATCTACCCAGCCTACTCAGCAGCAGGTTCAGCCTCCTGTGCAGCAGTCTCATGCTCCTGCTCCGGAGCCCCCCAAAACGCTGGATGAGTACTTGCGTGTCATGACCATTGAACAGGCGAAAGCCGTCAAGGTTGATTTTGGCCGCTTTAGTGGCTGGTCTCTTGGCGAAATCGCTATGAAGAGCCCAGGTGACCTCGCGTGGTATGTGAAGAACTATTCCGGCCATAATCTCGCACTGAAAGCAGGGGCTACAAAGCTTTTGGAAACGGTAGGCCAGATGGCCAGCTGATTCTTCCCCTAGCTAAGGGAGGTGGTTTAGATGGGCAGAATACCTGATCTGCCATGTGATATTGAGCAAGTGGTTGATCTTCTTGGCATCGAAGTCATACGAGATACCGGGACTCAACTGCATTGCAGGTGTCCATTCTGTGCAGATCGGAAAGCTCATATGAATGTCAAGATCCGCGATAATGTGTTTCGGTGTAACCGCTGTGGTAAAGGTGGGGGTATCCTCCATCTTTATGCGGAGTACTGTGATGTCAACCTCCATACGGCTTACGAAGAACTCTGTAAGATTTTCGGGCCAGATGGGAGCGAACCAGTACACAAATATAAGCGGAAGCCTCGCCCCATAGAGACAGTAGAACTTCCGATTGCCTCAGCTGAGGTACGGGATAATACGTATTCCAACCTTCTCTCATTATTGACTCTATGCCCAACACATCAATCCGCTTTGAAAGAGCGCGGGCTAAAATCAGAGGAGATGGAGCGGCTATGCTATCGAACGACACCCACAACACGTTTGAAACGGATTGTTACAGAGCTGTTGGAGCGTGGCTGCATTCTTGATGGGGTTCCCGGATTTTACTGCCAGAAGGACTCTGGCCAATGGGTATTGGATATCCGAGGCTCAGGAATCATGCTACCCGACCGAAACCTGCTCGGCCAAATTGAAGCCATTCAGGTTCGGCTTGATAAGGTCTATAACCAGAAATTCTATAACCTGACGAGTGTTGACCAGTACTACGGAACACAGTCGAAGTGCTGCCCGCATTATGTCGGCGTTCATGAAGGCGATGAAGTGGTTTGCCTTACAGAGGGAGTTATGAAATCCGACCTTGCCTACAGCTTTGCGCAGGGTTCACCTTATGAGTGTGGTTTCGTGGGCCTTACAGGCATACCGAGCTATTCTCAGTACGAACGAGCCCTTGAAGAACTAGACTCCATTGGCGTGAAGAGGATCAACGTAATGGTTGATTCGGATTATCAGGTCAAAGAGGAAGTTCGGAAAGCGCGCGACCGATATATTGAGATGGGTGCGGCTGCCGGTTTTGAAATGGCACCGATTACCTGGACGCAAAAGCAAAAGGGCGTGGATGACCTTTACAAGCACCTTTTCCGAGACAAATGATTTGAGAGCTGCAGCGAGTTGCTGCAGCTCTCTCCATTAATTTGCAAAATCTTATATGGAGGACGACACATGAGCGTTGAAATATATATTTGTGATCTTAAACCTGAGGTTCAGGAGCAGGTTCTATCTGAGCTCAATTTGAGTTCTGATAAGGATGGAAACTATGACCTATTCCCGCTTTTCGTTGTTGAAAAGCCGGAGCCGTAAAACACTCGGAGATTTGAGGATAACGAACGAGAGCTACAGCAATTTGCTACAGCTCACACATAATTTGCTGAAAGGAACAATAGATATGGAAGTATTTTTGATTATGCCGACCACGCCGGAAGGAAAGGCGAAACTCAGCAAGGAACTGGCCAAGTTCCATGCGGAACAAGCACTAAAGATAGTGCAGAAGTTGCCCTGTCCCACGGAACAAAAGTTGGAGCTTATCGATGCAGTAGTTGAACATTTACGTTCTAAGCAATAGTATCAACTTGTTTATCCGATTTGCTATAAACAAGTTTAAGCCGCCGCCCTGAGTGAAATCAGGGCGGCGGCTTTTCACAATATAGCTTGACGTATGACAAGTAGTGAATTAAGATAATGGGGGAGAATGTACATATGTAGCTTATGAAGGAAAAACAGGAGTTGCCCCATTTGTCATGGTCTGTCCACCGTAATTCTATCGAAATTGGTGGGTCTTTTCTGAAGGCGTATGGGAAATGATTTGGAAAAGGTGGAGCGCATATGAAGATTTTTGCAATTCGAGATGAATCGACGCAGGAGCAGAAGGATCTGGCGTACCTCCTGTATTACAAGCAGGAAAAGCAGTTCTATATTGAGCTGCCTGAAAATGCGGATGCATGGGAAACGCCGCTGTTGCTGGACTCCTTTGTGAAGCGTAGGGAAACCACAGTCAATTCCTATTGGAGCAAGATCTGGGTTCAGCAGCGGATCGTTCCGATCGACCGCCAGAACATCGGTGAGATTCTGCGCGACAATCATCTGAAGGAATATGATGAGTACGAGCTTCTGATGCTGGCAATGGGGCGATGCGCACAGGATGATTACTACCTTGTTCCCATTAACGAGAAGGAGCTTCCGGAAGAAATTACGCGGCGGTTCTCAAAGAGAATTGAAGATGTGCTGCCGCTGGAGAACCATTGCCTACTGGTATTTTTCCGGGATGGCGTAGTGAAGAAGTGCGATTTGCAGAAGCATTTTGAAAAGACAAGAGCATTTCAGATTCTTCTCAAAAAGCCGGACTATTTTCAGCATGTGCAGATGCAGACGGGCGGATATGGCGTTGCATGGGATGTGAACATGACCGTCTCGGATGCGATGCTCTACCGAATTGGCAAAAGTGTTCCGCTGACGATGGAAGACTTCCGGAACTTTGCCGCGCACAGAATCATCAACGCATCGGAAGCGGCGGAGATATTAGGTTGCTCCCGGCAGAACATCATTGACCTTACAAAACGCGGGAAGCTTCATCCGATCAAAACATCGGAAAAGAGCACGCTGTATCTCAAAAGTGAAGTCCTGAAACGAAACTGGCAGTGAGAATACGTTATACCCCTTTATACCCTTTTGAAAGGGGTATAAAGGGGTATAACGTTCTTTGGAGAACTTTTCAAAAAATCTCATTTGCACCTTTTCAAATGGGTTCCAATCCGTTACAATATATCTAACAACCTAACAATGTAATGCGAGGTGTTGCTATGAAAACAACAGACCAGCCGCAGGTGAAGCAATACGTCATCTATTCCCGCAAATCCAAATTTACCGGGAAAGGCGAAAGTATTGAGAACCAGATTGAGCTGTGCCGCCAATATATTGCAATGCACTTTGGCGAAGACGAGGCGGAGCATGCGCTTGTATATGAGGACGAGGGGTTTTCCGGCGGCAATCTGGAGCGTCCGCAGTTCAAGCAGATGATGAAGGATTCCCAGAAGATTGAGTTCGCTGCTATTGTCGTCTATCGCCTTGACCGTATCAGCCGCAATATTGGTGACTTTGCAAAGCTCATCGAGGATCTGGGTGACCGGCACATTGACTTCATTTCCATCCGGGAACAGTTCGACACGTCCTCTCCAATGGGGCGTGCAATGATGTATATCGCGTCAGTGTTCTCCCAGCTGGAGCGAGAAACCATAGCCGAGCGTATCCGCGACAACATGCATGAGCTGTCCAAGACCGGACGCTGGCTGGGCGGGACGACACCAACTGGCTACGCTTCGGAAAGCTTGTCCAGCGTAACAGTAGATGGCAAGGTTAAAAAAGCTTGTAAGCTCAAACCTATTCCGGAGGAGATTCAGCTGGTAAAGACAATTTTTTCTGTGTTCACGGAAAGTGGCTCCCTCAGTAAAACTGACCAGTACTTATTAGAGCACCGCTGTGTCACAAAGCGCGGCAAGCAGTTCACGCGCTTTGCCATCCGGGGTATTCTGACAAATCCGGTTTATATGATTGCTGACGATACGGCGTATCAGTATCTCAAGGAGAACAACGTAGACCTTTTTGCTGAGCCATCGGAGTTTGACGGTGAGCACGGTATTATGGCCTACAACCGCACGCTCCAACGCCCTGGCAAGGCTACTCAGATTCGCCCGATGGAAGATTGGATTGTGGCAGTGGGGAAACATCCCGGCATTATCTCCGGTGCAAACTGGGTACGAGTACAGTCTATGCTGGACGTGAACAAATCCAAGAGCTATCGCAAACCGCGCAGCAATGTGGCGCTTTTGTCCGGCCTTCTGCGTTGTAGCGAGTGCGGTGACTATATGCGCCCGAAACTGACTGGTCGCACTAATGCTAATGGGGAGTTGATTTACACCTATATGTGCTCCACCAAAGAGCGCAGTCATGGTACTGTCTGTAGTATGAAAAACTGCAACGGCAACACTCTAGATGCTAAGATTGTTGAGGAAATACGTAAGGTTGCCACCGACAAAAAAGACTTTGGCCAGTTACTGTCAAAAACCAAGAAAGTAATCAATGACAACAAAGCAAGTTATGAAGCTGAGTTGACTTTATTAGTGAAGAACCATGCTGAAACAGAAGCCCGCATCAAACGACTGGTGGAATCTCTGTCCGTTGCCAGCGAGACCTCGGCCAAATACGTCATGGAGCAGATCGATGAGCTGCACCGGCAGAGCGAACAGGAGCAGACAAGAATTGCTGAATTGGAAAAGCTTGCTAGGCAGAGTAATGCTCTGAGCCAAAATCTATTTTTCTATAGAGATATGATTGAGTCATTCGCCGACACGGTGGATTCGACTACTATTGAAGAACGGCGTCGCCTGCTGCGTACTATCGTCAAAAAAGTGGTTTGGGACGGCAAAAATGTCTATGTATACCTCTTTGCGGAGGATGGAGAGCTGAATTTACCGCCCATAGGGCAGCTTATGTGTCCGTCAGGAGAGGATAGCGAATGAGATCCTAATGTATTTTCGGGGGCAGAAGAAGGTGCAGGGCGAGGTGTCGCTGAACGAGGCGCTGGACACAGGGCCGGAGGGCGATGCACTGTATCTGGGCGACGTGGTGGGCGAGGAGGACACCATGCTGGAGGAGCTACAGGACAAGGAGAACCAGCGGCTGCTGCGGCAGCTGATCGTGCAGGAGCTGACGCCAAAGGAGGCGGACATCCTGCGCCGGCGGTACGGTCTGGACGGATATTTGCCCCAGACGCAGCGGCAGGTGGCCGCCCGATACGGCATCAGCAGAAGCTACGTTTCCCGCCTGGAAAAGAAGGCGCTGGGCAAGCTGGAGGCGGCGCTGCGGGAGCGGATGTAGCGCCGCTTTACGGCCCCTTTACGCAAGTTGGGCAGGTTGCATGAGGAAACATTCGCGCATTGATAGAAATTCTCGCAAGTGCATATTGCTTTCCCTGTCGAATTTGTTATACTATTAACGGGTAACCATGCTTTGGGGAGGAAATGCACACTCATGAGAAACTTTAAGTGTTCTATCGCGGACATGCGCAAGCAGGTTTTCGCGGAGGTCGCGCGGCTGGCATACGAGGGCGGAGACTACCGCCGGATGGAAAAGCTGCCCTATAAGATCGTGCCCGGCGAGGTGGGCAACCAGCGGGAATCCATCTTTCTGGAGCGGGCCATCGTTGGCGAGCGCATCCGGCTGGCCATGGGACTGCCCCTGCGGCCGGTGGCGGAGCACAGCCTGCTCAGCGACGGCGTGGAGGACAGCGCTATTGCGGAGAAGTATTACGATCCTCCCCTGGTAAACATCATCAAATACGCCTGCAACGCCTGCACGCCCACCCATTACGAGATCACCAATGCCTGCCAGGGCTGCCTGGCGCGGCATTGTCAGAACGCCTGCCCCAAGAGCGCCATCAGCATCGAGCGGGGCCAGGCGCATATCGACCAGGAGAAGTGCATCAAGTGCGGCAAGTGCAAGGATGCCTGCTCCTACCATGCCGTTATCAAATTCACCCGCCCCTGCCAGGAGGCCTGCGGCATGAACGCCATCGGCCGGGATGAGTACGGCCGGGCCAAGATCGACTACGACAAGTGCGTCAGCTGCGGTATGTGCCTGGTGAACTGCCCCTTCGGTGCCATCGTGGACAAGGGCCAGCTGTTCCAGCTGATCCACGCCATCCGCCGGGGCGACGAGGTGGTGGCGGTGATCGCGCCGGCCTTCTGGGGCCAGTTCGGCGACAATGTGACGCCGGGGCAGATCAAGGCTGCCATGCAGGAGCTGGGCTTTTCCGCGCTGGAGGAGGTCGCCGTGGGCGCCGACCTGTGCGCGGTGGAGGAAGCGGAGGAATTCCTGCGGATGGTGCCGGAGAAGCAGCCGTTTATGGCCACCTCCTGCTGCCCGGCGTGGTCGGTGATGGCCAAGAAGGAGTTCCCCGGCTTTGCGCCGTATATCTCCATGACCATGACGCCCATGGTGCTGACGGCGCGGCTGCAGAAGCGCCGCAAGCCCGGCTGCCGGGTGGCGTTCATCGGCCCCTGCGCCGCCAAGAAGCTGGAGGCCAGCCGCCGCAGTGTGCGCAGCGACGTGGACTTTGTCATCACCTTTGAGGAGCTGCGGGGCATGTTCGAGGCCAAGGGCATCGACTTCAGCCAGATCCCGGATCTGCCCTCCCACTACGAGGCCAGCGCGCCAGGCGTGGGCTTTGCCGCCGGCGGCGGCGTGGCCAAGGCGGTGGAGAGCGTCATCCACCGGCTGCACCCGGAGGTGGAGGTCAAGACCGCCGCGGCGGAGGGCCTGAACGAGTGCCGCCAGATGCTGCGCATCGCCCGGACGGGCAAGTACGACGGCTATCTGCTGGAGGGCATGGCCTGCCCCGGCGGGTGCATCGCCGGCGCCGGCACCGTGCAGCCGCCGGAGAAATCCCGGCGAGCACTGGAAAAATACAAGGCGGCGGTGGCCATCAGCAACCCCATGGACTCCCAGTACATGGACGACATCCATGTGCTGTACGAGAGCGAGACGGACTGGGGCCGCGTGGACCGGCATTGACCGCAAAACGCTACAGAACGCATAGAAGGACCGCCAAAGGCGGTCCTTCTTTTTTAGCAGCTCAGTACTGCTGCCCCTCTTGGGACACATCGCCGTCAACGGCGCCGGTATCGTCCGGGAGGGCCACATCCCCCTCCGGAGCATTCGGATCGTCGTCAGGCTGCGGGTCAGGCTCAGGCTGCGGGACGGATATCTGCGGCGCATTGGGGGTATCCCCCAGAGCGATGGCATAGTAGTCGTAGGTCACCAGCAGCTCCGCGTAGTAGTATTGCAGGGAGATGCGGTCGTTGATGGCGCTGACATAGCCATCCGGCACGGTGATGCCGGAATTGGCGGTGAAGGTGCGGGTGGACGCCTCGTACACGCCGGCGGCGGTGGCCCAGCTGTTGCCGGCGGCGGTGGGCAGGATCACCAGCGGGATGCTGCCGTAGGCGTCGGCGGGGTCATAGTCCCTGTCCAGCACGTCGCGGCCCGACAGCAGCCGGGAGTCGTAGGTCAGGCCGAACAGGTTGCTGAGGGTGGGCACGATGTCCACGGCGCTGCAGGGCTCGGACACGGTGACCGGCTCCTCCATGCTGCCGCACCAGAGGATCAGGGCGTTGCGGTAGCGGGAGGTGTCGCGCTCGGAATCGGTGACGCCCCGCAGCTCGTTGTAGTAGTCGGTGTCCGTCTCGGACAGCAGATAGGGGTAGTGGTCGGCGGCCAGGCAGATCACCGTATCGTCGGCGATGCCGGCCTTTTCCAGCTCATCCAGCAGGTATTGCAGGGCGTTCTCCAGCTCCAGATTGGCGGCCACATAGGCCTGCACCTGGGTGGAGGCGTTGGGATAGGCCGCCTGGGCCGCGGCGCGGTTCTTGGCGGACATGGCGTGGCCCCAGCCATAGCCGCCGTGGCCGCTGACGGTCATGTAATAGGTGTGGAAGGGCGTGCCGCTTCGCACATAGTCGTCGATATACTGGCCGATGGTGTTCTGCAGCATCTCCAGATCGGAATAGGGCCAGGAGCCGTCCTCGGTAAGCTGCAATCCGTTGCCCTGCCCCTGGTAGTCATAGCCCAGATTGGGGTGGGTCCGGTCGCGGTGGTAGTAGTTATAGATGTTGTTGTGGTAGGCGGCGGTGGTATAGCCCAGGGCGCGGAACTGGTTGCCCAGGGCGAAGGGCATGCTGTTGTTGGCGGTGGCGTAGAAGCTAACGTTGCCGTTGACCCAGGTGGGGATCAGGCCGGTCATGACGGCGTATTCGCCGCCGGTGGTGGACTGGCCCCATCCGGGTTGGTAGAAGTTGTCAAACAGGAAGCCCTCGTGGGTCAGGCGATAGAGGGCAGGGGTCAGCTCTTCGCTGATGAACCAGGGGGAGAAGGACTCGGCGGTGAAGAGGATAAGGTTCTTCCCCTGGAACGCACCGGTGTATTCGTTCTGCCTGGAGGGCGTCAGACTGCCGAAATAGCGGGACATGCTGGCCACGGCGGTGCTGGACGCGCCGTCCGCCAGCGCGGAAAAGTCGATGTCCATGACGTTGCTGTCGTAGACGGTGGAGGTGGTGACGGCGGGCGCGTCATCCTCCGCATCCGATGACACCTCCGGCAGGGGCGGCGTGGGATGGCCGAATATGGCGTAGGTGGCCTCCAGCCGGATGGCGGCGTTGAGGCCGAAGTGGGTGACGCCGGTATCGGTGGTGAAATTGTAGGTGTAGGCGTCCCGGTAAGCGCCCCAGCGGGCCAGGCCGCTGCCGGTAAGCCCAGGCAGCAGACACGCCACCAGCAGGAACAGCAGCGACCAGCGGCCCATGCGCTGCTCGGTGACGATGCGACGGCGCAGGAGAATACACAGCACCAGCGGGATGAACGCCAGCAGCAGGAAGGGCAGGCGGGGCAGCACCACGTCCGGCAGCACGGTCTCGCCGAAGCCGGCCACCACGTCGCCGGTCATGTTGCCGATGAAACCGATGGCAAAATAGGTCTTGAAATAGCTGCGGCAGCAGTATTCCACGCAGACCAGCACCGTCCACACCGCCATGATGGCGATGGAGATGACGGTGGCCGCCGTGCGATGGCGGATCAGATTGACCAGCAGGCTCCAGAACAGGCCGGAGCCGATGGCAAACAGCACCACCAACACCAATGTGCCGGTGAAGAAATCGCTCTGCCGGTCAAAGGCGCGGAGCAGCAGCTCATGGTATAACAGTGCCGCCGGGAAAAACACCCAGTTCAGCGGGCCGCGGGGCAGCGCCGCGGTATCCAGCCGGGAGTGCGCGGCCTGTGGCTTTGTCTCTTTTTCGCTCATGGTCAAGTCGATGTCCTTTTCAGGCGCCCGGAGCGGGCGCAGTGTTACCTGTTATGGTAGCACAACCGGCGGGAAATTTCAACCGACGGCGCCGCATTTCGCGCCGGTTTTCACCCGTTTGCAGCGAAAAAGCCCTCCGCAGGGAGGGCTTTTCGTTTATCGATTCTGAAGATAGCGCTGCAGGGCCTTGCTCTTGTCCAGACGCCACAGCAGCACTCCGCCAAGGCCATAGCAGGCCACGGCCTCGCCCAGGCCCACGGTCAGGGCGTTGAAGGCATAGGTGGGCCAGAAGGCGGCGGTGGTCCCCGCCTGCTCGTAGGCCAGGATCAGGCCGATCAGCACGGTGTTGGCCAGCACCGGCGGCAGGGGCGCCAGCCACTTCTTTTTGCAGCGGGCGGTCAGCAGGGCGGCCAGCAGCGTGGCGGCGGAGCCCACCACGATGTCCAGCACGCCGTAGGGGCTGAGCAGGTTGGCGATCAGGCAGCCCACGCCCAGGCCCCAGGCCGTCTCCGGCAGGAAGAAGGGCAGGACGCACAGCGCCTCGGAAAACCGGCACTGCACCGGGCCGTAGGTAATGCCGAAAATAGAGCCGAAATAGCTGAGCACCGCGTAGGCGGCGGCGGTCAGCGCGGCGATGGTCAGTTGCTTGGTGCGAAGCTTCACGGGGTCGTATCCTCCTGTTCCAATACATACCAATCCTCCTCCAGTGTGAAGCCGGAGGCCACCATGGCGTTATACAGCAGGTCAGCATTGCCGGAGGGATGGCTCTCCGGGTCGGCAATGGCCACCTGCACGGCGGTATCGCTGCGGGCCAGCACCTCCAGCACGCAGCCCTGCTGCTCCAGCAGCTCCGCCGCGTGGTCCAGGGCGCTGTCCATGGGGTCGTAGGGCTGGTCGTGGACGGTGCTGTCCACCTGCTTCTGGGCCTGCTCGTTGGGGACGGCGCCGCTCACCAGCGCATCGCCGCTGTCGGCGGCGTAGTCCTCCGCCGCGTCGTCCAGCGTCGCGTGGTCGGCGGCCTCCGCCATCTTGTCCGCGCGGCTGCGCAGGGCCAGCGGCAGCGCTGCGCCCACGATGACCAAACAGGCCACGGCGGACGCCAGCCAGCGCTTATAATGGGTCCTGCGGGGCGCCGCGGGCGCCTGCCCCTGGGGCGTGCGCTCCACCTGCGCCATGATGCGGTCCGTCAGGTCGGAGGGCGGCAGCGCGTCGCTCTCCAGCGCTTCGCGAAGTAATTTATCCATCGGGTCAAAGGGCTGCGCGTTCATAGCCGCTCCCTCCTTTCATGGCTTTCTGTAGGTAAGACGGCGGCGGCGGCGAAAAGGTTCCCGCTGCCGTCCAGCAATTCACGCAGCTGCGCCTTGGCCCGGCTGATGCGGGATTTCACCGTGCCCTCGCTGATCTCCAGCGCGGCGGCGATCTCGGCGTAGTCCAACTCCTGCATGTAGCGCAGCAGCAGCACCTGCCGGTGCTCCTCCGACAGGCGGGACAGCGCGCGGCGGACGGCGCGGCGGGTCTCGGCCTGCTCGGCGCAGTCCTGGGGCGTGGGGCTGTCGTCAGGCAGCTCCAGCTCGGTGACGTCATCGGCGTGGCTGTGGCGCTTTTCCCGGCGGAGATAGTCGATGGCGGCGTTGGTGGTCAGCCGGTAGAGCCAGGTGGAGAAGCGGCAGGTGCCGCGGAAATCCGGCAGGGCGCACCAGGCGGCCAGGAATGCCTCCTGGGTCACATCGTCGGCAGCCGGCTCACCGCACATACGCAGCGCCAGCCGATAGACCTGGGTCTGATGGGTCTCCACCAGCTGGCGGAAGGCGTCGCTGTCCCCCTGTTGCGCACGGCGGAGAATGTCCTGTTCATTCGTCATCGCAGATCCCTCCTGACGCCCGCCGACACGCGATAGAGCTCCTCCAGCGTGGTCAGGCGGACGATCTGTTCCTTGTAGTAATTGGCATGGCTGACGCCCTTGAGATACCAGCAGAGCTGCTTGCGGGCCTCCAGCATGGCGATGTGCTCGCCCTTGTCGGCCACCGCCAGCTCGATCTGCCGCACGGCGGTGTCCCAGCGCTCCGCAAGGGGCGGCCGCGGCGGGATGGGCCGCCCTTCCAGCGCGGCCTGCGCCTGCTGGAACAGCCACGGGTCGCCGAAACAGCCCCGGGCGATCATGGCCATATCCGCGCCGGTGAATTCCAGGATGCGGACGGCGTCCTCTGCGGAGAACACGTCGCCGTTGGCGATGACCGGCACGGAGACGGCCTCCTTCACCTGGCGGATGGTGGTCCAGTCCGCCTGGCCGCTGTACATCTGCGCCCGGGTGCGGCCATGCACCGCGATGGCGCTGACGCCCACCTGTTCCAGCATTTTGGCCAGCTCCACGGCGTTGATGCTGCCCTTGTCCCAGCCCCGGCGCATTTTTACCGTAACGGGCACCGGACTGGCCTTGACCACGGCCTCGGCGATGCGGGCGGCCTTCTCCGGTTCCTTCATCAGGGCAGAGCCGTCGCCGTTGGCCACCACCTTCCCCACCGGGCAGCCCATGTTGATGTCGATAATGTCCGCGCCGGACACCTCCGCCGCGATCACCGCAGCCTCGGCCATGCACTGGACGTCGCTGCCGAAGATCTGGGCGGCGGCGGGCTTTTCGTTGGGCGCCAGCTTCAAAAGGCCGCGGCTTTTCTTATCCTGATAGCACAGCGCCTTGGCGCTGACCAGCTCGGTGCAGCTCATGCCCGCGCCCAGCTCCCGGCAGATCTGGCGGAAGGCCAGGTCCGTAACGCCGGCCATAGGGGCCAGGTACAGCTTGGACTTTATCTCTACGTTTCCGATGTACATAGCGCGCTCCTTCTTGCGTTCTGCTGCTTGGAACGCTATTGTACCACAGAAATCCGGTATTGACAATCCGGTTTAACTGTGTATACTGTTTATATACAGTTTGCACAAGGAGGCCTCTTATGCAGCTCTACATCGACAACCGCAGCGGCGCACCCATCTACGACCAGATATACAGCCAGATCAAGGATGCCATATTGTCCGGACAGGTGGCCGAGGGCGAGGCGCTGCCCAGCATACGGGCGCTGGCCAAGGATCTGCGTATCAGCGTCATCACCACCAAGCGGGCGTATGACGAGCTGGAAAACGAGGGATTCATCTACACCCTGCCCGGCAAGGGCTGCTTCGTGGCAGAGCGCAGCACGGAGCTGCTGCGGGAGGAAAATCTGAAGAAGATAGAGGGACATATGCAAGAGGTCCGCCGTCTGGCGTCCGCCTGCCGGCTGACAGAGAATGAATTGGACGACATGTGGCACTTGCAGAAGGAGGAAGCAGAATGAATGCATTGGAGATACGCGGCCTGACGAAGCGGCGGGGTGATTTTGCCTTACAGGGGCTTGATCTGACGCTGCCGGCGGGCTGCATCATGGGCCTGATCGGCGAAAACGGCGCGGGCAAGTCCACCACCATGCGGCTGATATTGAACAGCCTGCGCCGGGACAGCGGCAGCATCACCATTTACGGCAAAGACAATCGCACCCTGACCGCCCGCGACCGGGAGGACATCGGCGTGGTGCTGGACGAGGTGGGACTGCCGGAGTACCTGACCGCCGCCCAGATCGGGCGCATGATGGCGGGCATCTTCACCCGCTGGCAGCCGGAGGTGTACGCGGCGTGCCTGAAAAAGCTGGGCCTGCCCACGGATAAGCCCTTCAAGGACTACTCCCGGGGCATGAAGATGAAGCAGGGTCTGGCGGTGGCGCTGAGCCACCAGCCAAGGCTTCTGCTGCTGGACGAGGCCACCGGCGGCCTGGATCCGGTGGTGCGGGACGAGATACTGACCCTCTTCGCGGACTTCACCCGGGACGAGGACCACGCGGTGCTGCTGTCCAGCCATATCGTCAGCGACCTGGAGAAGATATGCGACTACATCGCCTTCCTGCATCGGGGCCGCCTGCTGCTGTGCGAGGAAAAGGACCGGCTGACGGAGGAATACGGCATCCTGCGGGGCAGCGCGGACGGCATCGACCCGGCGGCGGTGTGCGGCCGGCACACCACCCCCTACGGCGCAGAGTATCTGGTGCGGCGCAGCGCCGTGCCGGCCGGGCTGGCGCTGGGGCGGGTGAGTATCGAGGATCTGTTCGTATTTATGGCGAGGGAGGCTTGAGATGAAGGGATTATTCTATAAGGAGTGCCGCTGCCTGTGGCAGTACGGCAAGTCCTACGTGCTGCTGGTGGTCATTTTCTTCGGCCTGGCCTTCCTGAACAACGGCCGGGAGGGCATAAACCCGCTGTGGCTGCTGTATCCGGTGTTCTTTGTAGGCTCGCTGCCGGCCTCCCTGCTGAGCGCCGACGAAAAGGACGGCTGGCTGGTGTACTGCGAGACGCTGCCGGTGACGCGGCGGCAGATGGTCACCGTAAAGTATCTGACAAGCGCCGCGCTGACGGTGGCCATCATCGCGCTGGTGCTGCTGGCAGCGCTGTTGGGCGGCCAACTGGATAGCCCCGCTCTGACGGCGATGCTGCCGCTGCTGCCTGCGGCGGGGCTGGGTGTCCCGGCGCTGATGTTCCCGGCCATGTTCAAGCTGGGCGCTACGAAGGGCCGCACCGTGTATCTTGTCACCGTGGTGGCCGCGACCTCCGTCTGCGCCGCGTTGATGGTGTCCGCGGAGGCGAAATACCTGCTCTCGCAGCTGCACCCGGCCATCACGGCCGCCGCAGCGCTGGCGGTGTTCGCTGCCAGCTGGGCGCTGGCGGTGCATTGGTTCCAGGCGCGGGAGCTGTGAGCCGACGGAGGACGGCGGGCCATCCGCCGCCCTCCGTGAAATTTTTGCAAGAAAATCAGGAAATGGGTGTTGACATTTCCCCGCTCACTTGCTATAATAAACAAGCTTGAGTTCGCGAGCGCGCGATAAGGCCAAGTAGTTCAGTTGGTTAGAACGCCAGCCTGTCACGCTGGAGGTCGAGGGTTCGAGCCCCTTCTTGGTCGCCATATATGCTGCTGTAGCTCAGTAGGTAGAGCGCATCCTTGGTAAGGATGAGGTCGGCGGTTCGAATCCGCCCAGCAGCTCCAACATTTTCCGCCTAAATCGTAAGGTTTGGGCGGATTTTGTTATGTTTTTGCAACTTTTCGCGCGTTTTTGCAACCTCGAAAAACGGCCTCGTTACCAAAAAAAGGCGTTTTACCAACTAACCGACCAACTTTTTGGCAAATGGAAAGCCCGCTATCCCTTGCGGCACAAGGGGTTGCGGGTTTTTACCTTTCCAACTTTCTATCAACTGGCGGTGTATATCCGCTGGATTGCTGCGGCTGCTTGTTCTGAGGTTTTGCGTCCCTTGACGTAATATTTCAGCGTCATGGCAGGAGTCGTATGTCCGGCTTCCGCTTGCGCTAATTTTATGTCTCCCGTTTGCTCATACAAATCGGTGAGGACAGTTGTACGGAAGCGAATAGGGGTTATATTTTCTTCAAATTTCAAGTCCTTTTTTATGCGGTTACACATCCGCCGTACCTGCGTGTAGGAAAGCGGCTTATCACCGCCGAACAAAAAGCGTCCGCCATCCATGCAGAGATACGGCAGTGCAGCGGCGGACAGGGCAATGGTGCGTTTGCTGCCGCCCGTTTTCGTGTCCTTGATTTCCGGCTGGTTGCGGTTGGGGTGTGTAACGGCTCGTCGGACGTGGATTTCCATGCGGTCAATATCAATATCCTCTGGTTGAAGTCCTAACACTTCTTCAAGCCGGAGCGGGTGCATGGCCTGTATTGCCAAGTACATTCGGTCAATCGGATTTTCAATCTCGGGAATGTGCTGCACAAGATAGCGCATTTGCTCCACGCTATACGGCGGCGTTTCCTTGCTGGCCACACCCTTGATTTTTATACGCTTGGATTTTAAGGGGTTTTTCAGCAGCAAGCCATCCTCAACGGCTGCGTCAAGGATTTGGTTCAGCACGATTTTCGCCTTGTCCTTGGTCGCCTTTGCTCCTGACATATGATTGAATAGCCGCTGCACATCATCGGGGGTTATTTCCTCGACGTCCATCCCGTCAAAGGCGGGAATCAGGTACAGCCTGATTTGCCGTTCGTAGGTAGTCGCCGTGACCGTTTCTATATTGGGCTTGGAATAGGTATGAAACCAGTTCCACGCATAGTCACCAAACGGATGCCTACCCGCGCTTTGCGGCGTACTGAGCAGCTTTGCTACCTTGTCAGCGAACTCCTGCATGGAGCTTGCGGTGATCCATCGTTTTTCTCCCGCTATCATAACGGGCTGATTTATTTTCGTTTTTGCCATCTCCGTATCACTTTCCGAGGATGGCATGCAATCCGACTCTATGCGATTGTCAAGGTGCGGAAGCGTGGCCTGACATGGGCTTACTTCGTTGTTTTTATCATAGCACTCCTTGACGCTCTTTTCAATATAGGAAAGAAGCTGCGGAAGAAACGCTGCGGGGTCGCTGCTGATTGCGCCGCTGATTCTTTTCAAGTCCTCTGGGGATGGCATGGGGCATCACCTCCTTTCGCGGTAAATTTGTGAGCGGGTTATTTATCGGCGGTATTCAGAACTATGTGATACACACGAGATCCTGGGCGAGGGCTTTGGTGTCTATGATCCCACCGGATTGTAAAATAGCTTGCGGCGAGCAATCGCCTCAAGCTAAGAAATGCTCTGCCCCACATCAAGGAAATGTGCTGAGAAGCAAGAAGCCGCCTCTGCAGAAATTCTGCGGAGGCGGCTTCATTGAGCGGATCGACCTTGTGAGAGCAGGCTTTGCCGGCGCGTCTATGCATGCTCCTCCTGTTCCTCCGGCCACAGCCAGCGCTTGCCGACCAGCCGTATCAGATAGAGTATGCCCCGGACGCACAGCTCCAGGCACATGGCTGCCCATACGCCGGACAGCCCCCAGCGGGGCGCGGCCAGCCACGCCAGCGGTATGCGGATACCCCACATAGTCCCCAAATTGAAAAGTGTGGGTACCAGTGTGCTGCCGGCGCCCTGAAACACGCCGCCGGCCACGATGGACGCGCCGTACAAAGGCTCGGCAAAAGCCTCGATGCGCAGAACACGAGTACCCAGGGCGATGATGTCCGGGTTCGGTGTCAATATTGCCATCATCTGCGGAGCTAAGATATATAGCAGTCCGCCGGTGATGACCATAACGGCTATGCCCAGCAGCACCGTGACCCAACCCAACCGACGCGCCATGCGCCGCCGCCCCGCACCTACGCTTTGCCCCACCAGCATAGCCGCGGCGCTCTGAATTCCGTAGGCCGGCATATAGCACAGGCTCTCCGCCGTGATAGCAAAGGAATTGGCGGCGATGGCCACAGTGCCCAGAGGCGCCACAATAGCGGTGGAGACGATCTGCGCCGTGGACAATACGACCTTCTCCGATGCCACGGGCGCGGCAATGCGGAGCATTGTGCGCAGCTGCGCCCGATCAAAACGCAGGCGCTCCCCCTTCTCCAAACGAAGCACCGGATTACGGCGCAGGACAAAATACAGCAGATACAGCCCCACCACCAGCTCGGCAAGGCCTGTGCCCAGTGCAGCACCTGCCGTACCCAGCCCTGCGCCGGGGAGAGCCAGCGAGCCGAGCCGGACAGTGCCGGAGGGGAAAATAAGCAGGGTGTTGAACACAACATCCAATGCGCACATGACCACCATGCAGATACCGGGTGTACGCATATTGCCGGTGGCCTGCAGCTGGCCGGCCGCCACATTGTCAAGCTGGAGGGCAGGCAGGAACAGGCTATACACCAAAAAGTAGGCGGAGGCATCCCGCCAAATATCCCGATCGGCCTGAAGGATCCCCGGCAGCGGCGCGGACAGTGCCGCTGCCAGCGCCGCCATGACCACGCTGAAGGCCAAACACAGCACCAGCGCTTGCTTGAGGATATTACGTGCCTCGGCCAAATAGCCGCCGCCCACCCGCTGCGCCGTCAGCACATTGAAGCCCATAGCCGCCGCATAAGACAGCCCTCCGAAAAGCCAGGTGGTGGAGGCCACCAGCCCCACCGCCGCTGACTGGGTCGCACCCAGACGACCCACCATAGCTGCGTCGATGTATTGCATGATAATGGTGGCGAGCTGTGCCATAATAGCCGGCCAACTGAGCTGCAGCGTCAGGGACAGCTGCTGACGGGTGGTCAGCGGTGCACCTGCGCGCAGCAGAGCCAGATGATCCGTTTTCAAGGCCGCACCTCCAAAAGGCTTTTTTCCGATTTTACCATAGAAACGCGCTTCTATCAACTCCGTCTGCGTACTTTTCAGGATGGCATCCAGCCGGAGGCCGCCCCTGTGACCGCAAAAGAGCACCCTTGCGGGTGCTCTTTTCCTGTTCACCGTTTTCACCGTTCCCCGGCTTTACCGGGGGCAGCGCTTTTTACTCGTTGGTGTAGTTGTCGAAATAGCCCTGGATGTAGATGATGGGGGTGCCCTTGTCGCCGCTGCCGCTGGTCAGGTCGCACAGGGAGCCGATCAGGTCGGTGAGGTTGCGGGGCGTGGTGCCCTCGGAGACCATATTGCCCACCAGGGACTGCTTGGCGTCCTTGGCGCGGATCTTCTCGGAGATGGCCTTTTGCAGCGCCTCGCCGCTGAGGTCGGCGAACTCCTTGTCGGCCAGGTACTTCAGCTTCAGCTCGTTGGGGGTGCCCACCAGGCCGGCGGTGTAGCCGGGGGAGACAACGGGGTCGGCCAGCTCCCAGATCTTGCCGGCGGGGTCCTTGAAGGCACCGTCGCCGTAGACCATGGCCTCGACGCGCTTGCCAGTGGCGGCGCTGAGGGCGGCGCCCAGGGCCTCGGCCACGGGCTTGGCGTCACGGGGAAAGAGCTTGACGCGGTCGTCGTCGGCCTTGTTGCTGCCCAGCAGGCCATACTGGGGGTTGAAGCCGCTGCCGTCCACGGGGGCGGTCAGCAGGTCATCCAGGCCCAGGGCCACGCGGGCACCGGCCTTGGCCAGCAGACGCTTGCTGCGCTGGCGGGTGTGGATGTCGCAGGTGATAACGGTGTCGGTATAGGGCAGGATGGCGGTGACGCGGTTGGCAAAGACGATCTCCGCCTGGGCACCGGCCTCCTCGATGATGGACTTGTAATAGGCCACATAGTCCACGCCGGTGAAGGGATGGACCACCTCGCCGAAGGCCGCGCGGAACTGCTCCAGCGACAGGACGTCGTGCCAGGGGGCGATGCCGGCCTCGTCCAGCTGGTCCAGAGAGACCAGGTGGTTGCCCACCTCGTCGGAGGGATAGCTCAGCAGCAGGACGACCTTTTCGGCGCCCAGGGCGATGCCCCGCAGCAGCAGGGAGAAGCGGTTGCGGCTGAGGATGGGGAAGGCGACGCCCACGGTCTTGCCGCCGGTCTTGGCCTTGACGTCGGCGGCGATCTGCTCACAGGTGGCGTAGTTGCCCTGGCAGCGGGCCACCACGGACTCGGTGACGGCCACGATGTCGCCGTCGTGGGGAGTGATGCCGTTATCGGCCAGTGCGTTCAGCACGGTGCTGACGGTGATGTCCACCACGTTGTCGCCCTCACGAAAGATCGGCGCGCGGACGCCCCGGACGACGGTTCCCAAAGTTCTGCTCATAGTCATTACTCCCCATTCTGTAGATTTCGATCTCGCGGCCGCAGCCGCACAACGGGTGATAGTATACCACACTTTTGCCATAAGTAAAATTTAAAATTATAATACTTGCGTTTTGATAATTTAATGTCTTGCGGCAGAAGGAGGGGGGGCAGACGGGGCGCCCTCTCTTGGCTTGAAGCCTTCCCCGGCAATTGCAGGCGCCCCCCTCCGACCCGCGGGCTTATTGCATGAACCCACCCAGACCCCGCTCTGAAATCCAAACAGATTTTGTTGTTGACATTTCAACGTTTGTGTGGTAAAGTCCGCTTGTTGATACTTCAACATTTGTGAGAGCGGAGGATGCCATGCAGAGACGATTTGAAACATTTACTGTTTTGATCAACAGGATAAGCCGCGACATACGGAAAATCAAAAATCAGGAGATGGCCTCCTATCATCTGAGAAGCGCCCACGTGTCCTGCCTGTACTACATGTATTCACTGGGCAGTGTGACCTCGGCGGAGCTGTGCGAGCACTGCGAGGAGGACAAGGCCACCATTTCCCGCGCGGTGGAGTATCTGGAAACCAACGGCTTTCTCAGACGCGATGTTGACGCCAAGCGGTACAAAAGCCCCCTGCTCCTGACGGAGAAGGGGCGGGAGGCCGGCAAAAGAATCGCAGAGAGGATCGGCGGCATCCTTGAGACGGTCAGCCATGACCTTACGGAGGAGGAGAGGGTCGCGTTCTACCGCAGCCTCTCCACCATCAGCAGCCGCCTTGAGGCTATCGTCCAAAACAGCGAAGAATAAGGAGATGTAATGCAATTGAAAACAAGGATCATCGTTGATTCCACCGCCGATCTGATCCCCGAGATCAAGGAGCGGGTCTATACGGTCCCCCTCACCGTTCACTTCGGTCAGGAGGAGTACATCGACGGCGTGACCATCGACAACAAGACCTTCTATGAGAAGCTGGTCGAGAGCGATGTGCTGCCCACCACCAGTCAGGCAGCGCCGAATGACTTTAGCGGGGCGTTTGAAAAGGCAAAGCAGGCGGGAGAGGCCGCCGTTGTCATCACCCTCGCGTCCAAGCTCTCCGGCACCTATCAAAGCGCCGTGATCGCGGCGGCGGAATATGAAAACATCTATGTTGTGGACGGCGCAAGCGCGGCCATGGGTACCGGCATTCTGGTGGAGCTTGCGTTCCGGCTTTTGGACGCAGGAGCCTCTGCGGAGGAAATTGCGAAGGCTGTGGAGGAAGAAAAGAAAAAGATCGTCGTTGTGGCGCTGGTGGACACCCTCGAATACCTCAAGCGGGGCGGCCGCATTTCAAAAACAGCCGCATTTGCCGGTGGGATACTGAACATCAAGCCCGTGATCTCCGTTATTGAGGGGGAGATTCGCGTACTCGGAAAAGCACGCGGCTCTAAAATGGGCAACAACCTGCTGGTTCAGGAGATCGACAAGGTGGGCGGCATTGATTTCAGCAAGCCGGTACTGCTGGGCTACAGCGGACTTTCCGATGCGCTTTTATTGAAGTACATCGAGGACAGCCGTCACATCTGGGAGGGAAACCTGAAGGAGATCCGCTACACCACCGTAGGAAGCGTGATCGGGACGCATGCAGGCCCCGGCGCCGTTGTGGTGGCGTTCTTCAAAAAATAAAAGCCATCAGCAGCATGCCGGATCGCTGCGACGCGGGCCTTGCCCTGCGCACCTATGCAGGACGAGGCGGCGCAGACCATGGGCAGCTTCATGGCACAGGTGATGTGAACAGAAAAGAACGCAAAAGAGCACCGGAGAGGAAGCAAAACTGCCTCTCCGGCGCTCTTTAAGTCTTTCTAAACATTTCGTTGTGTGGGTCAGGCGGTTGACCCACATTTTGACCCACATCTAAAAGCACATTTATGTAACGAAAAACACCCGAAATCCGAACGGTTACGGGGTTTGTTTTGTTTTATCGTTTCTTTTTTTCGTTAGACTTTCCAACAGATCTTCCAACAAGCTATTGCTGCGTCTGTTTTTGCAGCGTTGCAATGATCAATTTGGCAATGTCGGGATTTTCCTGCAGCAGGCGGTACGCCTGTTCCGCAGAGTTATCCAGAGGCTTTTCCTGCGGCACATCAGCCCGTTTCCGGAAGAAATCCGCCTCTACCTTCTCCGCCAACCGGCGGCGCTCCTCGTTGTTGGTATGGGCGTACAGATCTGTTACCATACGGGATTGTGCGTGGCCGGTATCGCCCTGCACCGCCTTGATGTTTCCGCCGCCGATTTGCAGCTTCAGCGAGGCACTGCAATGCCGCAGACTGTGAAAAACTACCGGCGGCAGTCCTGTGGCATCGGTCAGCTTGCGGAGCAGAAAGGCAATCTGCCTTTCCTCGTAGGGACGTCCGTCCTCATGGGCAATCACAAGGCCAAAGTCCTGATAATCGCTGTCCAGCATTTCTTTTGCCCTCTGCTGCCTATCTTTCTCCTCTGTGAGCGCCATCGAAACGGTTTTCGGCAGAAATACCTTCCGCACACTGCTTTCCGTTTTGGAGCCTTTAGTACCAGCGATGTTGATGATCCGGTCTGCTTCCACTCAGGGAACGTCAAAAGAACGGTGGAGCGGCCACGGCGCTCCAAAGCGGCGAGGCTGTCCTTTTGGCAGCGCTTCAATTCCTTGTTGATCCGCACATGAGCTGTTCCGGCACAGATGGCATCCGCTGAAATGTCCACGCAGTCCCATGTCAGACCAAGTATTTCCCCCACACGCATAGAGCAACCGAGTGCCAACAGCATACACAGCTTCAGTACGGGATCGGTGCAGGAGTCCAGCGCCCACTGCACTTCACCGGCAGACCACACCGCGCGTTCCTGCGGCTGATACTTGGGCAGCGTCACACGGAGGGCGGGATTGCTGGGGATATACTCCCAGATAACCGCCTGATTCAGCGCACTGCGCAGCAGGGCGTGCGTTTTTTCAATCACCGAGCGGGAAACGCAGGCATCTGTTTTCTTGTGGCCTTTTAGCACAACAGCCGGCTTGTCCTGAAGTGAATCATAGAATAAATCCAAATCATGTGTGGTCAGGTCCTTCACCGCCACATTGCCCAAGTACGGCTTGATGTAGTGCTCAATGCGGTGGAGGTTGCAGGACAAAAAGGAATCTCCCCAGTGATTCAGCCCATAGACCTGCACGTATTCATCCAACAGTTCACTAACCGTGATAAACCTTTTCTGTGCGCGTTTGGTTTGTATGGGCGTTTGCTTTGGCGGGTGAAATTCACCGATGGATTTCTCGTATTCGATTTGAGCGATTCGCAGGTTCGCGGCTTCGTAGGTGGGAAATCGTTCATATATTGGTTTGGTATATCCGGGGCAGCGGTAGCAGATCTCATACTGCTGTCCTTTTTTACGGGGTCTCATAAGCTCGCACTCCTTGTTTCGTGTACTTAGAGCCGCATGACCTCCTGACAGCGGTGCTAAGCGGAGTACCCATTCATGCGGTTCAGTATAGCATGGGCAGCCGATTCCGTCAAAAAAACTTTTTCCGACGAAGATGTTTACTTCCGCAGAAAATCCAGCAAAGCCTCTCTCGGAATACGAATCTGCCTGCCGATGCGGACGCTTCGTATCTGTCCGCTGCGGATCAGCTCATAGGCGGTGTTGCGCCCGATGCCGAGAATGGGCATCAAGTCCTCCACCCGCAGTGTCATGGGTAGCTCGTGCAGGTCACGGTACTTATTCTCCACGGGCAGTACCGCCCTTCACGGACGCCAGATAGATGTCCGTCACATCGGGTCGCTCGTGTCCCAGCAGACGGGACACGGTGAAGTGGGCGTCCAAGGGCGTCATGCCGCCGTTAACGAGAGACGTGTACTTTTCGGCGGCATAGGTGTGCCGCAGTCCATGGAAGGTAATGCGCCTGCCCGGTGCAGCGGGGTCACAGATGGTATCGCGATGGCGGAGGATAAACTGCTGCATGCCGTTGATGGCCCGGTCGGTGGGGATGTCATCCGGCACCAGCAGCTTATGGCCGCGTTCCGTTTCCTCCAGTAGCCGTTGCAGTATCATCGTGATACGGTCGTCCTCGATGGGGACGATACGGATTTTGCCGCCCTTGCCCTTCACGGTGAGGGCGTTTTCCCGCAGCGCATGCTCCGCGGCGGCGGTGTCCATGCGAAAGCACTCGTGGATGCGCAGACCGGCATAGCGTGCCAGATACAGGGCGAGGATGTAGTCCTTGTAATCGTAGTCGTGTTCAGATGGGCGCACTTCACCCGTTGGCAGAGAGGGCTGTTTCCGGCGCATCTCCGCAAGAACAGGGGCTTGTGAAAGGCGGGAAGCCTTGCTGTTACGTACTTTTCACGGCCTGCCTGTATGCCTGTCTCTCTTTACTTGTGCGGGGTCAGTACGAAGCCACATGGGGTGAATATGCCCTGCTCCGATAGAGCGGTGGCGGACACCATGCCGCTGAACTCGGCTGCGGAAGGCTCCGCCGGTGTCCTGTGATCCGCCCGGCGACGGATCTGAGAATATGCGATACCCCGTATGACCGGTGCCGCACTCTGACTGCGGCATACAGGGCGGGAGCTTGCCTCTCCCTTGACGATTTTCCTGCCGTATCGTCCTGACGGCTTTTACAAAACTTCTTTTTCCTGATCTGCGCCGAATTGATTTCGGCGCGTTTTCTTTTCCTGCGGTATCGCGGCGGTGGCAAGTGCCGCGACAAAAACGGTAAGCAAAAACGCAGGAAGAATCTTCCTGCCGTTTCGGCTTCATACGATCCTTCCTGCGTTTGCAGTATTGTTCAATTTTGATGGCCGCCCGTTTTCCGGGAGGCGCATTTTGACATACTTCGGGTTCTTAGTCAGAGCGAAAAACTGCTAATAGCTTTCCGCCCGTGCCTGCTCTGCTCCGACCTAAATGCGCGATGCCTTAAGTACAGGCACATCATAGCACGGCGGCAGGGCGGCGTACAGGTGGAAAATGCCGCGAGAAAACCTCTCACAGCATAGTCATTAAAACACGCGGGCGCAATGGCCCGAATCTCAGACGGGAGCATGATGCTCATCAGGTACAAGCTTAACAACGTGTGCGGCGCAGATCATAGACCTGCAAATGGTGCACAAATAACTGGATAATCTTTATATGCCGCAATATATTGTGGTTGTCAATATAGAGATTCCGATATATTGCGCTTCCCCGGTAGTTGAAAATAGCTAATACGCATTACCTCCGTGTTAAATGTGTATTACAGGCGCACCGCAAAAATAATGCGTATTGCGTGCGTATTAAAAGCGTATTAGGCAAATATGCTTCCACCCATTTGCAGCAAAATAATGTACAATAATATGACCGCGACGTCACGCTCCATGTGCCCCGGCTCAAGGGTGTGTCCTTCGAGACTGCCATCATCGAGCGGTATCGCCGCCGGGAGAGTAGCGTGGAGGAAGCCCTCATTGAGATGTACCTGGCAGGCGTTTCCGTGCGCCGGGTGGAGGACATCACGGAGGCACTGTGGGGCAGCAAGGTCTCGCCCGCCACCATCAGCGAGAGGAACAATGAAAGCTTATACAAGCATTTGCCCTTTGTCGGATGAGTATTCACCCCAGGGCTTAAATAATGGGGATGTAGCATAAAATTGCTCGATATATTGCACAATTTCGGTTATTCTTTTAGGCGGTATATAATTTCCTTGCCAAGACACCGCAATAGTACGTCTAAATTCATCCTCTGCAATCGGTATGTATTTCAAACCATACAATGAATGTAGTCTGCGTGCCATGGACAATGGGTAAATAGAAATATATTCCTTTACCCCTCTGACGAGCATGGAGTGTATTACAAGATTCTCTGCTTCATCTGTATAGTTTGGTTTTATGTTTGCTTTATAAAAGGCTTGGTCGATTGCCATACGGACTGGAAATTTTGTCGGTAGTGTTATAAACGGATAATTCAAGATGTCGTTTATAGTTAGCTCATCAGCCGCAGCGAGAGAATGATTCGGATTGATAGTAGCACATAATTGCTCCACACAAAGCTCTTTGGAGAAAATACCACGTACAGAAAGTGGCGGCGAACACACAGCTAAATCACATTTTCCTGCTTGAAGCGCTTTACTGAGATCAAAGTAATCAAAGAATTGGCGTAGCTTTGCGTGACAGCAGCAGTGTTGATTATAATCTTCGACTATATCTGAAACATGGGTCATGCCACTTCCGACTATAATTAAATTTTCGTTGGTCTTTTTTGAAAGCGCCTGTTGGAGCAGGTGATAGTCATACATAACGGATTCCGCATATGGGAGCAGACGCCGCCCGTCTGCCGAAAGGGAAAGAGAATTGCAACCCCGTTCAAACAACGTGACGTTCCAATCTTTTTCCAACTGCTTTATTGCGACGCTCAATGACGGCTGGGAAATAAAAAGCTCGTTTGCAGCCTTAGTAATATTTCCACACTGCGCAACTTTTATGAAATATGATATTTTCTTTATCATAGAATGTCACCATATAAATACAGATTTGATATAGGTAAAATTACCATAGGTTTTTTCTATACCATAATGTGTATTATATAGTGTTACTCCAAAAAAATCAATGATATAGTAGAAATACACTAAGATTCAGCAAAGTGATAAAGAAATATGATCCGCTTTGCACGAAATCTACAAAAACGAAAGAATAAGAAGAAAGGAAAGAAAAAATGAAAAAAATGCTGTCCGTAATTCTATGCGTCCTTATGCTTTCAGGAATGTGCGCATGCGGAGGTTCAAACAGCAATCAGGCTTCGCAGACACCGGTTTCTCCCGGAAATTCAACGAGTGAAATCGAAGAAATCACCTTTTCTCTCGGCGACGTTTCTGGTACCGGCACATTTCTGGAACAGAATGCACAGTTCTTTTCACAGAAGGTAAGTGAACTTTCCGACGGTAAGATGAAAGTTGAGATTTTCTCTGATGGTCTGCTTGGTACTGAAGACGCGCTCATGACGAACATCCAGACTGGTGCCTTGGAGATGGCGAACTTCTCGTCTACATTCACAAATCTTGTAAAGAGTGCAGGTATCTTCGACTTCCCATATCTGGTAACAGATCGTGACCAGCTCGCGTTGCTTGAGGAAGCCGGTATCATTGATGTCATCCGCACGGAAGCAGAGAGTCTAAATATAAAGATTGTAGGAATGAACGAGAACGGATTTCGGCAGATTACTACAAATACTCCTGTTGTTGAGCCGAGTGACTTGAAGGGTGTCGTCATCCGCACTCCGTCCAATTCTCTTCGAGTAAAGACATTTGAAGCATTTGGTGCTACGCCCATATCAATTTCATTTTCAGAGCTATACCAGTCGCTCTCACAGCACATCTGTGATGCGCAGGAGAATCCCTTGGCTACCATTGTCTCCTCTCAGTTTTATGACTATCAATCCTGTCTGTGCATCTCAAATCACGTTTACACCCCCGGCTGGATCTGCATGAACTTGGATCTCTATAACTCCCTTTCCGATGCACAGCGTGCTGTAATCGATGAAGCCGGCGCACTTACCTCTGCGCATGTACTTGAAGCCGGCGCAAAAGCCGATGAGGAAAATCTTCAGGTTTGCAAAGACAAAGGTATGCAAGTCACCTACGCCGACGTTGAAGAGTTTCGTAATGTTGTGCTACCGCTTTGGGACAAGTTTGCAGACAGTGTAGGCGGCATAGACTTTGTTAATGCTGCAAAAGCTGCACTTGGATATTAAAAGAACCTTTAGCATATCTCTGTCTCTACCAAGGGAGGTATTAAAATGGAGAAGTTAATCAAATATTTTCGCTCCATCCTAGTTGTATTGCTCTGCGCTATGACAGCCATGGACGTGATTGTTATAGTTGCACAGGTTATATTCCGGTTTTTCCTGCACGTATCGCTTGCATGGGCCATGGAATTGGCTGGTGTTTCATTGGTATGGATCACGTTCCTCGGCGCAACTCTTGCGACCATGGACGAGAGTAATATCAACTTTAATGGTTTTATAGACAAATTGAACGGAGTTCCCAAGCTTGTTTTAAAGACCGTTTGCAATTTACTTGTTCTTGCTATGTGCTACATTATGGTTCGCTATGGTTACAAAAGCGTCCTTATCGGGGCAAACTCAAAGATGGTCGCACTTCCCACAACAATGGCTGTATGCTGTTCGGTCATCCCAATAAGCGGCGTATTTATGGCGTTTGCCGTAGTCCTAAATATTGTCAAGGACGTAAAGCTTTGCTTTGGCGGCTTTGATGCAGACACGGTAAGCCCATCTGTTGCATCAATTTATGATGATGTCCCTGAAGAAGTCCTGGCAAAAGCTACTGCCGCACTTAAAGAAGTGGAAGATAACGATGAAGACGGTACGAACAGCAAAGGGGGAGCCAAATGATAGCTATACTGTTAGTTGGCACGCTTATATTATTTGTTGCTTTAGGTGTGCCCATTGCCTTCTCAATAGTTCTCGCCGCTGCTTCCGGCATACTTATAGGCGGGGTCAGCAATCTCGGAGCAATACCAATGCAAATGTATGGAGGGGTCAATAGCTTTACCCTCATGGCTATTCCTATGTTTGCCTTGATGGGAGAAATAATGGGGCAGACTACTCTGGGCACCAAGCTGATAAATATTGCAAATGAGCTTGTTGGCTGGATGAAAGGCGGCCTTGCAATGGCAACGGTAGTTGTTTGCATGATGTTCGGTACAATATCTGGTTCAGCTGTTGCAGCAGCTGCCGCACTTACGGGTATACTTGTTCCCGAAATGGAGAAGCGTAGTTACCCAAAAGAGCTTAGCGTATCGATAATGTCATCATCATCAACGCTTGCCATAATAATTCCTCCTAGCAGCATCCTGATTCTTTACGGAGTCTCAGCAGGAGTATCAATAGCTGACCTATATCTTGCATCCATAATCCCCGGCGTTTTTTGCGGTATATTTTTAATGATAACAGCATTCATCTTTGCTAAGAAAATGGATCTCCCTACTGAGAATAAATTCTCTATAAAGAGACTCATCAAGGCAATTGCAAAGGGCTGGGCAGCACTGCTGATTCCAATTGTCATATTCGGAGGTATATTTGGCGGTGTATTTACACCTACAGAGGCTGCTGCTGTATCGGTCGTTGTTGCGCTGCTGGGTGGCATTAGGGAAATAAAGCTGGAGATGCTGCCGAAGATGCTCATCAGGACTGCCTTGTCGACCGCAATTATTACATTTATGGTTGCCGGATCTGCATCATTGGTAACGATTATGACCTTGAGTAAAGCCCCTCAGACTATTACGGCCTTTATTACGGGAATAACTTCAAACAAATACATTATTCTGTTCTGTCTTGATATTCTCTTGTTTGGGCTTGGAATGATACTTCATGGCAATGCTATTATCATGCTTGTTATCCCCTTGGCGCTTCCTATTATGAAAGCACTTGGAGTAAACCCCATACATTTTGGCATTCTGATGTGCTTAGGGGTTGGTATTGGCCAACAAACACCTCCGGTCGCATCGGTTTTGTTGACGACCTGCTCCATTGCCAAGGTTACAATTCCGGCGGTATGGAAGTATTTGAAGTGGTTTTTGCTCGCATCCGTCGTCTCTTGGATGTTCATCACATATATTCCGTGGATATCAAATTGTATCGTGTCATAAAAAAGGAGTAAACATAAATATTAAGGAGAAATCAGTATGCTTATTGACAAAGAAAAATGTATAAGGTGCGGACAGTGTATTCCATATTGCCCGATGGGGTGCATTTCCAAAACTGACGATGGTGTAGCGATAAACACCGATGAATGTGTTGAGTGCGAAATATGCCGTAATGCAAAAGTTTGCCCCAGAGACGCACTTTATATGCCTAAGTTGGAGTATCCTCGTACACTTCGCAGTCAGTTCTCAAATCCGCTAATTCCTCATCCGGATACCGGAGTACCCGGTAGAGGAACCGAGGAAATGAAGACTAACGACGTAACCGGTCGATTTCCCAGGGGTAAAGCTGGTATTGCGATTGAACTCGGACGCCCCGGTACAGGAACCCGTCTGCGTGACGTTCAGACAATTGCGATGGCGGTAGCACCATATGCAAAATATGGATTTGAGCCGCATAATCCGGTCACTGTATTAATGCTAGATGGCAGTGGGAAACTGAGAGACGAAGTACTGAACGAAAAGACGCTATCTGCAATAGTGGAGCTTGAAGTTGATCAAACAGATGTTCTTCCTGTGTTTAACGCGCTCCGTGATGCCCAGAAAGATATAAGTACCGTTTTCAGCGTTGATCTTGCCTGCAGACTTGAGCCGGATGAAAGCTGTCCCGCTGCAATTATTGCAGAAGAAGGAATTTGGAAAATACCGTGTCCCGGAGGGGTGGGTGATCGCGGCGGCGGGCAACCCGCCGGAATATAACGGGTCGGCGCGGCGGTTCGACGCGGCGACGATGGATCGCGTGCGCCTGATCGAGGTGGAGGCGGACTACGCGGTCTGGCGGACGTATGCGCTGGCACGCGGCGTTCACCCGGCGGTCATGAGCTTTTTGGAATTGGAACCGGAGCGGTTTTACCGTGTGGAGCCGCACGGGCACGGCGCAGTGACGGCACGCGGCTGGGAGGATTTGTCTACGTTGCTGAGCGGCTATGAACGGCTGGACTTCCCGATCGAGGATGCCGTATTCGGAGAATTTTTGCAGGAGCCTGAGACCGCAGCGGCCTTCACTTCCTTCTTCCGCATTTTTACAGCGTGCAGGGCGAAGCTGGATGTGGAAGGCGTGCTCTCCGGGGTTATTCCCTGCGCGCCGGAGCTGCGGAAACTGCGGTTTGACGAGCGGCTGGCGATGGTGGAATTTTTGCTGCATGCACTTGGCAAGGAACTGGAAACCTGCTGTGCCGGGAAACAGCTGGCGCAGAGCCTGACGAGCTTCTGCGGCGCAGCGGAAGATCTGGCGGCGGCGAAGGAGCATCTGGCGCGGAGAGAGCACGCGGTCGAGGTGCGCATCGCGTGCGGAGCAATCAGCGCGAAGGAGCGCGCCGCGGAGCGGACATTCTGCGCGGTCGTGAGCGGGCTGCTGCACTGTATTGCGCTCCTTCGCCAAAAATTCGCTGTTGATGTCGCTGATAGCAATGTGGTTACCGGTCAGGCAGTAGTGCATCATCAGCAGATAGCGGTTCATAATGGTGTTTTGCAGGGTAGAAACTTTTTCAAGGGCTTTGTAAAGCTGGATCGTCCATGCTACACTGATCTCCAGCTTGCTGTAATATTTCAGTCCGTCCTCGATCCCGCGCAGCGTCACATCCTGATAGAACACCGGCCCGATGACCCAGACGCGCTTCAGTTTTCCCTCTTCCTTTTCAAAGGCTGCGCCCCACAAAAGACCCAGAGCCGTCCCCAAGGTAACGGGCACATCATCCCGGTTCCCA